>Ga0206969_1074_pt1 | contig 29123 bp, 20 predicted proteins | sample Alteio_BWOrgHeat_87_FD_153256 | JGI IMG/M metagenome (GOLD analysis project Ga0206969, IMG submission 153256) | Enriched cells from forest soil in Barre Woods Harvard Forest LTER site, Petersham, Massachusetts, United States -... | ecosystem: Environmental > Terrestrial > Soil > Temperate forest >... | reverse complement strand
GTCGATCCAGTCGAACTCTGATGCGCTATCTGCTCGATATCAACATCGTATCTGATCACGTTGGTTGAGGCAGCCTTACTCTGCTTGTTGTGAGTGTCGGCCAACTACAGCTACACCGCTTCGCAAGTCACATTCCCGACGGGATTCTCCGGCGGCCGAGTTGGACCTTGCTGCCGATTAGGGGTGAAACGACGGCGATCCCGAGACTATCCCGGCAACGAGCTTACTGGATCTATCTAAAGCCGATTTTCTATATGGGGTTCTGTCCTTCAAGGACTGATGTTTTTTCGAATTTGCGCCTTTTCCCCGTATCGCGAGCCGATTTGCCCCACTCCCCATTCGTCAATATCATGCTCCAACTGCCCAAATGTTGGCATCGGAGAAACAAAACATCAGTGAGTTCTTTTCCTAAGAATCGAGGGACTGCTTATCAAGGCTTACTAATCATATGCGTCACGGTTTTTTTGTGTATTTACACTTGCCGCTGATCGCAAGGCAGCAAGGGCAGCTTCCCGAAAACTTCATTTTGAGATCAGCTTTCCGAACACGCTGAGCAACAGCCCGCTCGATGGCCATATCATGCTTGGCATCTCCAAGGACGAAAAGCAGGAGCCGCGTTATCAACTGAAGGAACAGGAAGCTGAGAGTGCCCAGTTCTTCGGGCTCGACGTGAATGTCCTGGCACCGGGCGATCGGGCGACGATTGATTCATCGACACTTGGATATCCGCTACTCAGCCTCGACCAGCTTCCAGCGGGCGACTACTACGTGCAGGCGGTCCTCAACGTTTATCAGACCTTCCACCGCGCTGACGGCCATACCGTGAAACTGCCTCCCGATATGGGAGAGGGGCAGAAGTGGTATGAAAAGCCCGGCAATCTCATGAGCAAACCGCAGAGCGTGCACATCGATCCAGCGAGCGGCGAGCCAATTCGTATTTCGCTCACTGAGATGATCCCTCCTGTCGAACAGCCGAAGGACACAAAGTATGTGAAGCACTTCCGCATTCAGAGCAAGCTGCTCAGCGATTTTTGGGGACAGCCAGTTTATCTAGGCGCAATCGTCGTGTTGCCCGAGGCATTCGACGAACATCCCAACACGCACTATCCCTTGCTCATCGATCAAGGTCATTTCCCCTCCGACTTCCGCAGCTTCCGCACCGAGCCTCCCACTTCTGAAATGAGTGACGGTGCGCGACGGCGCGCAGACGCGCAATATCGGCTGTATCAGGACTGGATTTCTGGGCGGTTGCCCAAGATGCTGCTTCTCGAGATCCAGCACGCGAATCCCTACTACGATGATTCCTATGCAGTCAATTCGGCGAATCTCGGGCCGTACGGCGATGCCATTCTGAAAGAGCTAATTCCCGAGGTAGAAAAGCGTTATCGCGGCATCGGCCGGCCCTGGGCGCGTGCGCTGACGGGCGGGTCCACCGGCGGTTGGGAAGCCATTGCCGACCAGGTGTTCTATCCGGACGACTTCAATGGGGCTTGGGGATTCTGTCCCGACCCCATTGACTTCCGCGCTTATCAGATCGTGAACATCTATGAGGACAAGAACGCGTTCTGGCAAGAAGGTCCGTTCGGCCGCGTACCGCGCCCGGAGATGCGAAAACCCAACGGCAGTCTACAAGCCGTTATGGAACCCGCCGTGCGCCGCGAGGAAGTCATGGGCACGCACGGCCGATCGACCGAACAATTCGGAATCTGGCAGGCGGTATTCAGCCCGGTTGGGGCCGACGGATATCCGAAGGAAATATGGGATCCGCGAACCGGAACCATCGATTCCACGGTTGCCAGCTACTGGAAAGAGCATTACGACCTCAGTTACATCATGCGGCGTGACTGGTCCACTCTTGGACCGAAGCTCGTCGGCAAGCTGCACATCGCAGTCGGCGACATGGACACGTGGTATCTGAACAACGCCGTCCATATGGTGCAGGACTACCTGGATAGCCCGCAGAATCCGTACAGGGTCGGAACCTTCGAGTACGGATATATGCAGCCGCACTGCTATACAGGCGGGGGTAATATCAGCAATGCTGAAGCCGGTGCAACACTGTTTCAACGCATCATGCCCCAGATCGCGCAGCATATGAAGGACACGGCGCCCAAAGATGGAGATATGAGCTGGCAGTATTAGGAATGGAATGGTCGGGAACGGGCAAAAGCAGGAGCGGCAAACAGCCTGTTTCACCTCCTTCGTTCGATTAATGCTTTTTGAAGCTGTTATCCCTTCGACAGGTTTAGGCTGGATCTTGATGAGTTCACATGCACTCCTCAAAGATCCCTGAAACCACTTAAGTTCAATCTAAGGTGACCCAAGCGCCATTTCGTCGCGAAGATTCGAGCGTCGCTGCGATAAATCGCATGCCCAGCACGCCGTCATCAATACCCGGCACTAGAAGAGAGTTTGGCTGCGGTTCTTCACCGTTTAGTCTCGCATTAATCTGTTCGGCGATGTCAGTATAGAGTTGAGCGAAAGCCTCAATGTAGCCTTCGGGGTGTCCACCCGGTAGGCGGCTTTTGCTGTGTCCAGCCGAATTCGCTCCCACTGCTGAACGCTGTATAAGCGCAGGCGGTTTTCCTAGACGAGTGAAGCGAAGAGAGTTTGGTTCTTCCTGCGCCCATTCCAGACCAGCCTTGTCTCCGAATATGCGTAGCCGCAAACCATTCAGATGCCCGACGGCCACTTGACTCGCCCACAACATTCCTCGCGATCCACCTTGAAACCTCAGCAAGATTTGTACATTGTCGTCAACGCGTCGGCCAGGAACAAATGTGGACAGATCTGCGGCGACGTCTTGACATGCCAGACCAGTCACAAATGAGACGATATTGAAGGCATGGGTTCCAATGTCGCCTAGACAACCCGCTGGACCGCTCCTTGCCGGGTCCGTGCGCCAAGCCGCTTGCTTATGCCCTGTCAACTCTAAGGGCGTCGAAAGCCATTCCTGCGCGTACTCGACCTGAACCACCCGAATGGTTCCAAGTTCTTCGTTTTCGACGATTTGTCGTGCTTCTCGCACCATGGGATAACCGGTGTAGTTGTGAGTGAGAGCAAATAGAAGTCCGGTACTTCGAACGATCTCGGCGAGCTCAACGGCTTCTTGCACGGAGGTTCCGAGAGGTTTGTCGCAGATAACATGAATTCCCGATGCCAAGAAACATTTTGCTATTTCAAAATGAAGGTTATTGGGAGTTACGATTGATACTGCGTCGATTCGATCGCTCCTCTGCATTTCGCATGAGGCCATTTCAGCATAAGTTCCATACGCTCGATCCGCGCAAATGTGGAGGCCTGCGGCGGCAGCGCGCCCTTGTGTTGCATCGGAGGATAGCGCCGCTGCCACCAACTCAAACTGGTCATCGAGTCGCGCTGCCATACGATGAACTGCGCCAATAAATGCGCCGGGGCCACCCCCCACCATTCCTAGTCGCAGACGCCTTTTGCCGAAACGATCATTTGTTCGAGCTGCGATCACTTAGTTAGCTCCGCACCGATACACATCCGGGGGTTGGTTCCAGATCCGGCCTTTGATCCGACAAATGCATAGCCAGCAACAAAAACATATGCCACCAGCGGCACAAGATAGGCCGGGGCAATGCTCTGGTACGCTTCGGCAATCAGGCCCATAAGGGGCGTCAGTACCGCTCCTCCGACGATTGCCATCACAATCAACGAGCTGCCGATCTTTGTATTCGGCCCGAGTCCTTTCAATCCGAGAGCGAAGATAGTCGGAAACATCAGAGACATAAAAAAGCTGGTAAGAAAGACTGCCCACAATCCGGCCCAGCCTTCGTGCAAAACCCCGAATGCAATCAACATGACGTTGACCACCGCATATGCTCCCAAGAGTTTGTTCGGTGCGATGAAGCGCATTAGGTAGGCAGAAGTAAACCGGCCGATGCCGAATGCCGCCAGAGTGCCGGTCAGGAAATATCCAGCCACTCTCTCCGGCTGGTGAGTGGATTCTTGAACGTACTGGATGAAGTAGCTCCAAGTTCCCACCTGGGCGCCGACGTACATGAACTGCGCTACCACGGCCAACAGAAAGTGTGGATACCGAAACAACTCCAGGAGATGTCCGCGGTCGCCTAGGGCCTCGTGCTCATTTTGAATGGTCGGGAACTTCGTTTTCCAAATCAACAGTGCCCAGAACATAGCCACGGTTCCCAGTACCACATATGGCTTCACTACGCGTAGTGTCTCCGAGCGTAGATACGCGTCATAGAGTTGCTGCGTCTTCATAGAGGCAATCTGCTGGCCACTCGGTTCGACGCCGGAAAAGATGAACAGCGTGCCCGCAAGCACTCCGCTTATGGAACCTAGGGGATTGAATGCTTGCGAGAAATTCAAGCGTCTTGCTGAGCTCTCTGCGTCACCCAGTTGGGCAATAAATGGATTCGACGCAGTCTCTAGGAAAGATAGGCCGCTCGCGATCACAAAGAGGGCGATGAGGAAGAACGCGTATTTTCCTAGAATCGCTGCTGGCCAGAATAAGAACGCTCCCAGCCCAAAGAGAAGTAAGCCGACCACAAATCCAGGCTTGTACCCCAATCTGCGCATCAGGAACGCTGCGGGCATCGCGAAGAGAAAATAGCCCATATAAAAAGCCGATTGCACAAGCCCGGCTTCAAAGCGAGAGATCGCAAAAGACTTCATGAACTGCCGAATCAGGATGTCATTTAAGTTGTTCGGAACTCCCCAAAGAAAGAACAGCGCGGTGACAAGAAAGAAGGGCAGAAGCTGTCCGGCCGGAAAGAGCGAAGCCGGCTTCGGTTCGCTTTCGATTTTGGTCTGCTCTACAGAATTCGATCGCATGGCTAGATTGCCGCTCTTAGTTGGAGGTGCACGACCTTACGTTTTACTTCAATCAAAACAGCCCAAGATTTTCTTGATCCGCGACGGATCTTCACTTCACGAGCGCAGCGCTTCTGGCGTTTCGTCAAGAGACAATCGAAGTGATGGCGTCGTCCACCGGGAACCGCACTCTTCGAAGGACACGAATGACGCCGTGAAAATCATTGGGAGTAGCGTTGCGTGATTCCATGATGTCGGGTTCCCTCTGCACTAACAATCGAATCTCGCAGCTCACTGACCTTTTTGGCATACGCGCTGTAAACAACTCTGCCAGTGAACGCCACCTCTCGACGGCAACCCGGAAGGTCTCTGGTAATCCAACAGCTTCGATCACAAACATAGCTACCGCGGCCATCGGTGAGTCTGTCTGCAAAACGACACTAATTTGGCGCACTCTCACGAACCAGTTGTTGGTAAACTTCGCGAGCATGATCGTATGCTTTTTGGGCTTCTCCGATCTCAGCTTGTGAAATCCGCGTGGATTTTTGAGTCCAGCACTGGTTTACTCCTTTGAGTGCCCACTCCGCGCTCCGGCGTGAAGTGCGAATCGGCTTCCCCTCTACGATTACAAAAACCGGATTTGTATGGGCGGCAGGAATCACGCGGGCGGCCACCCAACTACTGCTAGCGATAGGAACCTCAAACTTCATCTCGCGCGAAACTCCATCGGCAAGCAGTTCTTTGGAAGAAACTGGCTTACCGTTGACGATGATTTCAACTGCTACTTTGCGACTGTCGCCTATACGCGCTCGCTCAATGTCCCAATATGGTTTCTCATCGTAGGGCAAGTCGTGCAGGGATTTGTCGGGATGTTCTGGAAGGTAGGCTGCCGCCACCAGGGATATCGCAACCTTAGACCCGGCGGAAAGATGAAGCTCACTGTTTCCGTCACCGACACGCACACCTCCGACAGTGAGGTTCATGAGGTGTGTCTTTCCATCCGAGACGTAACTGCGGCCGGCCTTCAGAGCGTCCAGCCAACTGCCGTAGCTCACCGGTGCAGATACAGAGGCATAGGTTCGACCCATGCCAACGCGGCTGTCGTAAATGCACGGAAAGTCAGTTTCGCCGGCGATTCTGGTGCGGAATCCCAAGTTCAGAGTGTGGTACCAGATGTTGAGTTCCCAGACGTATGGAGTATCCACGGCAGAAATGAAATCAACAGCGTCGGGAATCGTAACGTCAACGATGTACTCGTTGGCTCCGATCCCATCAAATCCCGGCACCTCGTAGTTCGGAAGTTCACTGGTCTGGACCGCCAAGCCCCAGCCCGAATGCGCGAAACCGACGACCGCTCCCTGCTTCTTGGCCCAGCGCAGAATTGGGAGGTCCCAAGTAGGCCAGTCCGTTAGTCGCTCGGTCCCCGGATAGTCCTGACTTCGGAGATTGAGAAGCACGATATGCCCGGCGTGGCTCGACGGGAAACCCGAAACCTCAAGGTCATAGTGCATGAGCTGGCGTGGGGTGGATAGCGGATCATCGTGTCCTGAGAAAAACTGCTTCTGGTAGTAGTAGTCGGGTCCCCAAGTCAGCACCGAACTGACATTCAGGCGTTCGCCACGAACTTGGCGCATCATGTCATCTGGCAGTACGCCCTCGGCCGGATTCTGATAGTGCCGGCAGCCCGCTGCGTGGATGTGGTGGTCGCCCGAATACCAGCCATATCTCGCCGGATCAATCCATCTCTCAAGTTGGAACTCGACCTCCGAGGGCCCTTTCGTGTCAACGATGAAATCCTTCTCCCGTGTCAGATATTCAGGACCGCCCGTGTAAGTCACGGTGTACTGGCCTTCAGGAAGGCGCAAGATTTCCCCGTCAGCCCGATAAACCTGCGGCTGAAAGAAGAAATCAGGAGCGAGGCGCTTGGCAGGGTTGGGATAAATGCGGTTTAGCTTGTCGCGTACAATAAAGGAGGCCATCCCCGGCTCTCCGTTCTCATCGTGCACGCGGAAAATTACTGCGCGCGCAGGGCGCGCAGTAAAGAGAATCGTCATGTCATTACGAAAGCCAATATCCTGAGTGCCTTGGCCCACATTGAAACTGATGATGGCGGATCTCTGGCCGGGGTCGCGACTGTAAATGGCAAGGATCTGGTACTCAACGGCCAAGCCCGAGAGGCGTGGGAGCATTGGGGGATTCTGGTATAGAGAAATGCTTGCCCACGAGTTGGCCGGCAGGGGATGTAGAGAAACGTCGGCCCAGCGATCGGCAGCTTGTCGCGGGTTCAGTTCCATGGCCGGCTGCGAGGACCCTGTGGATTGTATGTACACATCACCGGAATTTGGACTCTCAACCTTGAGCGCTGCCGTCACTTTCGCCTCATTAATCACCTTGACCAGAAAGAGCCTGGTTCCGGCCTCGACGAGTTCCGCTCGGGCGCGGCCTGCCTCAACCTTCACACGACTTTCCGCGTTGATCTGTACCACGGCCAAAACGTGGGCGTCCAGAATGCTCTGCAGCCGCTCGACCGCCGTCGACTCGCTCGGCTCTGCCACAGCTTTGTCAATCCCGGAAACTTCTTCCGCTGAAAGTGGTTGACCAAGATACGCAAGAGCGTTTTCGATCTGATGAGCCTGCTGCGCCAGAGGCTGCAGTGGAACGGGGAGAGTTGTGGTTGTACTCTGGGACGCTAACTCGGTGGCGATCAAAGTCAGGGTGGCGACGACAATGAAAGCAGCTCCTATTCGAACCATAGATTTCCCAAACAAATCTTTCCCAGACGAAATGTTGCGGAAAATTGCGGGGAGAAGGCTGAACCCCAGCTCTTCCGGTTTACCCATATGGAAGCACTAACTTAATTCAACAGGGATTATTTTCCTTGCTATTTTCATGTTTTCAAATCGGGAGTGGTTTAGCCCGGATAACGAGAGTTGTCTTTTTGCTGCCTATTGCGATCGGAGTATCGCTGTTCAGGTCCCGATATTGAGGACTTGATCCTGTTGCGTGGACCCGTGGTTTCTCATCAGGAAACCACGGGTCGGTTTGGCTTATCGGCAACGGTAGGCGAAAGAAAGTACTAGACTACTGCTCTTTCGCCTGCCAGTGTTGAACAGTCTAATCAACGGGAGTAAATCTAGTCGCAATTTTCTGATTCTCAATCAGAATTGGTTTAGCTCCGATGCCCACAGTTGTCTGAGTGCTGGTTATTTGTTGCAGCGTGCCATCCAGAGTCTGCCACTGCGAGTTTGCTGCATGCGATCCAGTGTAGGTCGAAGGCAGAGTATACACGGTTGATCCGCACGCTCTGGAGAACGAGTTTGTCGAGCACGGAAACTTTGTCTGCGTATTGTCCCAAACGATCTCTGCGACGTAGCTCGGAACTCCAGACAATGCGAGCGGGCATGACCAGACGCCAGTGGGAGGTGCATGAGAGCAGTTGGGGCCAGTGCAGGTACACGCCTGTCCCGATGAGGGTTGCACAAAGCCTCTCTTGACCGAAGGCGACGAGCCTAGCCAGGCATTCACCATTTCCATGGCAATTCCAGCCTGACAGATGAATCCGCCCTGTGTTGTCGCCGCAGTAGTGCATTGATCTGTATCGGGACTATTCGAGATCGAGGTTGGACTCCAGAACTGGCCGGTACCCCCGCCAGGACCAGTGCCGCAACCCGAGGGATCGTTGTTATAGCAGAATGCAACCGGGAGGAAATCCTCTCCATACCAGTTGACCTGCGACAGCTCGGGGTAGAATTGCGCCTGAAGGATGTAGCTTCTCGACGCAAGCGCGGCACGCTGATCTCCACTCACAACATTGGTGTTTTCTCCCCAGCTGAACTCCGTGTCGATGGTTGGGATATACACACCTGACCCTGTAACGTAATACGGATTACACTTCGTGTATGATCCGCATGTGCCATTGTTAGTAAGCGTAAAAAAGAGCTCCTCCCATAGTCCCCCGGGACCGGCGAAGGTCTCTGGCACGGGGCAATTTGGCAGTACGGTTCCCGTACTTTCCGGTTCATCAGTACAGAATCCATAGTTCGATGAGGTCGCCACTGCCGGGGTGTAATAACCATGGAAGCCGATCAGATCGAATTGCTGGGTTGTACCACCAACACCTCCCGAAATGGCTAAGGTATTCTCGTCATTGAGAATGGTTGAGAGGTATCCCTTGAAGCTGCCGGCACCGACGGTTGGAGCCGAAACAATCTGTGGAACAGTCCCCGTCAAGTTATATGTTGTGGTGTTCGTCGCGATCGCACGTATATCAGCCGCCATTCTCACGAGGTCATTGGCCGAGGCCGGAGGGTTTATTGTTCCGCTTTTAATGGCAGGGCAAGGACCTGCGCCTGAGCCAGAACCTGAGATACCGTCCGCATGGAACCATGACACACAGTCGTTGGGCTCATTCCCAATTTCGATATACTGGATGGTTTCCGAGCTGTTCGTTCCATAATAGTTGTGCATGTGAGCGAACATGGCGATCATGAAGTTCTTGAGAATCGTGTCGGGGCCTTTGCCATCTCCTCCATCGTCCCCATCTCCGTCATCGACCCCAATCGTGTTGTCGGCATCATGTGGCTGGACGCACGCGCCGGAGGGTTGGTAATAAGTGCTCTCAAAAGCCGAATCCCGCTCCAGGGGGTCTCCGGAACAAAACGTGGCTGTATTTGATGTGTTATACGAAGCACTTGCGCACGTGCCATCTGTTCCGTTGAAACTCATTCCTGCCGCGGTGCAACGGGACCCAGCTACGCTGGCAAAATCTGGTGAGCCGGAAATGTTCAGCATCACAGGAACAAGACCGAATTGTCCATTGTTATATCTGGGGATGAATTGATCGAATTGATCAGTGGCTGAATTGTTCCAGCCGTAAGCGCAGTTCGTAGGGTCCGTTGCTGTTTTTAGATTCGGAATGCATGGCGTTCCATTCCCACCCCCCGAACACCATATTGCGCTCTGGCACACATGAACCGTCATTGTACCGTCGATACCAGGGCGAAGGCAGCTTACACTGGCGCCGTTGGCGTTAGTAAAGTTGTTTTGAGTACCGGCACCTCCAGCAGGATCGTTGTGCGTTGTCGATGTCGTATAGCTTGCGGCACAACCAGAGCCTGCAATGGGACACCAATTGCCTGCGGGATCGCACAACTCCATCTGGTTCCACGTCATGCCGGTTCCTACGGTGCGTGCCCAGTTAAACGGCATCGCTGGAAATCCGAAGTTGCCCTGATTCTGACAGTAAGTGGGGTCGCTCGTTACATCGCAGTAAGTGTGTACGGTCATCCCCCAGAAACTCTGGGGAATAATTGTTTCTTGGCCGCCCTCCTGACAATAAGCCATCGGCAAAGCCGCTAGCAGCAGACAAGACACCACAACGAATAGAATCTTTCGCATATTTCCTCCAGACACTCTCAAAGTCCTGTTGGTTAGGACGAGAGGGTTGGATCGCATTGCCAAGAATGTTTTGCGTTTTTCTTGCGATCCCCTCTTGCGCCCATTGTTGAAGTTCCTTAAGGCCTGCGGCGCACTTCATTGTGGCCGAGCCTAAGGCAGGCTCGATGGCGCGCGAAAAATGTAGTCGATCAAAGCGACAGTAGTCAAGTGAATTAATTAAGTTTGTTTACTTACAGATTTTTCCCCGAGGCACGCTGGGGTCTCTTGCATCCTGAAAACTGACGGGTTGGAGCGGCATGCTGGAGCTTTTGACGGGTCAGTCGCCACAGGCGGACAGCTAAATCACCTTTTCAGCGTCAGGCGCTTGCACGATGTTTGGCGCAGAACTCTGGATAAGTCATAAGCTTGATTCCGCGTTCGGCGACTAATCTCCTGATGCGTGGGCTTGTGTAGGCCATAGTCTCCGCAGCGCGATGTCGGCCGACACCCAGCACCTGCTGATCTTTCGGCTCGAAGTGAAGTAGAGCGTCGTTTTCAAGCGAAGGGTATCCTGGATGGCCGATCAACAAGTGAACGCCAGGAGCCAGACTCTGCAATATCCGGGCTAACGCATTCTCCTTCTCCTCCGGAGCGGGCGAGTAGATTCCGAAGTCCTCCAGCTCGTGCTCGCCGAGCAAGCAAGAGACCGGGACGCCGTAGTCCTTCCCGATTCGCGCCAGGATTGGCTGAAGAAGAGGGTTGTAGGGCATCATGTAGTGCGTGTCGAGGTAATCGATCCGCACGCCCTTCCTCCGCGCGAGATCGAGCTGGGCACGGAACTCTTGCTCAAGTTGGGTCATGTCGGGGTGGTATGCCCAGAATTCTCCCGGTGACCGGTGCAGGAACCCATCTTCGTCCACCAATGTGCGGACCTCCGACCACGGCAGTACCGGACGCCAGCGATAACCGATCCATTCACCGATAATGCCGAGATGAACTCCAAAACAGAACTGTGGATTTTCGCGCGCAATCTGGGCTGCTTCTTCAAACCAAGGTGCAATCACGAGCATGGCAGCATTCTTGATAATTCCGTTACGCAAGGATTCGAGAGTCGCCAAGTTCCCGGTGTGGGTATAACCCATGTCGTCAGCGCGGGTAATGAGAATGATTTCTTTGTTCTCGCTCATTTTGTGCTCCTCTCCTGATCCGTTCTCGTTCTAGGTTGCGGGTCCACTCACCTCGCGAGCTGCCTTGTGAAATTCGGTTGCGATTCGCTCAATGGCTTCGTCGCTCAACACAGGTGGGATTGACAGCAAGCTGCTGCGATCAATTAGATCGTCGAGTCCCGGCAGTTCACCCTTTCCGTAGTTGTAGCGTGCTGCGAAAGCGTTCAGAGAATCGCTCCAAGGTCGCCCAGCAGTGGTTAGCGAACGCTTATGGACTAGGCTCGAATTGTGATAGTAGATGTGCAGGCCCCAATCGGTCATAGGGATGTTGTTGATCCCCGCATCGCCAGTGCGAATGCCAGCAGCTCGCGTCTTCTCGACCATTTGTAGGCAAGTCTTGCGATCCTTCCAAGTGATCAGGAGAAATGGCCCACTATCACCCTCCGGATCAACTATGCGTCGAAAGGCGATGCCAGTAATTTCCGCCAATTTTCGCTTGAGCAGGGACTTCTTTCGCCGCATAGCTGCAGTGATGGTATCGAGCTTCGGCAGCTGCGCCGAGAGGACCGCAGCGAGCAGCTCCGGACAGCGGCTGCCTTGCCCCCAGAGCTGCAACTCAGGATTCGAGGCGTCGAGCCTACCCTCGGAGGTGCGCGGATAGCCTAGATCGTGGCAACTCCACGCACGCCGGTACAGCAGTTCATCATCGCAAACCACCATGCCGCCCTCACCAGCGGTGATGTTCTTGTTAAGTTGGAAGCTGAAGATTGCCAGATCGCCGAACGAGCCTACGTACTTGTTGCGGAAACGCGCGCCGTTGGCCTGCGCGCAGTCCTCGATCAGGTACAGTTTGTGGCGGTGACAGATGTGGGCGATTTGATCCACCGCGCCAGGCGCTCCGCTCATATGGACGAGAAGCGCGGCTCTGGAGTGCGGACCAATTTTTCTTTCCAAATCGGCCGGATCCATGCAGAAGGTGTCATCGACATCCACCAGGCGGGGAATAGCTCCGGCACGTACTATGGCGGCCACGCAGGAAACCCACATGTACCCAGGTAGCAAAACCTCGTCACCGGGCCCGACTGAAATCGCTCCCAAAGCCACCGATAGCGCGGCGGTACCGCTGTTCACCGTCAAGGCGAATTTGCGGCCCAGGCGTTCACAGTAGCTTGCCTCCAGGCGGTCGGCGTAGTGTTTCAGGTTATGTCCGTAGTAGCGGTATGGGCTTCGGCAACGAAGTACATCGGAGACTGCATCGATTTCCTCTTCGCCGAGGTAATACGATCCGGGCCACTCGTACGGAATTAGTTGGCCGTTCGAAGTAACTTTGGGGCACTTCAACATATAGGCACTTTCCCTTTCGTGCCTCAGCCCATACTGAGGACAACCACCGCTATGAGTCCGGTAATCAGACCGGCGACGCTCATTGGGTTCATTCGCTCGCGGAAAAGCAGGCGCCCGGCAACTGCTACGATCAGCACCGACCCACCGACCGCAACCGGAAAGACAACATGGCCGGGCACGCCGTGATTCAGCGCCTTGGCCATGGATACCTGCCCGCCGATACTCAAGGCCGCCATCGCCACGCCCCAGCCAAGTTCCTTTGACTTGGGCCAGAGGCCCCGCGATAGAAGAGGCAACGCGATGCTTGCCAAGCCTCCCGCATAAAAAAGCGTGAGATAGGGAAACTTGGCGCTTTCCGGCAGTCCCCATCCGGCAATCACTTTCAAACCGAAGGCACTCATGCCGTTAGTGAGCAGAATGACGAGCATCATCAGAAACCACATGGGTATATGTCTATCCTGAGCTCTGTCGCTGGTCTCGGCGCCGTGACTCCAGAACAACAATAAGAGGGCAATCAGCGCAAGCATAAGCGCGCCAATTTTTTGCAGCGTCAGGATCTCGTGATATTTCCAAATTGAAACGACTGCGGGAATCGCAGTGGATAGATTCATCATTAACCAGCCGGTCGTGACCTTGCCCGATTTCATCGAAACTTGGAATGCCCATGCCGCCACCGAGCCGCAGATACCGCATGCGATTGCCACCGCCGCTGCCTTCCCAGGGAGGTTGAATCCGGAGCTGGCGCCGAGCGTGCAAATCAACATGAAGAGTGCAGCCCAGGCAAGCAGGGATACAACAACCCCTGACGCGCTGCACCTTTTGCGCTCCGCCATTTTGGAGACGGCGCCCAAAAGACCAAACGACACTGCGCCCAGAAGGCAGAAAAACAATCCTGTATTCATGCTGGTCTCATGATCAGTTACTGCGTGGAGGCACGCACAGTCCGCAAGTCGTCCAGGGCTAGCGCTCTTCGCGGTTCGAACTGACTCGATTGCACATACTCAATGAAACGGTCCAGCAGATATCGCGCTTCGGGCTTTTCAGAGAGCACATAAAGACCCGTGGCGAACAATTTTCCCGAACCCACATTGGCCTGAAATACGCTGGTCAGATACGAGTTCTTACCGATCGTGATCATCAGCGGATCGACGTGGTTTTCCAATTTCCCGTTGAGCGGTGCCGCATCGCGGAAAGTGCGGAATAGCCCCAATGAGAGGAACCCGCCGGGCGCGGGGAACCCGCTGAATGCTGCGCTAGTGGCCAGCGCAGTTCCGCGTTGATCACTCGGGCTCCACCAACCCAACCGCACTCCCGATTGCACAGGGGAAAAGTCCGCCAGACTAACAAGAAGCACGCTGCCTCCAGAACTCAACGTCTGGAAGGCGCTCTCGTCCAGTTTTTCGGTGATCAAAAGGTCTCGACCTACTCTGTCGGGAGCCAGTTTCAAACCCGCATAAGCTCCGCTGATCGCATCAAAGACAAATTTCGAAGCCGAAGTGTTCGTCAGCTCCTTCGGTTGCGACCGCTCGGGGAAGGAGTAGAACTTCCACTCGTTGGCAACTTCGGTATCTTCTATCTGGGCCCGCAGCGCGACCACCGCTGGGTGCGTGAGCATAGGCAGCACAAAATCTATCTGCCCTGCAGGCGTGACGGCCCCCTGCGGGAGGTTCACTTGCTCCAACCTGCCTCGAGAATAGACTTGCCCATCCGCGGTTACACTCCACACGATCTTGGCGGAGGGCATTGCTTCGAGACCGTAGTTCGAGCAGGTAATCGGCAGCGAGAGTTTCGCTCCCGCAACGAACACACGATCGTCACCTGCGTATGACAGCGATGGCAGCAGCAAAACTGTCGGCCCGTTGAACTCATGGAAAAACGCCGGTGTACTGCGCTTCGGGCGCCAGAACATATCCAGCAGCCCCTGCGAGCGAGTGTTGTTGACGTCCACGATGGTCCAATAATCGTAGCCAGCGAGCGCCGCTCGAGCCCGGGCATTTTCGAGCCCCAGCTTCTGGTGAATCGATTGCAGCTCGTGACCTGCGTCGATCGCACGCAGGGCCAACTCCCAGCTAACGCCGGCCTTTTCGGCGGCCTCTCTCTCGTCCTGCAAGTGGAGTGAAGCGGCCTCCGCTCCTGTATAAAGTGGCTCAAGCCGCGGGTCAGGCGGTCCAGCCAAATTCAAGAATTCGTGCAAGACCACCGGCATGCTGCCGGCGATGTCTTCGTCCTTCACCGGTGGTCGTGGGTAACCGCCGCGAAAATCGGCGATTCCTTCGAAATCGACGCCGCCGCCGTAACCGACATTAACGTTGCCGTCCTGATGCAGGACGAGCTTGTAGGGATCAAGGAGCTTCGCTAGTCGGAAGAGTGGCTCCCGGAGCTCCGGAAGATGCAAGCCCTCGTTTCCCATCGAATACGTTGCCAGTGATGTGTAACGGCGATAGTGTCGAACTAACTCCGTCAGGTCGTCGACGGGACCGTAATAATCGCCCAGAGATGGCTGGCTGCCATAATACGGAAGCTCGGCTTGGATCAGGATGCCAACCTCTTCTGCTGCTTGGAAATATTCTGGGTTCTCCGCGTGGGTGTGCTGACGCGCGTAATTGAATCCATAAGCGCGAGCGAGCTCCAGATGTTTCTTGTGTTCCTCTCGCGAGGTCGGCGAGGCGATCGTCAAGGGATAGACATAGTCGTCGCCGAATCCGCGCAGCAAGTAGCGGTGACCGTTCAGATAAATGTCCGAACCACGCCGCTCCAGTTCGCGCACTCCAAAGCGCTCGATCCATGCATCAATAATCTTGCCGCCTTGTTGGAGATCAACCGTGACCTTGTAAAGACTCGGCTGCTCCGGGCTCCACGGCCGGAACGGGTCGAGCGTCACCGGTACCATCACGGTGGTGCCAGTCACATCGATGGAGCTGATCTGCTGTTCCGCCCTGCCAGCCGCCTGGCCATCGAGGGTTGATACTTGTACTGAAATGCGGGAATCGCGGTTTTGGGCTTGCCTGAATCGCATGAGTTGAATCTGCAGAACGGTCCCGCTGTGGCCGAGATCTGGTCGCGCCCAAACGTCGTCGATATAGATAGGCGAAGTGGCCTCCAGTTCGACACTCCGATACAGTCCTCCGAACTGTTGGATCCAATTGATCTCACCCTTTCGGCTGCTCGTCTTATTGCTGACCCGCACGACGAGAGTGTTTTCACCATCCTTTAGGATCGGCGTGATGTCGTATTTGTAGGTACCGCAAAAGACATTGAGAGTGCCGATGATCTTGCCGTTCAGCCAGAACGTTCCCTGCGAGTTCACGCCGCCGACTTTCAACCAGACCCGCTTGTCACCCCAATCAGTTCCGAGGTGGAACGATTTGCGGTACCACGCCGTCCCCCGATAGCCATGCCGGAGAATGACGGACGAATGTTCGTTTGCGCCGGATTGACTCGGGCCAGGATCTCCAATACCCTCTGCCTCCCAAGCTCCCGGGACGTGGATTTTCTGCGAGAATGGTCCGCCACTCTCAAACCAGTGTTCTTGCTCTCCTGCATCCTGCGGGTCAAGAGCGAAGTCCCAGTCACCATCTAGTGACATCCATGGGCGAACTGCAGCGCGGAATACCGAGTTCACCACCGCCGGGCTTGGCTGGGTTGGCCTACGCTGTGCAAAGACGGTAGCCGAAAGCGCCAAGCACACCAGCCCGCTCCATCTGCAGAATGACGCCTTCAGAACCCTCTCCTTTTAGGCTTACGTGGTTTGACGGATGCCTCGCGCACGAAAATGTAGCCTTATCACCCATTGATAGTCAAGCAACTTAATTAAGTATATTTATTTATTGACAGAGGCTGACTATGTTGAGTAGTGTCGGGCGGAAATCGAGAGCTTCGCCTATGGGAGCCGGTGAATGCGTTTTGTAAGCCGAAGAGAATTCTGCGCTCGCTTAGCTGCCTTAACGGCAGCTTCGGTGTTGCCTGGGTTTGTCAAACAAGCTGGCGCCGTGCAGCCCAACATCGTTTTTGTTCTTGCTGATGATCTGGGTTGGGGGGATCTCGATTGTTATAACTCGCGCTCTGCTATTCCGACCCCGAATGCCAATCGCCTCGCTGAGCAGGGGATGCACTGGACGGATATGCACGCGTCGGACGCAATCTGTACACCCAGCCGGTACAGTATTCTCACGGGTCGCTATTGTTGGCGCAGCTCCTTAAAAAAAGGAGTCACTGAAGGGTATTCTCCAGCTCTGATTGAAACTGGCCGCATGACGGTCGCGTCCATGTTGAAGGCCAAGGGTTACTACACTGCTGGAGTAGGTAAATGGCATTTGGGGCTGGGCGATGCGTCGAAGACGGACTACACCAAGCCTTTGCATCCGGGACCTACAGATCTTGGCTTTGACTATTACTTCGGTATACCCGCATCGCTCGACATGCCGCCGTACTTATACTTTGAGAATGACCGAGTGCTAGAACAGCCTACTTCCTCCACTCCCGGCTCGAAGTTGCGTGGAGCCTTCTGGCGAGAAGGGCCAATGGCACCGCACTTTGACTTCCAACAGGTTTTGCCGACCGTCACGAAGAAAGCGGTCGAAATTATTCACCAGCGCGCATCTCATCCCTCTCAACCGTTCTTTCTATACGTCGCCTTGCCCTCTCCGCATACGCCATGGTTACCTCGTCGAGAGGACGAAGGCCGATCGCGAGCCGGGGAGTATGGAGACTACGTAGCAGAAGAAGACGACATGCTAGGAGAACTGTTGCAGGCGATTGACAAGAACGGATTTGCGAGCAACACAGTTTTCATATTTACCAGCGACAATGGTGCTGACTGGAGGCTCGATGACATGGCGCGATACGAGCATCGGGCAAATGCAGAGTGGCGAGGGCAGAAAGCTGATATATGGGAAGGCGGCCACCGCATCCCGTTCATAGCTCGTTGGCCGGGGCATATTCGGCCTGGATCTGTTGCAAGTCAACTTGGTTGCTTGTCTGATTTCATGGCCACGGCTGCGGCCATTACCGATACGACGCTTCCACCCGATGCAGCGGAGGATAGCTTTAACCTCCTTCCGGTTTTACTAGGACGCGAAAAAGGACAGGTTCGCGACTCGCTGGTTGGCCACTCTTGGAACGGCATGTTCTGTGTCCAAGAAGGCAATTGGAAGCTGGAAGAAGGATTGGGATCCGGGGGATGGAGTTCGAAACCTGAACACGTTGATCCGGCTCCTGGTGGCCCGAAAGGGCAGCTTTACGATTTGGCTGCAGATCCAAGGGAAGAACACAATTTATATCAAGAACGAGCGGATATCGTGGGTCGTCTCTCGAAGCTGCTCGAGCAATTCCAACGTCAGGGATACACACGGCCTAGATGACCGCTACTCATAAATGGCTGGCTCCGGAAACAGATTCAAGACCAGCCGCCGAAAGTGAATCTGTTATCGGCGGCCCCGCCCAACCTTAAATAGTCTGACGGAATGCCCTGAACCAGGGCGGAGCGCGCCGGATTTCGACTCTTTGAATGGAGGACGCAATTGAGAATGCTAAAGGCGTCTCGCTGGATATTGATGATTGCTGCGGTGGGAAGCCTCTTCGCTCAAAACACTGCAAGTCCCATGACTCCGGCACGAGACGCCCCAAGTCAACTTGCTGGATCAACAATACCAGGCAACGTTGAGGTACAGAGGGACGTGCAGTACTGTATGGGCGGTGGCCATCCGCTCCTGCTCGATTTGTATCTTCCTAAGAATCGGACGAGAACGCTGGCCCCCGCGGTTTTGTGGATTCATGGCGGCGGATGGCGCATTGGTGACAAACGGGATAGTCGATTAGCGCTCATTTTGGCGGCCGAGGGTTTTGTGACGGCCAGCGCGAACTATCGCCTCAGCGGTGAGGCACCCTTTCCAGCGGCTATCGAAGACACCAAGTGCGCTGTCCGTTATCTGCGTGCCAACACGGCAAAGTATGGAATTGACGCAGGGCGGATCGGCGTCGCGGGCGCTTCAGCAGGTGGACACTTGGCTCTGCTTATCGCAACCGCCCACGAATCGGCAGGCCTCGAAGGTTCAGGGGGCTGGCCCGGCGTGTCTAGCCGAGTGAACGCTGTCCTTTCCTGGTACGGTCCAGCAGATTTCAGTGTTGGACCGAGCGCTTTTGAAAGAGGGAGCGGACCATCCATCATAGCCTTTCTCGGCGGCACCCCAGAGCAGAGTCCGGCGAATTATAGGAACGCGAGTCCAGTGACGTGGGTCGCGAAGGATGATCCGCCGTTGCTGATGTTCCACGGAAACGAGGACACAACGGTTCCATTTGATCAATCACTACGGATGGAAGGAGCTTACCGTAAGGCGGGCCTGAATGTTGAGTTAGTCAAAGTAGAGAACGCAGGGCATAATTTTACGCCGGCAGGAGATAAACCAATTTCCCCAACACTGGAGCAGATCAGGGCTAAGTCGGTCGCGTTCTTTCAGAGGAATCTAATGAGTGGCGGTTTGAAATGAGTCTTACAGGAAGCTATGGGATCATCACATAAATTCGGCGTTTAGCCTCTCGCTTTGGTTACCGAGCGATCCTTAAACAATCGTCGTTCCGGGGATTGCGCATCCAGCGCTGCCGAGAGCCGACTCGATAACCGAACCTATGCCAAGAAGCTTCAGGTCGTGTCCGCCCGGTGCTGCCAACATAAGACCTACCGGTGCTTCGCCTCCCAAATGGCACGGTATAGACAATGCGCAACCATCCACGAAATTGACAATGCTCGGATTCCTGAGCATAGCTGCGTTGGCCTGAAAATATGCGGCATCGTTCGATTCCACCTCCGCTATCAAAGGAGCTACCCACGGCACTGCTGGCAATAGCCAAACATCGAAACCCATAAACGCGCGCTCGGCATCGGAAATGGTCCGGTGACGCGCCTGGACCACTTCACCATACTGTGCCGGCGATATCTCCTTGCCACGCAAAATGCGCGACAGAACCCGCGGATCGTAACGTGCAGCGGATTGGGCGATTAAAGAGCGGTGCCAGGCATAGGATTCAACTGCGGCGAGTCCTCCCATCGCGTTCCATTCTGGGATCTCTGCCAATGACGTGAAATAGACGTCTGCAAGGCTCGCTCCAGCTCGAGAAAGGATGGACAAAGCCCTTTCGAAAGAACTAGCGACGGGCTGCTCTAAACCTTCGAGCACATAACCTTGCAGAACTCCGATGCGCAAACCAGCAAGGCGATAGCTGTCCAACAGTCGTCGATTAGCGCCAGAAAGCACTGCGTCAAGCAATGCGCAGCATGCTACGGTCGGGGCAATCGAGCCAACTGAATCCAAGCTACTGGACAGCGGCAGTACACCTTCGAGCGGTACTCGGCGCGACGTCGGCTTGTAGCCAGCGAGGCCACATAAGGCGGCGGGAATCCGTACCGACCCTCCCGTATCGGACCCAATAGCCCCCACGGCCATCCCATCGGACACCGATATGGCCGCGCCCGAAGATGATCCGCCGGGTATGCGACCGTTTACGCGGTCAAAAGGGTTGCGGGGTGTACCGTAGTGAGGATTGATTCCTAAACCGGAAAATGCAAACTCCGTCATGTTGGTTCGCCCCACCAGCACGGCGCCCGCGGCACGCAAACGAGTAATAACCGCCGCGTCCCTCAGCGCTGGTGGTGCGTCGGCAAGCACGACCGATCCCGCTCGCGTCGGCTCTCCTGCGACGTCAAAAAGATCCTTGATGGAGATGGGCAGCCCTGCAAGTAGTCCTTGCGGGACACCGTTTCGACGGCGTTTGTCGACAGAGTCTGCCGCGGCCTGTGCCGACGCGGCATAGACGGTGGTGAAAGTACGCGCTCCTTCTCCCGACGAGTCAGCCGCAGCTGCGAGGCAAGCCTCTACTATTGTGCGATTTGAAAGTTGACCTGTCGCAAGTGCCGCAGAATATTGGGAAAGTGTGCGCAGCGAACTCGTCACTGTGCAAATCTACACGGTGCTGTCGTAGATATGCATCTCAAGCAGCAGACAGCCAGTCTCTGACTTGAACGGCCCATGAACAGTTCCGGGAGGGCGGCACGCATAGGTGCCCGGGCCGAACTTGATGCCGCCATTGCCATTCTTATCATTGCCGACAATGAGATCCCCGGAGACAAGATAGACCTCTTCCCAATAGTCGTGCACGAACGGTGCCGTGGTATAGACGCCAGGCTCGAAGCGGAGATGCCGGGTGCGATAGCCGCACTTGTTCTTCTCGTCTAAGAAACCGCTCAGAATCTGTTGTTTTATGCCGTCGGGATATCCAGGAGGCGTTTCCCACCCCTGATTGAGATCGATGGTGTAAAACTCTTTGTGCTCCTTTTCAATCCGCATTGCGTCTCTTCAATCGGCGTAGGCCAGAATGCGTATGTGGTAAGCGTGTCTCAGGCAGCGATTTCTGATCGGATCCTCAAGCTCGATCTCGAACTGTTCGCCCCCGGCTACCCCACCGAGCACGGGCAGCGTTCCACCGTACATGACCATGCCTATAGGAAGGGTCCCACTACTAGGCCGATAGCGAGCTATCAGCTCGGTGGGTGCCAGCATTTGTGTCACGGCTCCTTCTTGATAAAGCCGTCGCTTGCCACTGCACGTTACCCAGGACCGCAATGCGAGGCTGTCCCAGTGATCCACCAATTCGTCCATGGGCCATAGCTCCGGGGCTATCGGTTTCGGACATATCTGTTTGGAAACGGTGACTCCGTAGGCTTCTACCTTGCGATCCGTATGATCTGATCCAACGCCTACGAACAGTCCTTCCGCGGTACGCACGAGTACGAATTCCACCTCGCCACTGCTGTTTGACCCTGTTACATCCACCTGCGCGTTCGTTGTCAGAAGGCTAGTACCGACCCGATAGAAAATGGGTGTTGTACGCGGACGTGCGACGCCGATGGCCTCAAGCTCAACGATATGATGCTCAACCGCTGCGGCATCTCGACCTGTCCAGCCAGCTACAACAAGATCTTGAACTTCAACCATAAGCGGCCGCTCAGCAGTCACAAATTTCAGGAGTGGCACGTCTGATTCCCCTTCGATTTGGGAGGCCCATGTGCTTGCCGAGCTCAACTCCAGCCCGTCACCGCAAACTCCGATAGGGAACCGTCCGGCGTCGGCATTTTGCTCCACTGATCGCGCGTGTAGGTACCATACGCGCCGCGATAAAAAAGGAGTGGAGCAGCTTCTGCGCGCAAATGAAAACTCGTTACTTCACCAAAAAAGATAAGATGATCGCCCGCTTCCAACTCTGCGGCTTTATTGCATTCAAGTTGAGCCAGAGAGTTCGCAAAAAGAGCACACCCATTTGAGGCATGCGTAAATTCAGCGTTAGCCCAAGAAGCGGTAGACGGCCTGGCAAACATGTTGGACAGTGCTTGTTGTTCTTGCCCCAGAATGTTCACAGCAAAACTCTGGGTGTGCTGAAAGTGGCGGAGCACGTTTGCAGTTCGTGCCAGCGCAAACATGATAAGCGGAGGATCCAGAGACATCGACGAGAACGAGTTCACAGTTACACCAATGTGATCGTTCGCGGTCGTACGAGCGGTGATGACCGCAACGCCCGTCGCGTAGCAACCCAGAGCGCTGCGTAGTGCACGTGTGTCAATCTGCGCCATGCGGAACTCGTTCTCTCTCAACAATGAAGTCCGTGTTCCTCGAGGTTCCGTTGGTATCTGGAAGGTCATAGCTCGCCATCACGTTGTCTACTAGTGCGACCGCCTTGTCCCAATCATAGGCACGGAAGGCATGCCCGCGTGTGACCATGTTGGCACCGGAGTAAAACATCTCGTACTGCACATGACGCGAACCGAATTCCGATCCTACTGCATCCCACGCCAGCTTAAAGAGCTTCACTCGACCTACCGAATCAGTTGCTGGAGAAAGTTGCGTCCTTTCGATGAGCTCTGATATCTGTGGATCGGCGAAATCAGCTACGGATGAAGGCAACATGATCATTCCTCCACCAGCAAGCTCGCGGAGAGTGTGCAAGAACTTCGGATAAAGCTGTTGGGTAAGAACACTGGCTGCATAGAGTCGCTGGCTGTTCGGCACATAGTACTTTCCATACAGGGAGCCGGCTATCTCCATCGACTCTACGAGTCCCTCGACCATAGAGACCTCTGCGGCCATCTGACCGAGAGTTTCTCGAACCGGAGGGATGCCAATAATGCCGTTTGCTTCACAGATTTTGCGGGCCAAGCCAAGCAGAAAGCGCATCTTCACTGAAAAACGGATCTGACACTGATAATTCTGGTAGGCGTGAGTGGGAATCGAGTGCCACTGCGCCGCTGCCATTTGGACGTCGTTGTGGACGAAAACTCGTTCCCATGGCACTTTGACCTCATCGAAGTACAAAACGCTGTCATTTTCATCGAAGGAGAACGAGAGTGGATTGTCGAACTTCGATACTGCCGAGGCTTCATACGACTTCCGCGATAGAATTTTTAAGCCTTCAGCGTTCAGCGGAACCATCGCAGTGAAGCTATATTTCTCTTCTCCCGCTTTAAGCGGCTGGATCGATGCAACCATGACTTCATTTGCCATGGGACAGCCGGTTGCAAGCATTTTCGCGCCCTTGATCGTAATCCCATCATCGTCTTCGTCGACGACACCCGCCGCCAGAAACTCCAGGGCTTGATCGCCAGCGCTCCTGCTCCGGTCGGCCTGTGGATTCACAATGGCGTAAGTAAGATAAAGATCGTTGTCGCGAGCGTATTCGTAGTAATCCGAGAGCGCCTTCGCAAATTTCGCCCCATGGAACTGGAAGAGATCCATTCCCATGTACATTCCGGATAGCGCTGACGCTACGTGATCTGGAGAGCGACCAAGAAATCCGCAGGATAGGTTTGCCCACGATTCAAGTGCCTTGCGCCGCTCGACTAGTTCCGCATAGGAAGAAGGCAGTTGCCACATGCGGTTGACGCGATCACCTGTTCTTGGCGACTTGAAGGTCATCCGATCCAGATTCTCGGGTTGTCTCTGGTAGTCGTACAGTGCGGCGGAAGAAAGGATGCTTCCCCGGAATGCGGGGTGGTCGACGTGATTCCTTACCAGGGCGCCGTCAATGTAAAGCTGACGGCCGTCATGCAAACTTTCAAGATATTCTTTTCCGTCTTTAGGCATAAATGCCGATTCCCTGGTACGCGGATGCTAGCCTCTTATCGAACCATTTGGGCGTGCATTTTCGCATAACGATATTGGACAGTTGACCCCGGTCGCCAATCCCGACCAGACGTGCTCTAGGGCTCGTTTCCTAAGACGTTCTTGGTCACCATTGCGCGGCAAGGCCCTTCTCTATCTCCCGCCGCTTTCATGTACTTTGCTTGCGCCGAGCGATGGCATGAAATGGCCTGCTTTAGATCCTCGCGTACGATAACCACAAGGTAGAGCATCCTTCACCTGTAGTCAAGTAAGTTAACTAATGTTATTTATTACAGAAGAAGGATCCGTGCCAACTTTTACGTGCACCTCCGCGGTTTTCGGCTTAGATTCTATACATGGGTTCTTTAGCGAAAGATCGTTCCCGCAAGAAAACTACTAGCGAGCAGAAGCAGAGTGGCAAGGTCAAGCGGAGCGCGGGGCGCACTTCGGCTGCGCGGGAACGGCACACGTTCACGATGCCTCCCACGGTATCGAAACCAGAGCTTCTAGAGGGCAATTCGGATCGGAAGTTCCGGCAGTTCCTCTATGATTTCTCCGTTTTGGCGGGTCATCTGGAATTCGCCCGTGAATATCTGGCGTCGCAGTTGGGCTTATCAGCCCCGCAATACAACATCGTGATGATCATTGCGCAGTACCAGGGTGAAGAGGGAATGAGCGTTAGCGACGTTGCACAACACTTGCATGTGACGACCGCATTCATAACGAGCGAAGTGGGCAAACTCGAGCAAGCCAGAGTGGTTGAGAAGCGCCAAAACCCTAATGATGGCCGTGGTGTCTTGCTGCGTCTCACCGCCGTTGGGGAAGCTAGGGTACTGGAGATTGGGTCTAGGCGATTACTCATTAATGATCACCTATTTCGGGGTCTCTCCGGAGAGGATTTTCGCCAGTTGGCTCAGACCGTTGCGTCTCTGATTGACGACTTCACCGAAGTGACCCACATGCTCAAAGTCATGACGCAAGTACAAGGCAAACCGCGCGGTGATGGCGGCAGCTAAGCAGAATCGATGCTTGCGCGACGTTGAATCTGTGTTGAAGCTTTATCGTTCGCCGGTCCGAGCAACCCGACAGGGTTCCATTCAAAACCTCCAGCCCGCCTCTCCTTATTGCGGGCCCACTCCTGTCGAGAGGAACTTGTTTCAGGCCTACTCTAGGCCTATTCTCGCTTTGTTCGGCCTTCAGGCGGTGGGAGAACAATTCCATGATTCTGACGGCGGCGGTTGAGGACCCCTCCGCCCGCATCGAGCGAATCATTTGCAGGACAAAGCGACTTGGAGCGAGCGCTCTTTGATCCAGCAGTGATAAATAAAATTAGTTAACTAGCTTGACTAGTTTCTTGACATCGGTCTATATTGTCGCACCATAGAAGCCAAATCGCCCTCAGGGCAATTTGGACAAAGGATTAGCGGATCGCCGAGAGTCGAGTAGCGACAGTGTTTAAGAACCCTGCGCCACGTACGGCGATTTGCGGTTCCGCAACCCGAGATTCCTTAAGAGGAGTACTGAAATGCGCACAAAGGGCATCGTACTGACTTTCCTCTGCGTTTTGTTGCTCTCCGCCCCTCACCGAGCTTGGTGCCAAGCGACGACATCTTTGAGTGGCCATGTAACAGACAGCAATGACGCACTCGTCGCTGGAGCAACTGTCAAACTCACTCTGACTGACACCGGCGCGGTTCGTGTCGGTATCACCAGCAAGAATGGAACGTACGAGTTCCCGCAATTGGCTCCAGGTCACTATGAGTTGGACGTCTCTTTTAAGGGATTTGCTACATCAAAAACGGATGACATCGAGCTTTTGGTGAATCAGCCGGCAACCCTCAACGTGAGCCTGGCCGTGGCATCTGTCGCTACAGAGGTGACAGTGAATGCCAGCGCCCAACCGGTCTTGAACACGACTGATGCGACGCTTGGTAATGCGTTCACTGCTGCGCAAATTGAACAGCTGCCCAGTGAGGCCAGAAATGTTCCTGCGCTTCTGAGCCTTCAGCCGGGTGTAACGTACCTGGGCCCGAATGATGGCAATACCGTCAACGATGCCCGCAGCGGTGCGACGAATGGAGGCCGGGCCGACCAGTCCAACATTACGCTCGACGGCATCGATGTCAACGACATCAACAACGGTTTTGCGTTTACCAGCGCGCTGCGGGTCTCGCAGGATTCAGTTGCAGAGTTTCGCGTCACTACCAGCAACCCGAATGCGGCGGAAGGCCGCTCATCTGGCGCCCAGGTTGCGTTCGTCACAAAAAGCGGTAGCAACTCATTGCATGGCGCCGTTTACGAATACAATCGCTCCAATCTTTTCGAGGCGAATGACGTTTTTAATAAACAGCTAGAGTTGGCGCAGGGCAGTCCAAACAGACCGCTCCAGTTGGTTTACAACGTCTTTGGAGCGGCGGTTGGCGGACCAATTAAGAAAGACAAGGTATTCTTTTTCCTCAACTATGAAGGCCAGCGTCAGGCTATAGGCGGCGTCTCGAACCGTAATGTCGTCCCAACCGCAAGCTTCCGGGCCGGTAACCTCATTTACGCCTGCGCCGTCACCTCGCAATGCACCGGCACTTCCCCATCTACGCCGGGAGTAACATACAACACTCTCACACCGTCTCAAATACAGCGTATGGACCCGCAAGGGATCGGAGTGAGTTCCGCAATGTTGACGCTCCTCAATCAGTACCCATTGCCAAACAATCCTTTAGGGGGAGATGGCCTCAACACCTCAGGCTACAGCTTTTCCTATTCCACAAAGCCCAGCTTTAACGCATATATTGCCCGCTTTGATTGGAACATCACTTCGAAGCAAACGGTTTTTTGGCGTGGCAACCTTCAGGGTGACCGGCAGCCAAGCGGGCCCACTTTCCCTGGCCAGCCTCCTAGCACTATTCAGCTGAATAACAGTAGAGGGTTCGCATTCGGCTATACGTATGTTCTCAACAATAACTTGGTAAATACTTTAGGATTTGGACTTACTCGGCAAGGTGTGAGCACATCCGGACGTTTGTCTCAACCCTATATTAAGCTCATCTTTGCCGACTTGCAGGCGACTACACCCTCCAGTTCGACGACTCTGCCCGTGTATGACCTAGTTGACAATCTCTCCTGGACTAAACACAACCACAACCTGGCGTTTGGAACCAACATCCGTTACATCGGGGATCGGGGTGCCAGCAACGCACTCTCCTTTTCCAACGCTGGCGGATTTCCCGCCTACCTTCCAGGAGGAGGGGTGGCCGGCAGTCGCGGCGCATTTGATCCGGCCGCCTTCGGCTTTCCCAGGGTGGCCAATTCGTTCAGAGGCCTCTACAACAACGACGTGTTGGATATTGCCGGGATTCTGACAGCAGGAACTGTAACCTATAACAGCACGAAAGACGGTACAGCGCTCCCAATCGGAGCTCCTGTCGTCCGAGACTACCGCTGGAACGAGTATGAGTTTTATGCACAGGATACGTGGAAGGCGACGAAAAGCCTCACTTTTACATATGGCTTGCGGTATTCGTATCAGCAAGCGCCGGCGGAGACAACTGGAACCCAAGTAGGAATATGCCAGATCGTTGGCAGTGCTTGCGCACCCGGCGCGTTTTCCCTGACTGGGTTTCTTAATACGAGTGGTCAATTGGCGGCCACGGGAAAGGCAGCCAATGCAGCGGGTGAGTTGGGATTCCCTCTGAACGGCCGATACAACGGCAAGCCAGACTACTGGACTCCGGACAAAGCGGATTTTGGGCCCCGGTTCGCTGTCGCCTACTCGCCAAGCGCCGATACCGGGTTCTTAAACAAGCTTTTTGGCAACGGCCAAAGCAGTATCCGTGCGGGATATTCGCTTGTAGACGATCACTTCGGAGCTGCGATCGCAAATACTTTTGACTCCCAAGGAGCGTTTGGGCTTTCCACGGGCCTTCAGACTACCCCTGGAACGTTTAGAGCGGGCACAGCACCACGATTCACTAACATCAACACAGTACCGCAGGTCTTGTTACCTCCGGCTCCGGTGGTGGGTTTTCCTGGTGTACCTGTATCGAGTGGGCCGACTAGTGCCGCTATCTACTGGTCAGAGGACTCCGGCATCAAGACGCCCTATGCGCACATGGTCGATTTCTCGATTACACGCCAAATCCGCAATGGGTCTTCGCTGGAAGTTGCCTATGTGGGACGTTTCGCACATCGCTTACTGGAACAGGATGATGTGGCCATGCCCACGAATCTGCAGGTTGGCGGGACAACATATTTTGCTGCAGCGAAGCAAATGGCTCTCCTTGCTCGCGCAAACACGCCAGTCTCGTCTGTACAACCGATTCCGTATTGGGAAGCACTCTTTGGTGCACTCGCTGGACAAGATATTGGCTTTGGTACGGGGTTTTCCGCTACACAGAATGTTTATCAGCTATTCCAGAGTAACGCTTTTAACGAGACCCAGGCGCTTTATAACTTGGACATAGCGGACTCGGTGTCTGGAGCCGGTGTAAACCCGAACCAGAGTTATCCTTCCTACCGTTTCTTCCACGACCAGTTTTCTTCACTTTATGCGTGGAGATCAATTGGCAATTCAAACTACAACGCCCTTGAAGTCGTCTATAGGCAGCGATTCGGACTTGGACTACAGGCCGACTTCAACTACACGTATTCGAAGTCTCTTGATTTGACCTCGCAGGCTGAGAGGCTAGGCGTCTCCGGCATAAATAACGGTGGACAGATCATCAACACCTGGATGCCAAACCAGCTTTACGGGGACTCGGCCTTCGACTTGCGGCATCAAATGAATGCGAACTACATTTGGGACCTTCCGATCGGCAGGGGCAAGCGGTTCGCGTCAAACGCGGGCAAAGGTTTGGATGGACTGATTGGCGGATGGCAACTCACTGGAATCGTTCGCTGGACCAGCGGCTTACCTGTCAGCGTAACCAATGGCGGCAACTATCCCACCAACTGGAATATCTCAGGCTTTGCGACGCAGGTGGCTCCAATTCCGGCAACGGGGCACGCACCCGGTCAGCCACTTCAGCAACTGTTCCTGGATCCGTCTGCTGCCTATAACGCATTTGCCCATACCTTGCCTGGTGACTCCGGAACCCGAAATCCAATACGTGGCGACGGATATTTTGGACTGGATTCCGGGTTGGGCAAATCATTTGCTCTCACCGAGCGCATGAAGCTAAAGCTAGGAATGGAAGTTTTCAACGTAACCAACAGCCTGCGTTTCGATCCGGCAACAATTAGCGCTAATCTTGACAACCCGAACAGCTTTGGAATAGCAGCCAAAACACTGACAACC
>Ga0206969_1072_pt2 | contig 29254 bp, 24 predicted proteins | sample Alteio_BWOrgHeat_87_FD_153256 | JGI IMG/M metagenome (GOLD analysis project Ga0206969, IMG submission 153256) | Enriched cells from forest soil in Barre Woods Harvard Forest LTER site, Petersham, Massachusetts, United States -... | ecosystem: Environmental > Terrestrial > Soil > Temperate forest >... | reverse complement strand
TTGCCGACTCCGCTTTCCCCAAGCAGCAGGACGGGAACATCGACCTTGGCAACCAGCGATACTTGCGCGCGAATCTGCTTCATCTGCGGACTGGCCGCCAGGAAGAAAAGATCGTCTTCAAGATTCTCAATCTCGGCATCGTCAGAGACGGTGTAGCGCTGCATGTCCGTGCCGCTCTTTCCAGGTTTTTCCGCGTCGAGGCAGCGTTTCAGGACGGCATCCAGCTCTGACTTGTAGAACGGTTTGGTCACATAGTCGAGAGCTCCGAGCTTGATCGCCTGCACAACTGTGCTGGTATCGCTCACGCAGGACAGAACGACAATCTTCTGCTCCGGACGAATCTTCTTGCACTGCTCGATGGTCTGCAGGCCGTTCATGCTGGGCATCGCCATGTCGAGCAGGATCAAATGGGGATTCAGGCCTGCTTGCACGCGTTGAATGGCCTCGAAGCCGCTGTTGGCGGTTTCCACGGCGTAGTTGTCCACCTCAAGCAGCGTCTTCGTGTAGCGAAGCATGCTGGGTTCGTCATCAACGATCAGAATGGTCGAATTTACGCTCATGACTCTTTGGTCCTCATTGGAAGAAGCAGCGAAAACGCGCTGCCATGGCCAGGTTCGCTTTCGACCCAGATCTTGCCGGCGTGGGCCTCGATGAGTCGGCGCGCGATAGCCAGCCCGAGTCCCATGCCGTGGGAGTCCGAGGTCTGCTGCAAGCGGAGGAACTCATTAAATATTTCCTGCTGATACTCGGGTGGTATTCCCGGTCCGGAATCGGATACCGTAATGCGAATGGCGTTCGCCTCATGCTCTCGCGCTTCTCGGCGCTCGTTTCCGGATGGCAAAGACTGCCGAAAGCTTCGGCGCTCCCAAAGATATGAGGTAGTGCTTACCCGAACCTTGCCACTCTCGGGCGTGAATTTCACCGCGTTATCGATCAAATTCGAGATGACGTGCTGCAGCTTGAGCGGGTCGAAAAGAATCGGCTTTAGACTGCTATCGGGACGAAACTCCCAGCGAATCTTTTTCTGTTCAAACCGGCTCGACCAATGCTCCAGAACTTCGGCGATGCACTCGTTCACATCTCCCAGTTCCTTGGACATTCTGATTTTTCCCGATTCGAGCGCACTGAAGGCGAGAAAGTCTTGGACGAATCGCTGCAGCCGCAACCCGCTCTGCTTCATCTCCTCCAAAACCTTCTTTTGCTGGTCGTTCAGAGGACCAAGTAGCTGGCCTAGTAACAGATCGGTGTACCCGGTCATCACCGAAAGCGGTGTCTTTAGCTCGTGGGCGGCGGATGCCAAGGCAATCGTGCGCCGGAAGATATCCTGCTTCAGTGAATCTTCGATTTCCAAGCGCGTCGCAGACGAAGGCGCACTGGGGACAGCTTGGCCAGGGGAACTAGACACGCTTTTCTCCGTATTCCGGCGGAAACTCCGAACGACCGGGGACTGCTAAGTGTTACAAAACAAGGGAATACTCAAAGGCTGAGGGAGGAGTTTTAGCCCTCGAAGAGAGTCCACTCTGCCGATTTCTTGACGTCCTACGATATCGCAAAAGTTTGCAATTCTCAATAGGTGGTTTGGCGGGTATTGAACGGAAGTTACTGAAACGAAGCGTTATAGTAATATAAAGCTATTACCCTAGTAAGGCTGGAATCCGCATAGTTTTACGCTATGCGGCTCGGCTAGGCGTCTCCAAAACTTGAAGAAGCGGCTTGAGCGAGAAAGTCATAGCTGTGGATGGAGGCTGCGATGCCGATTTTCCCGGTTACGTTATCGTTCGTGACGCGAACGACCTTGCCTTTACATGAGACCTGGATGGCCGCGGTGCGTGTGAGTTCAGGAGGCAAGGTCATCGTAAACTCAATCTCAGCGTCCTCGCGGATTTCACAATTTACGTAGAAGAAAACACCGCTCGCGCTAACGTCGCGCGTTTTGGCATGCACGGTTGCGTCCGATCCGGGAAGCCGTAGCCACACGGGCATTTCCAACGGAAATCTGGGGAGTACGCGCTTTTCGTCCACGGGCACGCTTCCTGAACTCCTGAATTTTGAATCGGCAGCCTTGCTATCAGCTGGGCCAAGCACAGATTGGTCAAGAGCCGAACTGATAACCAAACTATTAACAAAGCTCCAGTGCGTACGTTTTGCGGAGAACCATGACTGTCAGCGGTCTCCGGCTCGGGCTTTCAATGTATGTTGCAGTTTCTTGACCATACAAGAGCCTGATCTAAATGTTGATTAAAAAACACTTAGCTAAGATTTTAAAAGTTTCCACCGGGACCGAAAGTGCAAAGTTCTGCATAATATGGAAACCTAAGTAATGATTACCCCGCTTTCCAATTTGATTACATCTTAATGCTACTCATCGTAATAGGTACGAAAAGGTCAAGTGCTACAATCTTTTTTCTCAAAGCAGAATAGCTTCGCCTGCGCGTCCGCAATCATTCGTGGGCAAAACCAAGGCCCGCGAATTCCGAGTTGGAGTGATCGGACTCGGTTACGTCGGTCTGCCTCTCACCCTGCTTTTCACTGAGCAAGAGTGCCGGGACCCCGGCCAAGCTGGTGGTCGTCAGCCGCAATGCGACCCAGGGTATCCAAGCCGATAAACGACGTCCGCTGCCGAGGATCCTACCGCATTGGCTCATAACCCGATCGCCACACCTGGGTTCATTTTGACTGTCGGGTTCTCTAGCGCTACTTAAGGGAAATGAGTTTCCAAGTGTGAAAATGCTTGCACACGGCTGAGAGGTATTCGATATGTGGAAATCGCCTACTCCGGGGGACTTCTTGAGCGTATTCGAACTTGCCAACGACATGATGTAAAGCTCTGTAATTAAATCGGTTAGAAACATTCCGGAGAGTTTTCCGCTGCCTTAATCGGGTCTGAGTCAAGTTGGCCATGGATGTGCACACTTAGTGCAATGTCAGCCGAGGTGACGGCAAGCATTTGCTGCCTTGGTTGATTATTCGTGAGGGGGTTCAAGCTTTGAGTTCCACAGCTCTGGCAAGCGCAAATAATGGCCACGGGACTGTTTTGAACAGTGTGCCGCCGGAGATGGTCGTCTTCGGTGGCACAGACCGCATGCAGGCTCTGCAACGCAAACTGCGCGTTGTGGCACAGGCTAATGTGCCTGTCCTAATAACGGGAGAGAACGGGACGGGCAAGGAAATCATGGCCTCCATGATTCACCAACATTCCTTCTTGAGCGAAGGACCATTTGTCAAGGTAAGCTGCCCCGCTATCCCTGGCCCTCTGCTCGAGAGCGAGTTATTTGGCTACGAGCGTGGAGCTTTTTCCGGCGCCTACGGCACGAAGCCTGGACGCGTTGAGATGGCACATGGCGGTTCTCTCTTCTTCGACGAAATCGGCGAGATGGAAATCGGCATCCAAGCCAAGCTGCTGCAATTGCTTCAGGACGGACAGTTCTGCCGAATTGGCGCGCAAGAGGACAAGAAGGTCGAAGTCCGCGTGATCTGCGCCACGAATCGCGATCTCGAAGCAGAAGTTGCTGCCGGGCGTTTCCGTCAGGATCTCTTCTACCGCATCAACGTCATGCACATTGCAGTACCCGCTCTTCGCAATCGCGCACAGGACATCCCGATTCTTACGGAATACTTCCTCGAACTCTGCGCCCAGAAGTTCTCAGTGCGCCCGAAGTCAATTTCCGCCGACTTGATGGAGATGCTGCAGCATTATTCATGGCCGGGAAATATTCGGCAGCTTGAAAACTTAATGAAGCGCTACGCCATCCTGGGGAATGAAGAAGCGATCATGTCGGAGCTGGTTTCGAATGGCGGAAACTGCTTTGATCCGGTCGTTCCGTCCGACGGCAAGATTTCTCTGAAGAAAGTTACGCGCGATGCGGTACGCGAGTTGGAGCGCCGCATCATCCTCAAAGTTCTGCAGACGCACAACTGGAATCGCAAGAAGGCCGCGAAATCGATGAGCATCAGCTACCGCGCGCTCCTCTACAAAATTCAGGAAACAGGTATCGTATCCAGCCACGTGAAGGGCTTGGAAGAGCTCGAACAGGCCGAAGCTGTTCTGACCTAGAGGAGTTGGCCTGGCTCAAGTTGGAATGTCGATAGAGGAAAGGCAGCCTGCGTGGCCGCCTTTACCGTTTGCAGACTTTTCGGATGATAGATGCAGCCTGCAGGCAATCAGCGCGGCTTACGTCCATGTGCGTAAGCAGGCGAACAACAAACTCGTTGACGGCGCTGCCGATAAGATTATGTTCGCGCAGCCTGCGAAGCAATTCTCCGGAGCCGAGTCCCACACCGCTGACGTCGAAGATGACGATGTTCGTTTTGACCCTCTCCGGTTCAATTTTCAATCCCGGAATCTCTGCCAATGCCTTGGCCAGGATCTTTGCATTGGCATGATCTTCGTGCAGACGCTTCGGCATTTCCTCGATTGCGATCAGGCCCGCCGCGGCTAATATTCCCGCTTGCCGCATACCGCCGCCCAGAGCTTTGCGGACCGATCGTGCATGATCAATGAAAGTGCGGCTGCCAGCCAACATGGAACCCACCGGGGCTCCGAGGCCTTTCGACAAGCAGAACATCACCGAGTCGACCTTACGCGTGATCTCCACCACGGGACGACCTAGCGCAACGGCTGCATTAAAAACTCGCGCGCCGTCCAGGTGGACGGGAATCCCGCGATCATGCGCTCCGTCACAGATTTCTTCCATCACCTCCACCGGAGTGACCGTGCCTCCCGCCATGTTGTGCGTGTTCTCGAGCTCGATTAGCCCGGTCCGCGCTCGCGCATAGCTCTGCTCGGGAATCTTCTTTTGGATCTCGCGCCAGCTCAGGATGCCATCTTCACCGCTCAACGTCCGCAGAACGCATCCGGAAAACCAGGCCGGCATGCCCATCTCCCAATCCAGAATGTGTGCGCGTTCTTCGCAGATGATCTCCTGGCCCGGATGCGTGTGGACCTTGATCGCGATCTGGTTGCCCATCGTGCCAGTGGGCACAAACAATGCTGCTTCCCGCCCGAAGATCCGGGCCGCCGCCGCCTCGAGCCGATTCACCGTTGGATCCTCGCCGTAGACGTCGTCTCCGACCTCGGCCTCAGCCATCGCTTTCCGCATCGCAGGCGTGGGTCGAGTGACCGTGTCGCTGCGCAAATCAATGACCCGCTGCGAGAGAAACCCTGATTCCTTCTCTTCCAGCACGTGCGCTGCTGCGTTCTTCATGGTTGTCATCTTTGGCAGTTCGTTAGGCATTGCTATGCACAGCACCGTCGGCTGTGCTCGACACCGGCCACCGGCGAGGGTGCCTTTGCGGCAAATCTCGCCTGCTAAAGGCCTTGCCCAGCCTCAGTCCTGTCAAATTGAATGAAGCGCGACACCGTCAGTCGCGATAAACCGTTCAAACACTTCATTCGAGAGCAATCGTCCACGCGCAGTCAGACGCAGACAATTGCCTTCATGTTCCAGCAGCCCAAGCGCGGCCAACTCGTGAATCTCAGATTCAAAGTTGCTTAGCGCCGTCCTATTCATTGTGGTCGCATCTACGCCACGATTGAGCCTTAATCCAAGGAACAGCGATTCCTCGTTTGATTGTTGCGTGCTCACGTTGGCGGCTTCGCGTCTTGATGAGCCAGCCATATACTCCGACAGGTCATCGGTATTGCCAAATCGCACACACTCGAAGTCCGCGCGGGGCCTCGCGGCCTGCAGCATCGAGTGCGCGTCGAGTCCAAATCCTAGATAGGGCTGACGAGTCCAGTATTTCAAGTTGTGGCGAGATTCCCATCCGGGTCGTGCGAAATTGGAAATCTCGTATTGGATGATTCCGGCAGAAGCGAGGAATTCCGTGGCTTCAACATACAAGTCGGCAGCGAGATCCGAATTGGGAACGTGGTGCGCATGGTAGCGCTCTCCGCCTGCGATCAATTCTCGTCCAAGGCGGGAATCCTCATCGACTTCAAGGAGGTAGACGCTCGCATGGGGCACTCCGGATTCCGCAAGGCGCTCCAGTGAAATCCGCCAGCTCTGGCGGGTCTGGTGCGGAAGGCCCGCGATCAAATCGAGGTTGATATTGCCGATCCCAGCTTCCCGCAGTCGCGCAACGTCATCGAGAGTTTGCTGGGCGTTGTGAAGCCGTCCAACGGAGCGTATTTCCTCATCTACGAAAGACTGCGTGCCCAGGCTGACCCGGTTTGTCCCACCATGAAGCAGGGTATCGAGTATCTCGGGAGAAAGTGTCCCAGGTGCGCACTCCACCGTGATCTCAGCACTCGGCTGAACCTCAAATTCACTTTGGATTGTTCGAAAGATTTCTCGCAGTTGATCGGGGGCCAGAGTTGTTGGAGTGCCGCCGCCGAAGTAAATGGAGTCCACTTTTCGGTCAAAAATTGCGCCAAGAGTTGTCACCAATGCTTCGGCCTGGCGCATCTCCTTACTAAGCTGCTGTACGTACCCATTCATCTTCTCGCGCGAGAACACACCTGAAGCAAAGTTGCAGAAGCTGCACTTCGAGCGGCAAAACGGAACGGAAATGTAGATGCCAAGGAACATGCGGGATGATTCTGGGAGCAGTCTCGATTTCATTATAGGGAACTACTCATGTTAACCCGAGGCATAGAATCGATCTGAGGGCTGAGAATGCTGAAACGCGCAGTAATTACCGGCATGGGGGTGGTGAGTCCAAATGGAATCGGCAAAGAGGATTTTTGCCGGGCGATTCTGGCCGGAAAGAGCGGCGTCAAGCGAATAACACGCTTCGACGCAAGCAATTTGCCGGTGCAGATCGCCGGAGAGATCACCGAGTTTGACGAATTCGCCTGGATCGACGCCCGCGAGAGGAAGCACGTTTCGCGCGCCGTACCCTTCGCCATAGCTGCCTCTGCCGAGGCGGTGCGCGATGCCGGGCTGGATCCTGAGTCGATGTCGCTCGAGCAAAAGCGCGAGATCGGCGTAGTGCTCGGTACCGGCGGCGGAGCCCAAGAATTCAGCGAAGAACAGTATCGGCATTATTTTCAGGGAAACGTAAAACAGGCGAGTCTGTTCAGCATTCCGAGCGGCACCATGGGCACGATGTCGAGCGAGGTGAGCATGCGCTTTGGCTTCCGCGGGTTCAGCCACGTCTTCACCACTGGTTGCACTTCGTCCACTGACGCGATTGGCTACGCCCTGCGCCAACTCCAATATGGCACTCTTCCGGCGATCCTGGTCGGCGGTGTCGATGTACCTCTCGCTCCCGGAATCATGAAGGGCTTCTGCCTGATGAAGATCATGACGTCTTCCTGGAACAACGATCCAGAGCGAGCATCGCGCCCGTTTTCCCAGGATCGGGACGGGTTCGTCGTAGCAGAAGGGGCATGGATGTTCGTGCTGGAAGAATACGAGCGCGCCCGCGCGCGCGGAGCGCGCATCTATGCGGAGGTTGCGGGATACGGTTCTACGTGCGAAGCCTTTCACCGTGTGCGCCTGGCCGAATGCGGAGAAGAGCCAGCCCGCGCTATCCAACTCGCGATGCAGGAAGCGGGCATCGCAGCGCCGGACGTCAATCATGTGAATCTCCATGGCACCTCGACACAGCTCAACGATCGCATCGAGACACGAGCCCTGAAACTTGTGCTCGGCAATAGCGTCGGCTCAATTCCGATGTCAGCCCTAAAGTCCCAAATCGGGCATCCGCAGGGAGCCTCGGGAGCGGCGGGAGTTGCGGCAACCCTTATTGCCATGCATCACAGCGAAATCCCACCCACCATCAATCTCGAGAACCCCGATCCCGAATGCGATCTCGACTACGTGCCGCGGCCCGGACGTAAGCAGCAGATCGAGCATGCGGTGTGCAACTGCATCGCTTTCGGCTCAAAGAACTCGGCTTTGGTGTTGAGAAAAGTCAGCTAACCACGCAGACACCAAGGAAAACTCCGGCGTGTTCAGTCGGTCACGGTGTTGTTCGGGACTCCGTGTCTCCGTGGTGAATCGGCTTTAGAATGTGCCCATGAACCTCGACCGTATTCAGTCCGCGCTGCGTGAGCGCAAGTTCGACGCTTGGCTCTTCTATGACCATCACCACCGCGACCCCATCGCCTATCGAGTGTTGGGTCTACGGCCCGACCTGATGGTCACCCGTCGGTGGTTCTACCTCATGCCCGCCAGCGGCGAGCCACAAAAACTGGTGCATCGCATCGAAGCCGGACACCTCGATAGCCTGCCGGGCGCCAAGCGCAGCTATTCCTCCTGGCAGGAACTGCAGCAGGGATTGAAGGAGATGGTTGCGCCGTACCCCAATCTCGCGATGCAGTATTCGCCGCAGAATGCGATTCCCTATGTGGGACTCGTGGATGCCGGCACTGTCGAGCTAGTCCGCAGCTTCGGCGTGGAAGTTCTCAGTTCCGGCGATCTCGTCAGCCAGTTCGAGGCTGTGCTGACTGATGACCAGATTGCCAGCCACTACGCCGCACGTGACGCGATCGACCGGATTACTGCCGAAGCTTTCAAGGTGATTGGCGAGCGCGTACGCAACGGGGGTACTCACGAGTTCGAGATGGCGCAGTGGATCATGGAGGCGTTTCGCCGAGAGAACCTGCTTTCCCAGGACAGCCCCATCGTCGGGGTTAACGAGCACAGCGGCGACCCGCATTTCGAGCCGCGCGCGGATCGTTCCAAGCCGATGCGCGAGGGGGACTTTGTTCTGCTCGACATTTGGGCCAAGACTAAGACGCCCAATGCCTGCTTCTATGACATCACATGGACCGGCTTCATCGGCAAGAACCCGAGCGATCGCCAGCGGGAGGTCTTCAACATCGTGCGCGATGCGCGCAAGCTTGGTTGCGAGACGGTAAAGAAAGCATTCACCGAAGGCCGCAGGATTGCTGGGTGGGAAGTCGATAAAGCGGTGCGCGATTTCATTCAGGGAAAAGGCTATGGCGATAAGTTCATCCACCGCACCGGCCACAACATCAGCTCAGCCATTCACGGCAACGGCGCCAACATCGACAACCTCGAAACCAAGGACGAACGCGAAATCCTGCCGAACACCTGCTTTTCGATCGAGCCGGGAATCTATCTACCGGAATTCGGCGTGCGCAGCGAAGTGAACGTATTAACCCGGGTCGGCAAGGCGGAAGTTACGGGGAGACAGCAGGAGGAGTTGGTGATGATTTGAAGCTACAATGTGCGGCATAATGTAGTGGTAATGTCCGTCCAATATCAGATTGAGAAGTAAAATGCGCGCTTGGCGCCGTCGCTATCTTCCCGGACCGACATTATCTTCCGAATTTGGGTCCCAGGTGAGCTCGACTCCGGACCCCTCTTTTACTTTACCGGAAAGGCCAGTGCCATCATCTGGCGGCAAGCCCGCCATCTCGCGCTTGCGATTTTGGATTTCGCGCAGCTCGCGCAATATCTGTGCTTCCCTCTCGACGTATTCGTCTTCGGTAATCGTTCCTTCGTCGAGCTCAACCTGGAGATGAAGCAATCGTTCCTTGATGGGAGCATCATCCGTGTATTGCTCCTCGGCAACCTTCACCAGAGTCCGCAGAATGGACTTGAAGCCGGTGAACGGGAGCATTAGGAGATCGTCTACGAATAGCATAGTGTGTTCCGAATCGGTTCGTCGGTCGGGTCATCGGGCTCAGGAAAAGGCTAGACCTGCTTGCGTCTGCGACCCTCGAAGAGCAGGGAGGCACAAGAGACCTTCTTACTTCTCTCGATCACCCGATTCTTCCTAGCTCGCTGTCCCTCTCTCCAATTTCAACCGGATATTCACGAAGTTATACGGCGGCCACGGACCGGTGTATTTGAAGTTCAGGCGGTCACCGAACTTTTGCGCTATGGCATTCACGGCCGCGTCGAATTCCGATTCCTTGTCCTTTTGGATGAGGAAAGCGGCGTTCATGATCATCTTATCGCCGATCACTTTGTTGTCGCGCGAGGCCACGCAAACAGCTCGCAATCCGTCGTAGATCTCGCGAACCACCTCAGCCGCACGCTCAGCCAAAGCTTTGTCGATCATGCGTCCGAGCTGCATGCGGGCGAAGTAGGTGGACTGCAGGTGCTTGCGCGTGAGTTCGTGCTGGAAGCGGTGAATCTCTTCGTTCTCGCGCTTCAACTCTTCCACGATGCGGTCGCGATCCCAGGTGACTTTGAGTCCAAACTCCAGCTTGTTGCCCATCTGCTTCAGGACGTCCTTCAGCGAGGGATAAATGCTCTTTAGCACTTCGCGGATATCGTCGTCGGTGCGGAAGACCGTTCCGAAGCTCATGGGAATGATTGTGTTTGACTTCATCACGGTTTCGATCACATGCTCGTGCGCCAGCGCGTTTTCACGCGTGGGATCGAAGATAAACACGGGAGTCTTGCTCACTACGGCGGCCACATCACCGTGGTGGACGGTGTAGACGTTCTCGCCCATGCCGCCGATGCCGATCTTGCCGAAGCTCGCACCCTGGCGGGCCTCGATCACGCCGTAAACGTAACGGCCTTCCTGCTGCTGTTGCCCGGGCCGTCCATTAGATTGCGCGGCGGACTGAGCGGGAGCGTCGACCGGTTCGAGGCTGTGAACTTCCTTTTGGCTTGGTTTCGCCGCTTCCTTCTTTGCCCGGGCCGGGCTCGCCGCCTTCTTCTTCACTGGCTTGGTAGGGCTCATATTCTTCCCTCAAAAGTTTCTCGATCGTGCTGAAGAATTCTTCAATATCGATCGGCTTGTACAGGATCGCGATTCCTTGCTGTCGCGCCTGCTCAGCCGTTTCCTTGCTCGCGTATCCCGTCAGGATCGCAGCCTTTGCCTGCGGATCTTTCCTGCGCCCGTGATTTATGACTTCAAAGCCGGTGTGCTCCTGCTCCAGCGAGTAATCGCAAAGCATCAGATCGAAATCGCGCCGGTTCAGGGCCTGGATCGCTTCCACCGATGAAATGGCAGTCTCAACGTCATATCCCTTCTTGGACAAGATAAGACCGTAAGTAGTGAGCACCGCGCGCTCATCGTCCACTACGAGAATCGAAGCTTTCTGCTCGGTCGCCATTCAAATCAAAACCTTTTCACCACCTAGACACGGAGTTACGGAGAAAACCTATAAAAGAATTGTTGGAGTTCCCCGCTCTTATGCGAGCGCGAGAAATCCGAGGCTAACCATGTCCCATCCCCGGGTTGAGGTGTTCTCCGTGTCTCCGTGCCTCCGTGGTGAAAATGCTCTTTATCTCACTGCCGGCAATTCGATCTTGAAGATCGTACCTTCGCCCACTTTGCTCTTCACTGAAATCTTGCCGCCGTGGTTGCCGATAATGCCGCGGACAATCCACAGCCCGAGGCCAGTACCCTTTTCGCCCTTCGTCGTTACGAACGGCTCGAAAATCGAAGTCAATAATTCTTTCGGAATGCCGGTGCCGGTATCTGCCACGAGAATCCTGATGCTTCCCAGCGGGAACTCCTTGCTGAGGTGCACGTGACGCGTGCGTATTTGCAGCCTGCCGCCGTCGGGCATGCTGTCTTTCGCGTTGATCACCAAGTTCGATAGCACCTGACGCAATTGGTCGGCAGCGACCACAGCGTCGGGCAATTCGCCGAGCTTGGTGACGACCTCCACGTTGACGCGCTGCAGTTGCCGATTCAGCAACAGAACCGTGTCTTCGATCAGCGTGTTGATGTTGATCGGTTTTACCTGCTCATTGTTGCGATAGAGCCCGAGCATCTGCCGCACGATACGCGCCACGCGCTCGGTTTCCGCCTTGAGAATGTCATACACCGGCTGCGCATCGGTCTTCACCGCATCGTTGAGCAGGTAGATGGCATTCTTGATCGCCTCCATGGGGTTATTTACTTCATGGGCAATGGTGGCGGCCAAACGTCCTGCGGCAGCGAACTTTTCGATCTCGAGCATGCGCCGCTCGACCTTCAATTGCTCCACCCTGCGTAGAGCCGTCAAATCACGTAAGACGGTCACGGTAAATGCGACCTGTCCACGTTCGTCGTAAATCTTGCCGGAACGGGTATCGTACTCGATGTCCTGCTTGCCGACCGGATCGGTCAGCTTGAGCGTGCCGCTCTCTTTGTCCGCGAAGCCGAAGGTGAAAGCCGTGACGTATGCGTCAAGCTGGGCCTGGTTCTTCACCCGGATAGCATCCGGCCGGCCTTCCTTTTCACTCGATGCAAAAAGATTCTGCGCCAACGGATCCAGCAGGACGACCTTTGCCGATCCGTCGCAGACCACAATCGGATCGCCGACACTTTCAATAATGACGTTCAGTCGATCGCGGTCCTGACGGACGAGTTCCTCGGCGGCACGCAATTTGTCGTAGTTGGTGCGCAACTCCTGATCGGCCCGCCGCAGATCGGTGACGTCGCGCATCACCGTCACCATGCCGAGAGGCATGCCGTCGCGGCTGAACGTCGGAGTGCAGACCGCTTCAAAGAGCATCTCTTCGCCTTCGATGGCATCGATCAACGTGAGATCGCGCGAAGCCTCCACTCCGGAGACCGCGACCGACGACAACGCGGCGGAGAATAGCATGTTGTTCATTTCCACGGCGCGCGCAAGCCCTTCCGAGAGCCCTTCCGTAACCGTGCTATCAGGAAGTTTGAAGAAGCGCTCTGCGGCGCGGTTCTGCACAATTACGCGATAGTGGTTGTCGGTAAGGATGACGGGATCGCTCATCGACTGCATGACGGTCTGCAACTGGGCGATGGTGACGTCCATGTCCGTCATGCGGTTGTAGTAGTGCTCAACCTTGAACAACCGCGAAAGATAGCGGTTGGCCATATCGACCAGATTGCTGAGCATGACCAGATCGGGACTGTATTTGGTCGGCAGTTCCACGGCCACCAGCGCGGCGTACGCGCGCATGTTGCAGGTGCCGCAGACCTGGCTTTCCAGACTCATCTTGCGGCGGCGCATCGCGTTGTCCACCGCGAGGCATTCAGCGCGACGCTCGCGCTCCGACTCCCAGCACACGGTCGTGTTGCTGTACAGGATGGGATGGCAATACAGCGAGCGGTGGTGCAGGGAAGAGTCTTTCACCACGCTGGAACGTTGCGAGTGCAACACGTCCACGATCGGATTTTCAGCGGCAAACAACGAACTGCGAAAGCGCTCGAGATAATTCTTGGAGCAGTTGAGCGATGCCGAAGGAAGAATCTCGCCGGTTTCAAAGTCCACGGCGACGATGAACGCTCGTTCAAAACCCTGGGCTATGACCTCCTCCAGCAGGATCGGGTAGACCTCTTCGGAGCGTTCCGCCTGGAGCAGGCGGAGTGCAGCAGGCGCGCGGCGCGATTGCACGCGTAGTCGGCGCTTGGCGGGCTCCGGCCCCTGCAGACGAAGTTCAGGCGTTGCCATTTGGGACCCTCGACAGGCGATGCCTTACCGCCGGCCTCCACCCGCTCGTGGTCTGCGAGGACGAGGCGCCGGCGCTGGCCGCGCTCTCGGTTCTTCTTCCTCGCCAAACTCGGTCCCGCCACCGCCACTCGCAAGCTGCGGGCGGCTGATCGTGGGCATCAGTCCTACGGCGTCAGCGTACTTCAGGTAGGTGTCGATCGACGCCACCACTACGCGGGCTTCGACCGTAATCAGGTCAATACCGACGAGCGAGATGCGTACCCACGCGTCAATGACGATGCCTTTGTCCAGTACGCGATCGAGAACGTCAATTAAACTCGATCCGCCGGATACTCTCTCAACAGCCATCTGAGGGCCTCCTGAAATCTCTCAGCTTTCGTTGCGATCCCACTTCTTTTTTGCGATTCCTTCTTACTTCTTACGCGACCTGCGCTTCGGACGGATGGGCGTAACTTTGGTTTGCCCCGAAGCGGTCTTCGGTAATTCGCCCAACTGCCGTTTGCGCGCCGGAAGTACCGGTTGGGTGAGGTTCGGATCGAACCGCCACCAGTTCATGCCGATCTGTTCCGCCTTATCGACCGAGCAAATCAGCAGGCGGATGCGGACTGTCAGTAATTCGACATTAGCCAGCGATACGCGAATATCCCCCGCAATCACCAGCCCCTTGTCGAGGATGCGATCCAGAATGTCAACCAGGTTGGTATTGCCGGATACTGTCGGTAAGCGTTCCATCCGTGGGGACGATGACCTCGTTCTTCTCTACAGCGATTGTGCCGCATGCAACGACAACCGCCTAGTGTAAGCAAAACAGCAGCACTCAGCCAGCGACGCTGCGCACAAACTGCCGAAAAATTCTAACGAAAAACCACCCGGACGGGGTGCGGGGGAAGCATCCACGGAAAAGCAACAGTTTGCCGGAATCTCAAATACCGCAAATTTTGATGCCAAGCCGGAGAGCAGAGTTGCTCCCCAGGAAAATAATGCCAAGAAATTTTTCCGCGGACATCCTGCACGTGGGACCGAAAGGCCTCGCCGATTCCGTTTCCCATATTCCGTTTAGAACCGATGGCGGCTATGACCGTAACATGAGAGTTCGTCAGGGTGCAAACCTGCGCAGCGCCAATAAGCGCCAGAGTGAATGAGATCACTGCTTATCGACTCGTTTGTCGCGGAGTCGTGCCGGAATGGCAGCGGCGTATTATTTCTTCTCTTCCGGCCAGAGATTTCCCAGTGGCCCTAACTCAAGGTTCAAATCCTCAGGCCTGAGTCCGAATTGGTGCGCCAGTTCACGGATCTTCTGTTCCAGCTTCATCAGCGCGAGTCCCATATCTTCTATCTGCGCGTCTTCAAGGGTACCGCCTTCCATGCGACGAATCGCCTGGCGTTCGAGCAGACGGCGCAGCAACTCAATCAGGCTCAGCACCAGCCGCGCGAGACCCTGATCTATATTCTCCGGAGTGCAGTCAATCCGCTGAGCCGCTCCGTTCGCGATCGAGGCAAACTCCTGGTTCAGCCCTTCGACCGCCTGTTCCATCTCCCCGGGAGTGATGTTTTTCGGTTCGTCAGTCAAGATGTTTCTCCGCGCCCGATGCTGACCACACTTCCAGCCGCACTGCTCTCATTCGCCGGACGCATGAACTCCGTAGCCGGCCATGGCCCGCTGATACGGAACCTAGTACTTCCAGGCCGAATCGCGTCCGACATTGCCTGACGAAACCGAGCGATGGCGTTCCGCTGAACTAAGGCAAAAAGACGAGTCAAATCGCGCGAAGTATGCACTCGCCATTCACGCACTCCTGCCGTCACCGCGTGTTGCAAGGTTTCAGCGGCTGAGCGAAGGCGCATTTCTCGTTCCATCAGTCTCGTCATGTGCTCGATTCCGCTTCCCGCCTGTTTCTGGGCCACGTCGAATGGCCAAAGTCGCACTTCCATCTGCACATCATGGGCATGGTTGCGCAAGAAGTCCACGTACTTTACGGATTCTTTGACGAGGTGATCGCGCAGCTCATCGGCGCTGAGCCATATGGGAAAACGAAACGGAATCACCGCTCGCTCGGCGAAGACGCCGTGAACCACATCGTGGAAGTCCAGGGCCGCCCTCTGGAAGCGATCGCCGGCAACCGTCTGGGGATCAAGTTCCGAATAGATCGCGGCGAGACCGGCCGCCTCGAGCAATTGCACCGTATCATTGCCGATACCGTGCTTCGGAAGATCGACAGGACCAGGCAGGAACACACAATACGGCAGCAACGGCATCGGAACTATTCCCGAATCCGGCGAGGCTGATTAATGTGCTTGAGCGCCGTTTCCACGGAGGTGAGCACGGCGTTCAGTCCGAGATACACCAAGTCCACTCCGGCGACAGAGATAACGACACTCCCATGCAGCACGACGCCGGCGTTCAACACATGGTCCAGGATGTCCAGCAACGAAGCCTCTTCCTCGCCGGATCGAGGCGGAGTAAGAATCGCGTCGGCTTTGGTTTGAGCGGCCACTGTCGGAATTGTAGTCGAACCACCAACAGCCCCGACGCTCGGTCCGGCAGGGTCGCGTAGCGCGTTTAACGAGAAACGACCGCCATGCGTCCGCCCCAAACCAAGGGAAACCTTATCGCATCCATCAGTTCTTCCTCCTCTTATGCGGGCAGACTGCTTGCTATAGTCAGGCACCATGGCGGCGATTCCCGAGCGCGTGCTTCCGGCAGCTTTGTTCGAGAGCTACGAGCCGGGGCAGTATTTCGACGAGATGTTCTGCGTTCGCGGCGAGCCTAGGCCGCACTATTCCAAGATTTTTCAGAAGCTTGCAAGCATGGCACCTGTGCAGTTTGAGGAGCGCCGACGCCTCGCCGATCTTGCCTTCCTGATGCAGGGCATCACCTTCACCGTCTATAGCGACGGTCGGGGCACGGAGCGGCTATTCCCCTTTGACCTGATCCCCCGCATCCTCCCACGTTCCGAGTGGGACCACATCGAGCGCGGGCTCGCGCAACGCGTGATTGCGCTGAATCTTTTCCTGCGAGATCTCTATGGACGCCAGCGCATTCTCAAAGACGGCGTCGTCCCGCGCGCCCTCATCTATTCCTGCCAGCACTTCCGGCGCGAGATGATCGGCATCGAGGTCCCGCGCGGAATCCACACTCACATCGCCGGGATTGACCTCGTTCGCGATTCGAAGACGGGTGAGTTTGCCGTGCTTGAAGACAACGTCCGCACGCCCAGCGGCGTTTCCTACGTCATCGAAAACCGGCTGGCGATGACGCGAACGTTCCCCGAGATCTTCGAAGCGTGCGAGGTGCTGCCGGTCAACCACTATCCCGCGGAACTCAGCAAGATTCTCCGCCTTCTCTCTCCACGCGGCGGCGACGAGCCGCAGATGGTGCTGCTGTCTCCCGGCATTTACAACAGCGCCTACTTCGAGCACAGCTTTCTCGCCCAGCAGATGGGCATCGAGCTGGTCGAAGGACGCGACCTGATCGTTGACTCCGGCATCGTCTACATGAAGACCATTCGTGGACTCAAACGCGTAGACGTGATGTACCGCCGCGTCGATGACGACTTCCTCGATCCGCTTACCTTCCGCAGCGATTCTGTTTTGGGAGTGCCGGGCCTCATGGCCGCCTATCGCGCCGGCAATATCGCGCTGGTAAATGCCGTCGGCAACGGCGTCGCCGACGACAAGGCCGTCTACAGCTACGTTCCCGCCATCATTCGCTACTACCTCGGCGAAGAGCCAATTCTGAACAACGTTGAGACGTACCTTGGTTCAAACGACCTCAACTACATCCTCGAGCGCCTGCCAGAACTCGTTGTCAAAGCAGTAGGAGAGTCCGGCGGATACGGCATGCTCATCGGTCCTTGTGCCGACAGCAAGACAATCGAAGACTTTCGCGACCGCATCAAGGCCAATCCGCGAAACTACATCGCTCAGCCCGTGGTCGCGCTGTCGCGAGTTCCTTCTTACTACGCACCCACGCGCCGAGTGCTCGGATGCCACGTCGATCTGCGTCCTTACTGCCTCTACAACGGCGAAGAGGTACTCATCGTTCCCGGCGGCCTCACGCGTGTGGCGCTGCAGCCCGGCTCTTTCGTCGTGAACTCTTCCCAGGGTGGCGGCAGCAAAGACACCTGGGTGCTGAACGGAGAAGCCTGACATGTCCGCCATGCTCTCCCGCATCGCCGACTCGTTGTTCTGGATCGCCCGCTACATCCAGCGCGCCGAGGACACCGCCCGCATCCTCGACGTGAACTACCACACCATGCTCGAGCAATCGCACGTTCCCTATCGCGTGCGCTGGGAGCCCCTGATCGCGATGGCGGGAGAAGAGAAGCCTTTCCGGCAGCTCTACACCAAGGCAAATTCGCAAACGGTTTTCGAATTCCTCGCCTTCCGTTCCGACAATCCAAGTTCGATCGTGCAATGCATCACACGGGCGCGGGAAAACGCGCGAACTATTCGCGAACGCATCTCAAGAGAGATGTGGGAGGACATCAACGGCGTCTATCACATGGTGAAGCGCTTCGATCAGGCCAATGAGATCGCCGCCGGGCCTCACCGCTTCTGCGACGCAGTCAAGTTCGCATGCCATCGCTTCCACGGAGTTACCGACGCAACTCTGCCTCACGACGAAGGTTGGGAGTTTCTCCGCATCGGATGGGCCCTCGAGCGCGCCGAAGCCACCACGCGACTGGTCGACGTCGAGTATCACAACCTCGTGGAAGGCCCGCTGGTCGGAGTGGCGGCCGGAGCGGTCGCCGACAATCATCAGTGGATGGCAGTGTTAAAGTCGGTAGGAGCCTACGAAGCTTTCCACCGCCGCTATCATTCCCCAATCAGGCCAGAGAAAGTCGCCGAGATGTTGATGCTCGATGCCCGGCATCCGCGCTCGATCCGCTTCAACACCGCGGAGGTGCAGGACGGACTTCGCGCCATCAGCGGCACCGGCGCCGGCTCCTATGCCAACGAAGCCGAACGCCTCACCGGCAAAGTGCTGGAGGGCCTGCGCTATGACACCATCGACGAAATCCTCTCGCGCGGATTGCATGCTTACCTCGGCGGTCTCGTGAAGAACTTTCGCGCCATCGGCGAGGACATCGCCCGCAGCTACTTCTACTACTCGGTGGTGGCATGAATCGGTATCACCTGACGCATGTGACCGAGTTCCACTACGACGGCCCCGTTTCGGAAAGCTACAACGAAGTCCGGCTTCGGCCCATGCACGACGACCGGCAGAGTTGCCTGTCGTTCACGCTCACGACGTCGCCCAGATCCACTCCGGTTTCATATCGGGATTCACTGGGCAATTGGGTGCACCAGTTCAACGTGCTTCCAGAGCATTCCGGGCTGCGAGTGGTAGGCGAATCGACCATCCTGGTCCATGAGGCTCCGTCGCTTGCTACCGAGTCGAAGAGCCTCGCCGACCTCGATTCCGACGTGAAACGCCTCTACGACGAATATTTCGATTTCCTCACGCCCACTACCTACGTACCGCACCTGCATCGTGTGAACGAACTGGTAGAGGCGGTCACTCAGGCCAGCGGAGGCAGCGTGCTCGGCTTCGTGCAGGCCAGTTGCGATCTCATTCACGAGCGCTTTCGCTACGTAAAGGGCGCAACCCACGTGCAATCGTCGATCGAAGATTCGCTCTCGCTCGGAGCCGGCGTCTGCCAGGACTTCGCCCACTTGATGCTGGGAATCGTCCGCATGCGGGGCATCCCGGGAAGATACGTATCCGGCTACCTGGTGCAGGAATCCACCAATGGCGACGGAACCAGCCTGGAAGAAGTCATCGGCGGCCAGGCCTCGCACGCTTGGGCCGAAGTCCACATCCCCGGCAGCGGTTGGCTCGGCTTCGATCCCACATTGGGAAGTCCAGTCGGCATGCGGCACGTGCGCATAGCCTACGGCCGCGATTACGGCGACGTCCCACCCGTCCGCGGCGTGTACAAAGGCACCGCCGGACAACGCCTGTCGGTGGATGTCCGAGTGCGCCCCGGCCTCACGGGTGACGGCAGTGAGCACCTGCAGGAAACCGTCGCCAAGGGCCCCGACCGCGGGCCCGAAGACCGCCCCCAACAACAAGCCCAGCAGCAACAATAATCAGAACCCCGGCGGTAGCGGGGGGTGATTTTTCTTTGTGCCTTAGGGAAGGGCACGGATCCATCCGTGCCGCTAAGTCATCCCGTTTCAATCCGGCTTTAGCTGAGCTTTTGAGCTTTCACTTCTTCACTTCACCCGATGGCCCAATTGCTTCTCCTGTTTGAATGTATAAGCGTGACGAAGAAGGGTTCTCCCGAAGACTACTATGCCGAGACCGGCGATGAAGCGCCGGCTCAGAAGCCTCAGACAGGAGAACCCAATGAACGTCCCTCACTATATCGGATTCGACGTACACAAGAAACACATCAACTTCTGCATCAAGACCGCCGATGGCACGATTGTGGAAGAAGGTCGGGTGCTGGCGCAGCGTTCCGCGCTACGGAAATGGGCGGCAGGCCGACAACCATCCTGGCACGGAGCCATGGAGGCCACACTGTTCAGCGCCTGGATTTACGACACCTTAGAGCCCTATGGCCAGGCACTGGAGATGGCACATCCGGCGATGCTAAAGGCCATTACCGCCGCCAAGAAGAAGAGCGATCCCATCGATGCGCGCACGATTTCCGATCTGCTGCGCTGCAATCTGTTGCCCACTTGCTATGTGGCAACACCAGAGATTCGCGAACTGCGGCGCTTGCTGCGGTATCGCAACCTGGTGGTGCGCGAGTCGGTGCGCATGCAGAACAAAATCGCTGGTCTGCTCATGGAGACCGGTACTCCGTTCGTGAAAGAGAAATTGCACGGCAAGAAATACTTCGCCAACCTGCTGCAGAATCTGGAAGAGGTTCCAGAGTCAGTCAAGGACCTACTGCGCCTGAGTCGGGGCGCCATGGAGATGTTCCAAGCCACGCAGAAGCGACTCATCCAGCGATTACTAGCCAATCCCAATCTAGGTCAGCGCGTGGAACGGCTGGCCAGCATTCCCGGAGTAGGCGAGATCACCGCCTTGACCTGGGCCTTGGAGATCGGCGATCCACACCGCTTCCCCTCTTCGGCCACGGCGATGAGCTACTGCGGTCTGACCTCGGCCCTCAAGTCTTCAGCCGACAAACAGCAGCGCGGTCCCATCTCGAAACAACGCAATCAATGGCTGCAGACAGTGCTGATCGAGGCAGCCAAGCTGGCTCCCCGCTGGAATCCCCAACTCGCGGCTCTGCATGCCCGAGAGCTGGAGCGCGGACATCGCAATCGCGCCACTCTGGCGGTAGCCCGCAAGCTGGCGGCTTATCTGCTGGCCGTCGACAAGAGCGGTCAGCCCTTCCAGCTCCGTGCGCAAACTACAGAGGAAGTTGCACCGCTGCTCGACAGAGCTGGCTAAACCAAAGCTGTGGGGATGTGGGAATCCAGCAAACTGCCGCTGGATTCCCACATCCCCACAGCTACGACTGCGGCTGTGAAATTTACTGCGAACCTGTCAGCGATCCACCGGCCGTTCCTCGCCCGAAAGGGGACTGTGCAAAGGAGTTCCTGCTCCCGATGCTCCCTCTAGCCTGTTTCGAGGCCGGCCGGTTCACCCTAACTCAATCTTCGTGGACGGCGTTCGACCGCTGTTCCCACAAATGGATGTCTGGCCAAGCTGGCGCTTTGGCCGCGCAAAAGATCGAGGACAGTTCGTCAATCCACGCTACAGTACCGCTTCGGGAAGCTATGGCCCCAAGGGAACGGGGAACTCCGTCTCCCCTTGACTTTTACTTATCATGGATGTCCCCTTAACCCCTTAACCGTCCACTTCGAACCGGTCTGGAGCTGAGTACTGCAAACTTTCTCCAAAACGGAAAAGGCTCAGCTGATTTCTCAACTGAGCCTTTATTAGTGCCGGCGATGACCTACTCTCCCACACAGTTTCCCGTGCAGTACAATCGGCCCGGCGGGGCTTAACTTCCGTGTTCGGGATGGGAACGGGTGTGACCCCCGCGGTATGATCACCGACTTTTGTTCGCAACTGCCAGTCCATCCCACCGGCAGGCTGTCGTTTACTCAACCACAGACGCGAGAACTCGAAGAAGTAATCGTGCTCAGTTCAAAGTAGTCAGTAAGAATTGCTCTTACTGACAACTTATTACTGAATACTGACAACTGATCTCTCACAACTGAATCGATTTGGATAAAGCTGCTAGCTACTAGCTAACCGCTAAGCTTCTAAGCGGCTAGGCTTTTAAGCGCATTGTTTTTCGCTTACTGCTTATTGCCTATCGCTTATTGCTGCGGCGCGCAGTTTCTCGCGCCGCAAATGCACTGAATAAATTTTATGGTCAAGCCGAACGGGCGATTAGTATTCGTAAGCTGAAGCCATTACTGGCCTTACACTTCGAACCTATCAAACTGGTGGTCTTCCAGTGCCCTTCATCACCCTTTCGGGTTGGGAGATCTCATCTTGTGGAGTGCTTCACGCTTATATGCATTCAGCGTTTATCACAACCGAACGTGGCTACCCAGCCGTGCCATTGGCATGACAACTGGAACACCAGAGGTTCGTCCATCCCGGTCCTCTCGTACTAAGGACAGACCCACTCAAATCTCCTGCGCCCACACCAGATAGGGACCGAACTGTCTCGCGACGTTCTGAACCCAGTTCACGTACCGCTTTAATAGGCGAACAGCCTAACCCTTGGAACCTTCTACAGCTCCAGGATGCGATGAACCGACATCGAGGTGCCAAACCGGAGCGTCGATATGAACTCTTGGCTCCGATCAGCCTGTTATCCCCGGCGTACCTTTTATCCGTTGAGCGATGGCCCTTCCATGCAGAACCACCGGATCACTAAAACCTACTTTCGTACCTGCTCGTCTTGTAGGACTCGCAGTCAACCACGCTTATGCTTTTGCACTCGTCGGCTGATTTCCAAACAGCCTGAGCGTAGCTTCGTGCGCCTCCGTTACCGTTTAGGAGGCGACCGCCCCAGTCAAACTACCCGCCTTACTATGTCCCTCTCCCGGTTTGCGGGAGTAGGTTAGAACCACAGCACTCGCAGGGTGGTATCTCACCGTTGGCTCCTCCAAGTCCGAGAACCTGGATTCAAAGCCTCCCACCTATCCTGCGCAGCAAGTGCCATAACTCATAGTAAAGGTATAGTAAAGGTGCACGGGGTCTTTCCGTCTAGATGCGGGAAACCGGCATCTTCACCGGTACTACAAGTTCGCCGAGTAGCTCGTCAAGACAGTCGTACGATCGTTACGCCATTCGTGCAGGTCGGAACTTACCCGACAAGGAATTTCGCTACCTTAGGACCGTTATAGTTACGGCCGCCGTTCACTGGGGCTTCAGTTCGAAGCTTCGCCTTGCGGCTAACCTCTCCCTTTAACCTTCCAGCACCGGGCAGGCGTCAGCCCCTATACGTCGTTTTAGACTTTGCAGAGACCTGTGTTTTTGTTAAACAGTCGCCGTACGCGTTTCACTGCGACCTCCTCGGGCTATGAACCCTAGCGAGGCGATCCTTCTCCCGAAGTTACGGATCTAATTTGCCGAGTTCCTTAACGAGCCTTCTCTCGAGCGCCTTTGGATATTCTCCTCGTCTACCTGTGTCGGTTTGTGGTACGGTTCCCCCAATTTCTCCTTAGAGGTTTTTCTCGGCAGCGTGAACTCGTCCCCTTAGCGGCATACGCCACTGCTTTGCGCCTCACCGTTAATGCTCTCCCGGATTTGCCAGAGAGAACCGGCTTACGCGCATCGATCCACATAGCCATATGTGGACGGGATTATCCTTCTGCGTCACCCCATCGTGATAACGAAACTGTGGGAGTTCCGGAATATTAACCGGATGTCCATCGATTACGCCTTTCGGCCTCACCTTAGGGACCGACTAACCCTGAGCGGATTAACCTTCCTCAGGAAACCTTAGACTTTCGGCGCGGAGGGTTCTCACCTCCGTTATCGCTACTTATGCCGGCAGGGTCTCTTCTCTTCAATCCACCAGTCTTTTCAGTCTGGCTTCGAGTCGATGAGAATGCTCTCCTACCACGCACACACCGAGTGTGTGCATCCGCTGCTTCGGTACCAAGCTTAAGCCCCGTTGAATTGTCGGCACCGGACCGCTTGACCAGTGAGCTATTACGCTTTCTTTAAAGGATGGCTGCTTCTAAGCCAACCTCCTGGCTGTCTGGGCGTTCCGACTTCCTTTCCCACTTAGCTTGGATTTGGGGACCTTAGCAGACGGTCTGGGCTGTTTCCCTCTCGACGACGAAGCTTAGCCCCCGCCGTCTGACTCCCGTATTGGTTGTCCATGGCATTCGAAGTTTGGTTGGATTCAGTAAGCCGGAAAGCCCCCTAGTCCATCCAGGTCTCTACCACCAAGGCAAATCATACGAGGCTACGCCTAAACGTATTTCGGAGAGAACGAGCTATCACGGAATTTGATTAGCCTTTCACCCCTACCCTCAGCTCATCCGAGCTTTTTTCAACAAACACCGGTTCGGTCCTCCAGTGGGTGTTACCCCACTTTCAACCTGGCCAAGGGTAGATCATCCCGCTTCGCGTCTATTCCTGCCAACTGATTTCGCCCTATTCAGACTCGCTTTCGCTACGGCTCGCTTTCGCTTAACCTTGCTGACAAGAATAACTAGCCGGCTCATTATGCAATAGGCACGCGGTCAGGCATTGTCGCCGAAGCGACCATAGCCCTCCCACTGCTTGTAGGCACACGGTTTCAGGTACTATTTCACTCCCCTAGCAGGGGTTCTTTTCACCTTTCCCTCACGGTACTGGTTCACTATCGGTCAGAAGAGAGTGTTTAGCCTTACGGGATGGTCCCCGTGGATTCAAGCAGGGTTTCTCGTGCCCCGCCTTACTCAGGTACCGGCTTCGAGTCCAGATCGTTTTCGCTTACGCGGCTATCACGCTCTATGGCCCCACTTTCCAGAGGGGTTCGACTAACGACTGGATTGATAACTCTACTGTTGCCGGCCCTACAACCCCCGTCACACCCGAAGGTAAAACGGGTTTGGGCTAGATCCGATTTCGCTCGCCACTACTTTCGGAATCGCGGTTGCTTTCTTTTCCTCCAGGTACTGAGATGGTTCACTTCCCTGGGTTTGCTCGTACCCGCCTATGTATTCAGCGGGCCGTACTGAGGTTTTACCTCAGTGGGTTTCCCCATTCGGACATCCCCGGATATAATGCCTGTTTGCGGCTCCCCGGGGCTTATCGCAGCTTGCCACGTCCTTCATCGCCTTCTTCTGCCAAGGCATCCACCATGCGCCCTTAGTAGCTTGACCATAAAATTTACTCAGCACACCAAGCCGCCCGCTTCTGGCTGCTAGTTATTCACTAACATCCAAGAGCAAGCTACTAGTCTTCGCTGTCAGCTGCTAGCTAACAACTCGGACTTATACCTGAAGCGCTTTTCGATCTTATGCTCCTTAACTTGATCTCTACTCATCGCGAACGATTCACATCGCCCGCACCAGCAGAGAATCTAAGGCACTCATAAAACTTTACTCAGCCTTGTATTTCCCAAATCGATTCAGTTGTCAAAAATCTCGAATTCCTCGCGGAACCGCCGCTTTATGCGGCTCTCGAAAAGTCTTCAGTTATCAGTCTTCAGTTGTCAGTATCGCTACTGACGACTGCCTACTGATTGCTGCTTTTGCTATTCGATGTTCGGCGCCAGAAGGCTTCTACGAGTAACCGTTACATATGAAGACGGTTGCCAATCTGACGCCCAACGTCGAACAGAAGAAGTTTCCAGGATTCAGTTCTCAGTAAAACCAAGAATCGCTTTTACTGATTGCTGACGACTGTCCACTGCAGTTTTTGGTGGAGCTGACCGGGATCGAACCGGTGACCCCCTGCTTGCAAAGCAGGTGCTCTCCCAGCTGAGCTACAGCCCCAGACCGATTTCGCAATTGTGTAATCGGGCAATTGAGTAATTGAAAACCAAATTACCCAATTACGAAATTACTCAATCCTAAGTGGTGGGCCTGGATAGACTCGAACTATCGACCTCACCCTTATCAGGGGTGCGCTCTAGCCACCTGAGCTACAGGCCCGGTGCTATGCACCTCAAAAAATGAATTCGAGGACAGGGTTGAACGTGCGGACCGGCTACGCCGATCCGGACCATCGCGCGGAAGCGCACGAGAAGAGAGAGTCCAAGCGAGGCTCCCTTCCCAAACCTCAGGTGAGAAGTTCGGGAGGGGGTACATGGCAACATCCTCTCGCGTCTTTAATCCGCCGAAGCGGAAGCGAGAAGTGCCATGACGTTCTCTCTTAGAAAGGAGGTGATCCAGCCGCAGGTTCTCCTACGGCTACCTTGTTACGACTTCACCCCAATCATGAATTATACCTTGGGCGCCTGCCTCCTTGCGGTTGGCACGGCGACTTCTAGTACAACCCACTTTCGTGATGTGACGGGCGGTGTGTACAAGGCCCGGGAACGTATTCACCGCGGCGTGCTGATCCGCGATTACTAGCGATTCCAGCTTCATGGAGTCGAGTTGCAGACTCCAATCCGAACTGAGGTCGGCTTTTTCCGATTAGCTCCCCCTCGCGGGTTTGCGACGGTTTGTACCGACCATTGTAGCACGTGTGTAGCCCTGGACATAAAGGCCATGAGGACTTGACGTCATCCCCACCTTCCTCCCCGTTATCCGGGGCAGTTTCGCCAGAGTGCCCAACTAAATGATGGCAACTGGCAATAAGGGTTGCGCTCGTTGCGGGACTTAACCCAACATCTCACGACACGAGCTGACGACAGCCATGCAGCACCTATATAGCAGCCCCTTGCGGGGAAGGGATGTTTCCACCCCGGTCCACTACACTTCGAGCCCAGGTAAGGTTCTTCGCGTTGCGTCGAATTGAACCACATGCTCCACCGCTTGTGCGGGCCCCCGTCAATTCCTTTGAGTTTCAGCCTTGCGACCGTACTCCCCAGGCGGATCGCTTAACGCGTTAGCTCCGGCACGACAGGATTGGGTACCTGTCACACCAAGCGATCATCGTTTAGGGCTAGGACTACCAGGGTATCTAATCCTGTTTGCTCCCCTAGCTTTCGTGCATCAGCGTCAGTTGTGGTCCAGTGAGCCGCTTTCGCCACAGGTGTTCCTCCCGATATCTACGCATTTCACCGCTACACCGGGAATTCCACTCACCTCTCCCACACTCAAGCACGGCAGTTTCTGATGCAGACTCCGAGTTGAGCCCGGAGATTTCACATCAGACTTACCGCACCGCCTACGCACCCTTTACGCCCAATAATTCCGAACAACGCTTGCCCCCCTCGTATTACCGCGGCTGCTGGCACGAAGTTAGCCGGGGCTTCTTCTTCCGGTACCGTCATTATCGTCCCGATCGAAAGGAGTTTACGTCCCAAGGGACTTCATCCTCCACGCGGCGTTGCTGCGTCAGGGTTTCCCCCATTGCGCAAAATTCCCCACTGCTGCCTCCCGTAGGAGTCTGGACCGTGTTTCAGTTCCAGTGTGGCCGTGCGCCCTCTCAGGCCGGCTACTGATCATTGCCTTGGTAGGCCGTTACCCTGCCAACTAGCTAATCAGCCGCGACCCCCTCTTCAAGCGCATTACTACTTTGATCAACCGGCATCTCAGCCAGAAGATGTTATGCGGTATTAGCCCCGGTTTCCCGAGGTTATTCCCCACTCGAAGGTAGGTTAGTCACGTGTTACTCACCCGTACGCCACTTTACTCATGGATTGCTCCACTTTCTCGTGCGACTTGCATGTGTTAGGCACGCCGCCAGCGTTGATTCTGAGCCAGGATCAAACTCTCGTTTGAAACCTGAATGGGCATTTCCTCGACGGAAGCAGAGGAAATGCACACGCCGTCTTCACCCTCGAAAGGCAAAGACGGACTATCTTGTGAGATCACTCGGACTTACAACCCGAGCGTTCCAGGAATTGCTGACTCTCACGAGTTTGCAATCCATCTCACGACTGGCACGTTCAACCTGTTGTCAAAGACCAAATCCGCGATCCGCCTGAGCGGCGCGTTTCAGTCGAACCTCAGCGCATTCGCACTGAGTGTCCTCGAAACTTTTGGGAAGGGTTCCGCGAGAAAGCCGCTCCACCCTCGTCCGCCGGTGGCGGACTCACCCTTCTCGACCTTCACAGTCTGCTAAGACGCCTGAAGGCGAACCTTTCAAAAGTACCGCAGCTGTTCTCGATGTGTCAACCTGCAGCGTTGATTATTCGCGCGAATGTTGACTTCCATGATGCTCGCGATTGCATGTTTAGAGACGACAAGTCATCACTCGAAAAGCTGTTGCCAAAAGATCTTGTTCGGAGGTTCTTGCGACTTGCAAAACCCTTCAGAGCCGGGTCCCACCCATTCGAGTGATTGCTCTGAACCACCCAGCCTTGGCGCCGGGCTGCCTTTTTATCGGCTTACTATCAGATGTCCCAGGGAACCCTTTCAACCTATTGTTTGGCTCAACCCGGCTGACTGCCAACCGTTTAACGTCGAGTTCAGTTATACCAAAGCACCCACTGATTGCGCAAGCTACGGGAGTGCTGTTTTTTGGTGCACTGAAAGCGGCAATTGCCAATAGGCCGTTGGCAATAAGCGAAGAAATCAGCAAAATCGTTTCGGTGAATCGGTCCCCGCCACCCTACGCGGGCTGTTCTCCTGGCTTTTCAGCGTATTGCCCATCGCCGATTGCCTCCTCGGGGTTACGCCGAGTTTTCCACGGCGTCACGCCGATCGCGCGCGCGGGTTACCCCTGACAACCCCCAGAGCAACTCCTCGCAGTTAACCTCGTCGCCTACCTGTCTCGCTGGCAGCGGGCTTTCGCCTAAAGCCGCACGTGAACCCGCTTGGGTTTGAGGGTGGAATTGGCGATCTTAAGGGCCCGGAACAGCAGGGCTGCAGCTTTTGAATCGAAGTTGCCGTGCGCGATCTTCTCCGCGATTTCCTTCACTGCGATCTGGTGGCTCTCGCGGTCTTCCAACACCTCGACGTTTATTCCTGGACCATTATGGGTTTCGAGAACTCGCGCGTGCATGGATTTGACATGGCTGCATCGGGGAGCCTCATTTAGCACGCTTCAGTAATCCCATGCTGACGGCGCGGCGGTCGAGCTCATTGAACCGGTTCTCGAGTTCGAGCTGTTCCCGCAGGGTGTCGATCTGCTCCTGCAGTGCTTCGTCGGAGACATCCTCGTTTAACGGGACACGCCCTCTGAGAGTCTTCCGCGCTTCGCCTCTTCACGCAGCAGCTCCGCCGCTTGCAGGCTCTTTCGGGGGCAGATCGCGCAATTTCGGCCGGGCAACAGGCCCAGTCCGGGCTGATCGGACTCCATAAATATTCCCCTTTTGTTCTCCAAGAATGGCAATCATGCTACCGCGGAAATCTGGATTGTCATGGGGATAAAACGGCAACCGGCGATAAGCAGTAGCAATAGGCAAGAGCAATACTGACAATGGCTTATTGCCAACCGCCTATCGCTTATTGCCTTCCCCTATTGCCTATCACCCATCGCCTATTGCCTACTACCTTCAGTGCTTGAACACTCCATTCCCTTCGCTCCGGAGCAGAGCGACAGCATCCTGACCGCGCTTCCGGAGACCCCGGCGGTCTTCAGCTTGGCTGGAGAGAGTTCCGAATCGGAACCATATATCGGCAAGGCCGCCAACTTGCGCAGGCGGTTGGAACGACTGCTCTCCCCGGCCACGCCCGACAGCAAGCGTCTGAACCTGCGTAATAGCACGCGACGAATCCAATACACGCTGACCGGCTCCGATTTCGAAAATCGTCTTCTGCTCTATCGGCAGATGCGCAAACAGTTTCCGAACTCCTATCGCAGGCGAATGAAGTTGGTTCCCGCAGCGCTGATCAGGCTCGCTTGGGAGAACCAATATCCGAGGGCTTACTTCACGCGACGAGTTGGCAAGATCCCACCCTTCCCAACAT
>Ga0206969_1071_pt1 | contig 29528 bp, 30 predicted proteins | sample Alteio_BWOrgHeat_87_FD_153256 | JGI IMG/M metagenome (GOLD analysis project Ga0206969, IMG submission 153256) | Enriched cells from forest soil in Barre Woods Harvard Forest LTER site, Petersham, Massachusetts, United States -... | ecosystem: Environmental > Terrestrial > Soil > Temperate forest >... | reverse complement strand
TGCTACGGACGAACCTGTTCTCGCTTCTCGACTGAGCGAGGTTTTCAACTTGACTTGACATCGGGTATCTAGTGTCCTCTGAAGTAAGAAAGGCGTGAAGTTGGCCTGAAGAGGAACCGGCATGACAAAAGGGAACCTCGGCCGTAACTGCCTGCAGTTTTCCCTATTCAGAACTTTCGATCTTTGGGATAGGTAACTTATAACCGTGGTAGTAAGTAATGTCAAGCTGCTTTCCGTTAACTCCGTGGAAATCGCTGTAGTTTTCTCCACGGTGTGCATTCTTGTATTCCCGCCCTAGTACAAGTTCTATCAGTGCAACAGACTTCTCCATCATCCATAAAACAAGTCTATTTTCATCGAAACTTACTAGTACTTAAGTACTGGGTTATTCTTCAAACTCGGAATATGGCCGAGTTGATGCCAGCAGCACAGTCCACTTTGAGTAGTACATTATGTTGAAGGCCTCCCTGCGAGCGACGCACATTGGATAAAGGGAGGAAAGAATGAAATTAGGCAGGAGAGCTGCAGGAGTGGGCAGCTCTGGCGTTATTGCGAACAGCCGGTCCACCGTTGCCACAGTCCAATGTCTAAAGGGTTCGGTGGTATCAGCGAGATGGCTGCTGGAGCATCCCTCGGTAGTTGCACGATCTCAACCTTGTTGTGGGTGATCGCTTGTTTTCTAGTTGTCCGCTCTAGTCAGGAACCACTGTCATTGTTTCTTAGCACCGCGGTTGGCTGACTTTGCGGCACTTTGCTCGCAATTGGCAAATCGCATAGTGGATACCTTGCGAGCTTTGCGTTGTCGGATCGAAGGTTGTAAGCCATCGGACGATTGGAGGGTTGTGCCGTTTCGAGGTACGCATTTTGAAAGGCAATCAGAGTTGGCATGACCCCAACCTGATGCACAGCCTGGCGGAAGTGCTTCTGTAATCGTCGGCATGAAGCCTGGTGCTATTGAGGAGGCATCCGAGCAAGCAAAGAATTGCAAGCTTTGTTGTTCGGACCCGCGAACTCGAAGCTGACCAGCGCATACTTTCCTCTGATGCAGAATGCTGGCCATTCGTGTATGTCGGCAAGTTATTGATTCTCTTAGCTCCCCTGGCTCATGGATTCAGCCTAGTCGTTCTCTTCTTGGAATAGTGTCCGTTATCTGGGCAACAGAGCAGTGAACTGCACGTCGAATTTGGCGTGGCAAGAGGAGGAGCGCATAAGGGAGGTTGGTCAAGGTCGCGGGTTTTGTGGCGCGCCGCGGCTAGCCGGCGGAGCGAAGCGGAGAGCCTTGACGAACCTCCCGCGCTCCGTACAATCGTGCGGCGAAAAATGGAAGAGACATGCTGTTGTAGTGACTCCAATTCTTTGCGCTTAGGATAACGAATCCAGAACAGACCAATCATTGTAGGAATCGATTGTGCGGGGTGTCGGAGCCGCCGAAAACGGCGTTTCGTTCTCTGAACGAAGAAGCAAAGAGGCAGGAAGGACTTGAAGGAGCAAATCGAAGACGTACTGTCCCACGGGGCTGTTCCATAAGATCCCTTTCCTTCCATAGAGGAGAGGTGTTCGACAGCGGCCCGGAGCGGTCAAGGGCGCGCACTTTGCGGCGCAGCGAACCCTTGACGGCGAGGACCGCTGTGAAAGAATTGGGGAGGAAGGAATGGGAAGAGGTCGGCGTATTCCCTTCCCTTAAAGAAACTACATCACATGCGTGGAGACGGGGCGCATCGCGCCTCCTGTTGATGTACTTTCGAAGATCGCGGAGGAATTGGAGATCCCGATTGGGCGATTGTTCTCCAATGACGAAGCGGATCAAGATCCCAAAACGCTGCGCCACAGCATCCTGAAGCTGGTTCGGTCGGCCGATGCCCATCGGTCGCGGCTGTATTACCGGATGCTGCGGGCCGTGGATGAGGAAAGCACGAAGCCGCGAGCCAAGTCGTCGTAAAATCTCATTCGCCGGCTAAGATCTAAAAACGTCGAGTGGGAAGTAGTCTAACTTTGTATTACATAGTACTGTGTTCCAGAGAGATACCTTCACCGGCGAGCGAGCCTTTATTACCGGTGAGAAGAACGAATTCCGCCTCGAGCGGTTCCAAAATCCCCCATTCCTTCATAGCGGAAAAGGTCTTCCAGGGCGGCCCACAGCAGTCAAGGGCGCGCACTTTGCGGCAACGCGAACCCTTGACGGTGAGGAGCGCCCTGGAAGAATTGAACGAGAAGGAATGCAGCGGCGATTCGCAACTGCTCTAATTCATTTGCGAGCTGACGCGCTCCGCATACTTATTCTGTGGGCGAGATGTGGGCGGAAGCGTCAGCGAGCAATACCTTCGAGCAGCTACGAGCGTGCCCGCGAATCGTAACTGTTTGATATTGTTAGCTCTCGCTGAATGCGAATTCGCGAAGTGATAGGTGATGTGGTTCGGGAACCGGACCAGAAACAGGCTGTTTTGGGAAGAGAAGAAGGACGCATTTATGAGTCTGGCGTCGAGAATCCCTGCCTGCCGACTAATCCCTATTTCTGATTTGGCCATGGCAATCTTCTCCGGCGGTCTGCTTGGATCACTGGACGCTCTTGTCCCTCACAGTTACCTCAATTCTACGAATCCCTGTAACGCAGCTGCCCTCGGCGCCAGTTGCTATTTGTATTCCGGCTTCTTCGGGCGTCACCAGACGCCCACGATTCGTCACCCGACGCAAGTTGTTGAACCCTAGGGCCAGCAAGAGTTTTGGCGAATGACAATTAGTAGCGTTGCATCAGTGCTTGTTCGATTCGCTTCTTAGCCTCCTTATCCTGAATGCCTGCAAGCAAGGAGTTGAGTTCGGGAATATTCTGAGGTCCTTTAGAATATGCTTCAACAAAGAACCTCTCGGCGCCCTTAGTGAACCCCTCTTTTGACGAAAGAATCAACTTGTGCTTCGCAAAATCCAGATTCAGTTGCGCTTTGTCGTTGTTTTCTCTAATTGCGCCCTCGTATTGTCGACGTGCCTGAGGATCTTTAATCGCTTCTGGCGATACCCCTGCCGGATGGCGCGTTCCATCTCTCTCGGCAGGCGGTATGACATTTACTAGCACTGGTTCTGGTGTCGGATAAACCGCTGACGCCTCACGCTCCAGCCGGCGCCACCCGTGAATCCAGAAATTCGATTTAAGCGTCCGCTCCTGCGCATACGAACGCGGATCGTCGGTTGTCGCCATATCGATTCTAAGATGACTCAGTAGCTTCATCTCGCGCTCTAGCGAAATGTCATCGGTTACCGCGTTTTTCAGACCTCGCAGCGCATAGGCCTGCTCCTCCTCATATTGCTCACGTGCGTTTCCAAAATTGCTTGAACGTAAAGCCTCAGCAGCCTTTACAAATAATTCAGCCCGGCTGTTTGCATCCATTGACAGCCACTTTTGGTCGAGTTCGTCCATTTGATTTCGTAGTGCGATGAGGCCTTCTTCTGTTTTGAACCGGGTACGTTCAATTCGCACGACGTCCGCAGTGAATGCGGAGTTCGTCACCTGTGAAGCGCCGACTGCCGAAAATGTAGCACTCAACAGAATTACATAGGCAATGAAAGTTCTCATGGCTCCCCCTAATAGTCCGTCGTGGGGTCGCTTGAGTTGCACGTATGTGTCGCCCCCGCCCCGCTAGAGATCGCGATCGGGCGCCCGACAGCGTCGCTTGACGGTACTGCGAACGATGGCGACGAAATCGGTGAAGCTTCTATTGTGCATTTGAGTCCAGAAACACCGAGCCCTTACCGTCCTGATCTCTCACGGACGACCGTCACAGACCAGAATGGTCGTTTTCTATTCGAGAATGTGACGCCAAGCAAATACGAGGTCTCTGTAGCGGAACCGGACCTCCGAGAAACAGCGGACCCTCATGCTGACTCCAGTGAGCCCGCAGCATCCATAAGAGTGACACTAGGCAAAGGCGAGCGTAAGATAGTTGTGCTGAAGATTCGAGGAGACCGGAATCGAAAAACATACTGACGACGAACTTCCCTTTGTTGGTATCGCTACGAAGAGCCCACGTCAACATACATCAGGCCACACGCCATCAGCTTTGCACACGCAGATAACTCTCGCTTTTCATCCGCTGCCAGCAAAATGCTTTCGAGCGTTACTAATCTCAAGCCATTACTTTCCACAGTTTGATTTGTCGCGATTGAAGCCGCCAATTCCAGAAAAGAGGCGCTCTGGGCGTCGTAGCCTATCAAGATTGGCTCGACTTGACCCGATTTGAACTTTTCGTAGAGTCTGCACCAGTAAAACCAGACCGGCTCTTCGAGTCCGCATTCCGCGATAAAAAACCGGCTTAACTTTGCTGTATCCCTGAACGCACGAACAAACTGATAATGATTTCCGAGAAAAAAACCAGCAAACAATTCAGAGAGACCTATCTGCTTTCGTCGAGCCACAGCAAGTTCAGTGACAAACGTTGCCGACCAAAGGCACTCGGAGCTATACCCAAATAACTTGTCGGGAGCCACTTGCACACCGCCCATCGTACCGCTATTGAGGCATTGTAATGCAACTGTTTTTGACTGTTTGAACACCAGCATTCATGTTCCAAATCGAGTTGCCTGTGCGCGCCTGAAGTCCGTATGGGCAAGCATTCCCTATGCTTGGACATGCGGCCTTTATTAAATTGTAATTAAATGTTCCGATGCCAGGGTTGGGAAGTGGATCACCGTCTACGTAACACGTATAGACACATTGTTTATCGCCAGTCCCAAACAGGCAGTTCCATAAAACAGGAAGAGGTAAATCGGGATAAGGAACTTGGGCTACCAACTCTCACAGAGGCGAATTACGTGTCTTACGCCTCGACGACAGTCGAATCTACTGTGTCGATTTCGTAACAACATCTGCGGAAACCGCAAAGGTGCTCAGGATCAGTAATTGAAAAATAGTCCGGGTTGGCGTGCCCTTGTTCCGTTTTCGTAACAAGCCAGAAAAGTTATTGTCAGCGCCGGTTGCGCCCCTATGCTCTCGGGCCACTCACCGAGGAGGGAGAAAACATACACAAAGGCTACACATTCTTTTTTAGGAACCGTGTGGTCTTCTGGACGAAACCGACTTAACAAACTTACAAACTTCTGGAGAAAACATGAAACACGAGTATGCAGTGAAAGGCGGCAAGCGGGTAATCGTCGATGTGAACGAACACGAATCTGGAGAAATCGCTGTGTCGGCAAAAAAGGCTGGGGAATCGACCGTTACTTGCACCTGTTTGAGCACAGGCAAATCAGTCACGAAGCAGTGCCCGAACGACAATAACACTTGCGATTGCAGTGACCCAAATCATCCCAAGATTATCTGCGGATGACGCTTACAAGTTTGCATTTGGCCCAACTTCGGTGATTCAGGACGCGGGGGTACGCTGTCGGCTCGTTTTACGGGTCTCTACGGAACTTTGCGAGCCTTCAGCGGAGTTTGCTTATGGATTTGGCGTGGTTATAAGGAGGCGTGATCTTGACTGTCCAACTGCAAACCGACAAATCTCAGAGCAAACTCAGCGAGTTCAAGGACAACCTGATTGTGGGGTCTATGGCAGTACGCCCCGATAGGTGACAAGGGATGCCAGTATGAAAAGCGATCCTGTGGAGAATGACAACCGTATCGTGACGGAAGTTGAGGTGAGTTGGCAGAAGGTATTCGACTAGGAGCGTTGGTTTCAGAATCGAGTCTGTTGGATGCGCCGTCCATCAGGCCCATTCCGTCGCTTCGCCTTCGTTATCCGGCAGAAGCTCTTTTTTCCAGGATGCAGCGTACACTGCTCTTTTGCGGAACAGTTGCACCGCAATAGGCACCGATGGAAGCTTTGGGATGTTTTTTTACAGAGTTATCTTTTCAGTGGTTGCAACGGCCCTCGTCGCCCACTCTGGATTAGGGCAATCCATAAGGGTCAGCAATGGCCAGCCCATCACGGTTCAAGGAAGGCTGAAGCAGCTTCGCCTCGGCTTGAGCGAGAGCGCACTCGTCGCAGCACTTAGAGACACTGATCCAGAAGTTAGAGGTTTGGCAGCGGTGCAATTAGCGGCGTACAAGGACGTAGGTGCCACGAGCCAGCTTTGGGCATGGGAATATCACGAACGATTATCCAAATTCAACTAATCCCGACGTGAAAGCCAGTCGTTGAACAAAGGCCTCTGGTGCTCAGTGCAGGAGAACGTGAAAATAATTTAGGCACAAGTGAGTTCCTCAGTTCCTCATGAAAATCAAATGCTTATTAATCCTCATGGTTCTAACTGTCGCAGGCGTTTCCTACTCCCAAAGTGTGGCAACTCCCGAACAAGTAATTCAGCGAATCATCGAAAAGGGCGCTTTCGAGGGATTCGATCAAAAGATTATTGGCGATATGGGAGATGCCGCCGCCGTTGTGGTCACAAAGATAATCGCTGGAAAGCATCCGTCGTCAGTGAACATTGATAGTACGCTCGTGGTCCTTACGAATGCGTTTGCGGACCCTCTCCTTGTGAACAATGCTTCTGATCGCCAACCCAGAACAACAATGTTTGTGTTCCAAGCGTTAGAGGCCGAGTTGTTGTTCTTGTAATTCGATGGGCTATAAAACTCGGCACTTCCTCGAATCAGGAATTGTCGATCATTTAGTCATCGAAGTCCCGCGATCAGTTTTCTGCAGTTCTTATCCACTAAGTCGCGGGAAAGACTTATGCATGCTTTTCGTTTGATGATCCGCGAGACTTCAAAGTACGATAAATCTGTACCACTGGCGTGAAGATCAGGACGTAGACGATGGCATTCGTAAAGAGAATAGCGGGAATGACCTTAAAGGATTCACACCCAGTATCGAATCCTTCTTTCTGGCAAGGAAAGAATCGCGAGGCTGCGTGGAAGCCTAAGGTCTGAACATGAATTAATGGCGCTATCCAAGGCAATAACCTCGACTGAAAAATTAAATCGCTCACATCAAGCGAAAGAAACGCAAATAGCGAAGCGGAGAATCCTAAGATCAAGGATAACTTTAGTGTTTTCATAAATGACTCAAAACTGCGAGCCTCTTGAACCATTGGGGATTGCCGTCAAGAATGAGCGGCGTATCAGGCTGAGTTCGGCATCGACTAACAGCGTCATTGCAGCTCTGCGGTACGATCTCATCAATAACATGTAAACCTCCGAACCGTGGAGTCGACCTTGAGCCCCGCCGTTTTACTCGGTTGCGACGGATCGAATACACGAAATCCATAGTCTGTGAGGGTAATCGTACCGGAGCTAAAACCAGTTCCCGCTGACTCGCGGCTGAAATCGAAGAAGCGAAAGTTCTTGGAAGTGGCTGGCTCAATCTTCCAAAACAGAAACGATCCAACCGGGAATCACTGCATAAGGCTGTCAAATAGCTTACAAATTTGTTTGGGATTCCAGACGAACTCGCGCTGAATCGCAGGCAACACATAGTCATGCTTCCAGATGCGGTCGAGCGTCGTCTTCACGGTAATGGCAGTCTGATACGGCATGCGAGGCAGGATACCTCAAGTTCCGCCCAGATACCGAGGCTATTGGGAGCGATGGAATGCGGTTTCGAGCTTTTTCCATTGTGGGAAGAGCCATTGACGGGAATTTGCACAAGTGGCGGCTACCGTAGCGGCCGGTCTCCAGCAACGAACTGCACGGGGGTTCCAGTTCGAGGAAATTGAAATAGTTTTTGCTGCAACACGATCCTTCCGGCCACGTTGATCGCGGTGGAGGGAATCATGGCGAGTAGCTGTAGTTCCCCGGCTCGCTGGGCACGAATCTCCGCCCGTTCCATCGAAAGAAGACAACGTGCTTCGGGTGCTCTAATGTCGGCTCCAGCATTTCATAGTGGATGGCTGGTTTCCCGTGCCAATGCCCCGACTGAATGTCCCATCCACTCCACCATCCGACCCGCGTGTATTTGCGACCGGCTTTGCGGTACAGAATTGCCTCACTCATTTTCGCACCTGCCTGAGCAACAACCAGCAAATCGGGAATGCGATCATCCGTAATTCTTACAAACCCGGTTTGAGGCTCTAACCGCCAGCCTTGCGTGCAAACGCGCAGAAGTTCTCTTCCCTCGTCATCCAGAACCCGAATGCCGATCCTTCGTTCGCCACAGCCCCTGTAGGGTCGAAATGAATCCAGTCCATTGCAATGCGCCCAACTCAAGCCGAGGACGATACAGACGAGCAGATACCGAACGATGTGAGTCATAGGATCCTCGTGGAGGGAGCATTAGCGCGAACATTGTTGATGTCGCCGTCGCTCAGCATCAGAACAGCATAGTTTGTGCCGACATGAACTCTGGAACTTCGACCGCGCACGCCGGCACATCATTCTCCGGAGAATTGACCAACGAGTTTACCGGGTAGCGCCTCATCTGTTCAGCGTCGTACGGTACGAGGAGATGGGCGAAGTGTTGGCTCTTGAGCCCCGGAGCGGTCAGCCACGCGTGGTAGTGGTTGGGATGGAGAATCACCGGCATGCGGTCATGCACGTCGTTGAGCAGTTCATTGGGAGTAGTCGTCAGGATTGCGCACGACTCGACCGTTTGACCTTCCGGCGAGGTCCAGCGGTCCCAAATGCCGGCGAAAGCAAACAGCGAGTCATCCTTCATGCCGAAGTGGGAGGGCTGCCTCGCGTTGCCGGTTTGCCTCCACTCATAGAAACCGTCGGCGGGAATCAGGCAGCGGCGCCGCTCAGAGCTCTCCTTGAATGCTGGCTTCTCGAGAATACTCTCGCTCCTGGCGTTGATTTGAGCTATGGATGAATCCTTGGCCCACGAGGGAATCAGTCCCCAGCGCATCGGTAAGATCACGCGGCCGGACGCGGTTGAGCGAACGACCGGAACAGACTGCGTGGGAGCGATGTTGTACCGCGGTCGCAGTTCGCCGGAGAACTCGGCTTCGAACTTCTCTGCCATCTTCTCAGCGCGCGTAAGTCGGTAGCGTCCGCACATGAAACGCCGATCTTACCAGCGCGTCCGAACCTTATCGTGATGGAGCTGCTTGTCGACCGATCAAGGCAAAAACCAACAAAGCAAAGGCTGCTACCCAGCCGCCCAAACTAAACGAATGTGGCATGTAGACTCCGATTGTCAACCCTGCCGCTATCAATACGCCGGCTAGCAAACCGAATTGCCACATTCCATACAGGAAAATGAATGGCAGATAGTGGGTTCCTACCACGATCATGAGCGCTGGGTAGAACCAGTTCAGGCGAAACATCGTTGCACCCGCGACTACTAAAAGGTTGAGCGGGACGGTGAATGCCACTTGCATTGCGAGTCCATTCATGGGATGGCCAGGCGGCAAAGACGCAGGCCTGCCCATTGCGCGCAAAACAAGCTGCGTCAGAGGGAATATGAAGATCCCTCCGATGACGAGAAATTCGATCGCGCTACGAGGCGAGAACCATGTTCCCAAAGCCGCCGACCCTAGCCAAAGAAGGCCGGCAACCAGCTGACCAACGGCTCCCCCTAGGAACACTGTTCGGACATCTCGTTGTGCCTCGGCAATATTCATCGTGCTCCTCGCGAGCGGCTGAGGCCGTCAAAGAACCCTCAACACAGCTTCCATAGTGCGCTTCGCCGCATGTAAGTTCGCCTTCTAGATTCCTGTGATACTCCAGAAGACCAAAACGGAGCTGGCACTCAATGAACTGCAGCGCGTGCTCTTCCGTGCGGAAAAATCGCAGTAGTCGATCAGGCTGGGTAATCATCCACAGTCCCAGCTCAGCGCACGCCATCAAACATCCTATCTAGTCGGGTTGCACGGGCTTCTTCGCTGCCGGCGTAAACAGCTTCATCACGCCCCAGCGTCTGCGTGTAGTTCGGATTCTTGACCTTTAACCAGGGGATCTCAGTCTCTGAGCGGCATAGGTCTGAGATGGCTGGGGAACACTACTACTCAGTTTAATGGATAGAATGCTCGTATGGCTGCCGGTATCCAGGTCAACTTCTACCCACGCATCTACTGTCCAGGATGCGAGCAGGTAGTCACATACCAGATCGACCCTTTGCCCGCGACGGCTGAAAGTTCGAACAACGTGCAGGATGTGATCTGCCCTGAGTGCTTCTATATCATCGCCACGTTTCATGAGTGAAGGGCTTGAGCGGCTTCGCACAGCGTCTCGGATAGCGCTCTCTGTGGGCGCGGCGGGTTCTGTCGCTTTGACACTTTACGTCGGGCGAAGCAACAGCTCACGTCTGCTAATCGGAATGTTTGCCGTGTGGGTGCTCTCACCTTTTGCTTTACTCGCGCTCCTCGCCAGACGTTCACAGAGCCGCTCAACAAAAACCCGCACCATCTTGTACGGCTTGATAGTCGTGATCGCGACGGGAACGTTGCTTATTTATGGGAATGTGGCTCTGGGGTTCCCTGCAGGCAAAAAGGCTTTTGCCTTTCTAATCACACCTGCCGTTTCGTGGCTGCTGACCGGAATTGTCATGGGGATTGCCGCGTTTCTCTCCAGCCGGCGATATCCTGGGCTTTAGCAGCGGTTTGACCTTCGCCAGACATTCGCCTACCCTGATTCGTCATGACGGCTTCTCATGAATGGGTCGTTCAATGCACGGCATGCCGGTGCATCATCACCGTGCGCGCCGCCGATCCGCAGGCGCACATGCAGGAACCTGAGCCGCGTCCCACCTGTCGACTACTCGTCACTTGCTCCTGTTGCTGGAAGGCATTTCTCTACAGGCCGGAGCACTTCTTTAATGGATCCCCAGCGCCGTCCCCGGAATGTCACCGCCAAGCGAGAGCCGAAGCACGAGCGGAGAGCACGAAGATGATTGCTGCCGCAGTCATCGCAGCGATTCGTCTCAACAAGGACAAGATCGAGAACTCACCAGCGGTCCACTCCAAGGTCTCGGAGAGTCTGAAGCTGGCCGAAATGATTGTCGCGAGAATGAAGACTCTCAGTTGACCCGGCCGGCTTTAGGGCGTTGACGATTAGCAAAAGGCAGGCGCCCCGTGCGTTCGAAGAAGGCTTCGATCATCGCTGCTTCGGCTGCTTTGGCCTCCTCCGTTGGTGCCCAATAAACCCAGCGTTCGAATATCTCGAGCAGAAGGACACTTTGTCCGCCCCGATGCGGCGAGAGGTCTCCGTAGTGGTGGCGGTAAAACTGGTTGAGACGGGCATGTAAAGAGGACTTCGTTCGGCCAATATAAATTACTGATTGTCCTGCCACCCATCGGTCACGGCAGATTTGCGGAACATGAGGTGGCAAGGCCTCGCTCGCGATTGCCGCCCAATTCTGGATCGCGACAACATAAACGCCCGCTGTTCGTTCTGGTATTGGATTACCCCACGATACCGGACCAGAAGGATGTAGCTCTGCCTGGGCGAATAGTTCAGCGACAGTAACAGTTAGACTATTCATTCGAAGGGGCAGGCCGTTTCTGGCTCACTGAATCGTCCTAATCTTTACGGGAAACAAGAAGCAGGTCAGTCTTTCTCTCAGACGCATCTGGCGAATCGTCCAACCTACCATCAGAAGTAAAGTCCTGCGGCGATACCTTGTGCGGAGCACTTCGATTATCGCGGCTCCTCCGGAAACAACTTTTGCTTGATCCAGATCACGAATGCGATGGCGGCCATGGCTAACCAATACAGGCTGTGTCGCTGGACATAGTCGCTTAATCCCATCCTGCTGTATCGGGTAAAAAAACTGACTTTGGCGGCACCGTACACGATGAGCAGTAAGACCCACAGGACTGCCGAGGTCGTGCGCAGCACGGTTCTCGCCGCGTTCGCTATTCGATTTGATTTCCCCTAACCCCACCCGCTGACCACACCTCAGGTACCTTAGCGTGAGCCCTGTGACTCCTACCCAATTATGAACTTTCTGCGCGGACCATCGCCGAGCAAGCGTCTTTGATTCCGGACACCTCCGGCTAGGAGGCGGGAGCGAACGTGACAGCGGGAGAAGTAGCCAAAGCCTGAGCTTGTCCACACCTGGCAAATATTCCGCGGTTCCCACTCTTCTTTGCCAATCCAGAATCGCCCAATCATTCGATGAATCGAGTGTGCGACGCCGGAACCGTCCGAAACGGCGATCATCATCTCGAACGAAGAAGCGAGGAGACGCCTAGAACTTAGATGAGACGAGGAAAGAGAAAAGACGTGACATCCTGCCGAGCCGTTCCAGAGGATCCCCTTTCCTTCCATAGAGGGGAGGTCCTCGACAGCGGCCCGGAGCGGTCAAGGGCGCGCACTTTGCGGCGTAGCGAACCCTTGACGGCGAGGACCGCTGTGAAAGAATTACGAGGGAAGGAATCGCTCTTGTCGTCTCTTCTGGGAGTTTCGGGGCACGAAGCAGATGAGGGCTTGACCCCCTTGATGGAAGGCGGATAGCATCGGCGCACAGTCGCGTCGAGCAGGGGTCCAGCGACAAACCACTTGTTCGAACGACTCGAGAACGGTATCAAAATGAACTTGTAAGTGGCGGTCCATCTTCATGGCTTCAGCAGAATCTCTCCGCCTGGGAACTTCCCCAAAAAGACGACTCGCCGATCGCAGTTGGGGTATTGCGTCAATCGTCCTGTCTGTAGCGGCAGTTCTCCTTTTCGCGACTGTGTTGATGAATAATTCGACCGCGCCAAGCATCGGCATGGTTCTGCCGGTAGCTGTGGCGATCGTTTTTCTTGTGGTCGTGTCGCTGCACGCGCGATTGCTGCTCCAACTCAGATTCAGCCACAGGCAAACCTTCTTTGACCTCCAAACCACGGAGCAGGAAGTCGACCAAGTGGCGAAACAACTCGCCAGAAACCGGGCCCTGGCTCGATCCGCCTCCGCTGAAGCTGACGCGTTACGCAAGACCACGCTTACACTCACCCAAGATCTCCAGATGAACTGCGTTCTGGACACCCTGCTTGAGTCCCTGGCGGAACTGGTTCCTTACGAATCGGCGAGAGTCCTGCTGCTCGAAGACAACCTTCGTTTGCTAGTGGCCCGGGAAAGAGTTTCTCGCAAAAGCAAAGTCGCCGAGTCGACCTATCCGTTGACTCTCGACGCTTCCGGCTTTCCCCTGCTGAAAACGATCCTTGAGTGTCAAGACGAGCTTTTGTTGGCGGATACTCATCACGAACCCAAATGGCGTGAATTCGCCACCGCCGGCGTGCGCTCCTGGCTTTGCGTTCCTCTGGTTGCCGCACATCAAACCCTGGGAATTCTCTGTGCGGACCATAGCCAGCCCGCCAGCTTCAGCCGGGAACACTTGCGACTGGCCAGTTCTTTATCGGTCTCGGCGGCAGCCGCGATCCAAAATGCCCGACTCTACGAGCGTGCAGCGATTTACGGAGCAGAGCTTGAAAAGCGAGTGGCAGACCTCCGCGCAGTGCAGAAGGCGCTGGAGCAGGCCGAGGAACAGCGCACGGTGTCCGACGAGAGATTTCGCAAGGTCTTTCGTTCAAGTCCAATTGCCTTCTCGATCACGACACTCAACGGCGGACGCTTTGTCGACGTAAACTGCGCCTTCGAGGTTCGCTACGGTTATTCACGATCGGAGGCGATCGGCCGCACCGTCTACGAGCTGGGGATGTGGGAAGAAACAGGAGACCGAGCCCTACTGATCAACCAACTCACTAAAAGCGGCCCGGTTCGCAACATCGTTACCCGGCTTCGCGTCAAATCGGGCGAGGTCAAGCTCACCCTCTACTCCGCCGACCTCATTCAGTTCGATGGGCAAGCATGCATCCTCGCGGTCACGGCCGACGCAACGGAACACCGGCCAAGCTTGAGCAATTAAGTTGGCAGGTGAATATTTATGTTTCCCATACTGGCACTGAACGTTCCGCGACGTCCGTGCTAGCTCCTTGGTGAACATTGTAGTTGTGAACCTGCGACATGGCCGTAAAGTAGGTAGAGAGTGCATCACGTTGTTCGGCTTCCAAACCTGACCAGTGCATCAATTGCTGGCCTTAACGAGTTCCTGATTGTTTTTTGTTTTGCTTGCATCCTTCAATAACATTTTTAATCCCCTGTTCCGCCGGGCAGGCTGTTTTTGTCTTTCACTTGAGCGGCAGCGAGACAAAACCAGATGCCGATGGACACGGGGAAAACGCAGCGCAGCGAAGGGTGGCAGGGCGCGAGCGTCGGCGCGGTTAGTGCCAAAACGCCTTTTGGTTTTTGTTTTGGCGCGAAAGCGGCGCCTAGACCTCGTGACCGAACGAGCCGCGGCCGAACGGCGTCCACCTGAACGCAGCGGAGTGAGAGAAAGACGCGAAGCCTACCGCCCGGTGCTTTACTTCAGTCAGGAGAAGAACTTGATCCCGTGTTTGGCACGAAATCCGCGCTAGACCGAACAAGCGTCCGAGCCCTGGCCGAAGGGCGTCCACCGGAAAGAGGTCGGAGTGGAAAAAAGATGCGTACGCGTTGTCAAAGTTGAGAAGTGTTCATTTAGCGTTGAGCTTCAGCTCGAAGAACCTTGTGTCACCAATGCCTTTCGTGAACCGATTCAAATCAAATTGTTGAGGACGTACATACCAGCATTGTGCAACTTTGAAGCAAGCGGCGAGGGCGGCGGCAGCAGTGGCTTGTAGCTTTGACCCTGTTAGGGCGAGTTCGAAGTTGAAACCTCTCTGAACGTACCAGTGCCAGTATCGCCTGAGGAGCAGCTCTAAGACGCCTTCCAAATCATCGGAGTCAAGGCGATCAATGTTGGCCGTCGCAAATGCACGAGCGGCTACTTCCGCAGCAATTCGGGCGAGTTCGCCGCGTGGAGTATTTGCACTTGGGAGAATTAACTCAATTCGATCGTAGGTTCGATTATCCAAGAGCGATAGAAGTCGCTCGTGTTTTGCGGAAGAGAACGCGGACAAAACCCGTCGTCTAGATTCGTCGGCATCAGTCGGAAGTAGCTTGTGGAGTGTATATGGGCCAAGTTCACCAGTGAGAATACGTGAAAGCTCATCCAGAAGAACGTAATGGTCGCCTACCTGCTCGGCGTTGAGCACGCGTCGAATGTCTTCATCTAGGGGATAATAGGACTGAGCTCTCGTGTGGCAAATGAAAATCCGCTTGTTGTGGCGCAAGGTCTCGCGGACGGTGAGAAACAGGGCTGGCTTGGCAAGACCGGTGATGTCAACAAGGATATTGCCATCCCGTAGCTCAACCGAGCAGTCATCTACCAGATCTTCATATTTCTTGGTTGAGAACTCTCGAACGGAGTTCTTAATCAATGTGAGAATTTCGTCCGATCTTCCCGGTTCGCTGTAGGACACTAGCCAAGCTGAACGCGGAGTCGTAGCTTGCAGTACGCGCCGAGCTGATTCAAGAGTCCTTTCTTCAAAGCCGAGACCAAGGACGATTTGGTCGATGCTGATTTGACGGAGCTCGTCTGTATCGAGCGGGTGGATGACTGGGCGTTTGTCGTAGAGCCAAGCCGTGAGGATCGATTCCTGTTCTGCTTGGTCGGTCGGGGAAGTAGCGGGGGTTGTAATATCAATTTGCTCCATGAACAGTTCTTGCTGCGTGTCGCTCGATGCGGGCTGGCCTTCAATCCCCTCCTCAGCAGAGGCATCATCTTCTCCATGATCGACTTCAGGAAATCCATTCTCGCCATTAGAACCGAGATTTCTTAACAGAATGTCCTTTCCCGTCTTGGGATTTCTCAGCCATTCTTCTAGTTGATCGCCAGACAGTTCAAATCGATCGCTCTCGGCAAGACCAATTAAGGTAGAGAGGCCGTAAATCTTACGGTAGGTAAGCTTGAACTGCTGAATTGGATCGGAGTCTCGCATTTTCGTTCGCGGGGAGCCCGCTCCACCAGCAAAGACAAACACGCCGGAGTCGATGAGATCTCTCAGGCGCTCGTACTGGAAGGCTGTATCGCCACTTGTGATGCGCACATAGATGGACATGTATTGGCGCAAGCGTTGACGCTCTATTTTGCGTTCAGCGAAGTCGCGTGAAGATTTCAGCAACAATTCGTGAGAAGCTTCTGCGAACGAGAGAGCGGTATCTTTCAGGGCACCTTTGCGCCGGTTGAGGTCATACAAACGGCGGCTGCAAAAATCCTGGAAACATTCCGATTGGACGGCCGCGCGGATTGGCCACTTTGGACCATCTGCCTTTTTGAGTATCGTCTCGTAGAGACTGATAACGTCACCGATATCTCCGACACACATTCTGGCTAACGCAGTCAGGCCATGGTATATCTCCTTATTTTTTCGAGATGTGCGGGATGTTGAAACTATGTTTTCGGCAATCTTTACTAATGGAACATCGCCAAGGATTTTCTCAGGGCTGAGGTTGGGATGGTTTGGATAGTACCTGGAGCGCCGATCTAGAATTTTTGCAACGAAGTCTTTCCCTTCTCCCTTTTGTCTGCTGATGATCTTCCCATAAACTTCAGCACCGAGATCGAACACCGCGAGGTCGCGGCCTTCTCGGGCGGGTTCAACTTGACCTGGGGATTTCAGAAAAGCGAGCGTCTGCGCTTCGGAAGTGAGCTTGAATGCGCAGGCATCGTTTTGAAAAAGCAGGACAGAGAACAGTTCCGCAATCTTGTCTCCCTTGAGATATCGGGTTGAAACGTCGTCCAAGAGGAAAAGAACGTATGAATTGTTCCAAATCGTGCTACAGGCGCGTATTGCTTCAGCCAAATGTTGAAACGCTGCCGCCGGGTGCCCCCTAAGCCGATAGTGCTCATCACCACGACTGAGTCTAACCAGGGCATGTAAAAACCGGCGTTCCAATTCGTTGAGGGAAATGGCGGATTCAAGTTTGTCGGGGACATCCAGGTAATCTTGCACGGCGCTGGCAAGCTGGCGGTGATGTAGAGGCGTTAACAGTGCCCGATCAATTTCCTCAAGGTGTCGGAGGGCACGGGCGGCCTCGACTGCGTAAGCAACCAATAGCCGCGCATAGGGTTCGTGAATCGCGTCTGCTGGCCCATCGTACTTATCCAGTAAGCGCGTCGCCGACACGAACAGGCCCACAAACTTGTCGGTAGAAATTCGAGCAAGCACACGTTCTTCAGTGTCGTTTGGAAGGCGAGCGGCGCGTGCATGGAATTGCAAAGCTCTAAGCAGCATTGTCTTGCCACAGCCTCGCATTCCCATGATGATCTGAGGACCAGGAGTGCTAGTTCGCTGAAGCCAGGTTTCGTCGGGATCGACGAGGAGCAGTGGCACATACCAGGGAGAAAGTGTCTGTGCGTTATAAGAATCCTGGAAGTTCTTGAGTATTAGAGGCTCTTTCCACGGGGAAGAGACTTGCTGGAAGGCTCGTCGGACGCTTTGAATTAACTCGTCCATGGACGGAGGACGTTGAGTATTTACAGCAGGGGTTATTCGATAGGCGATCTCCTCCAACAGGCTGGCAATGCGGTAGTCCAAATCCTGGAGACGGTCGGGGTCGCTGAGGACCGCCGCAGCCATTTCGCGCAAATGTTCGGAAACCCAGTGCAGGTCACCCAGACGCTGTATTTCAGGATCGCTCTTGCTTTCGTCGGCTACAGAGCCGAGATCGATAGCGACAACCCTGATGCTCTCATCGACGGCCTCAGCTCTCTTAACGTTCAATTTGTGAACAATGAGATTGCCAGCATGCAGGTCATTGTGGTGAACGCGTTTGTCCGTAAGCTCATGCAGAATACGGAATAAGTCAATTGCAATTTGTGCCACCGTGCGTGATTGAAAGTCACGAGCTTTGAGAAACTGTTCGAGTGTCTCGCCTCTAATGTAATCAAGGACGGCGATGTGACAATCGACCGTAACGTCGCCAAAGCTGATTTGCGAGTCGAACATGTTGGTGAGATTGACGACGTGTTCTGATTCGGCGGCTACAGCTCGATGGGTAATACATTCTTGTTCAAAGTCCTTCTCAAAGAATTCATAAATATTTTTAGGAGCGATCTTGAGAACGCATCTCTCATGGAACTTGCCAAACTCCGCGATGTAGGTGGCAGCGTAGAATCCCCGCGTAAGCGGTCCAACAACCTTGTATTGTTCAACTTGTTGAGGAAACTGTAGTAAAGGAAATCCCAACTGGCGACCACAGCTTTCGCACAGGACATCGAGAGCACGGTCGGAGTAGTCTTTCTTCGGACACAAGAAACAACAGTATTTACCCATGGTCTGCGATTACCTTTTCGGGATTTCGCCTTGTTAGCGGATGCGTCGATTGGAACACATGGGGGCGCAATTGAGCGAGTATTTCATCAAGACCCTCGGAAGCACGGACCCGGACCAGGGCGTCTCCTTTTTCTATAGTGGTTCCGCAGGGAGCTAATAAAGTGACACCGCAAGGGTCCGGAAACCGTTCGCCGGACAACTTGGCCGCTTCCTGTCGGGTAACGAGCGCTCGCCTGATGCCATCAAGATCCACTGTGAAATATCCATTGGATTCAGCGGCAAGAATCGCGGTAGGTTGTGACTCAATCTGCCGAATCTTGCTAGCAAAGCTTGCCCAAGTTGAACCTTGTTGTTCCAGATGGTGCCGAAATAGGCTTTCCAATTCCGTAGGGTGTGGGGTCACATTCGTGCCAAGACATAAGTTCGCCATTTGCGTGCAAAGAACTAGATGGTTAGCCAGATCTTCGGTTTGGTCGCCGGAAAAAATGCGAGCCAGCGCGACCAACGATTCGCCACGACCTATGAAGGGCTGATACGGGACTGTCGCTTCGGTCAAAAAGCATGTTGCACTGATACCAAGAATTCGGGCGACCCGTATGAATCGGTATGAATTGTCACGTGCCTCGTCCCACGTCGAGCCGAAATTTGTATGGGGGCCGACTCTGACGTCCAGCATTACGTGAGAGACGCCTACAGCGATCTTCTTTGATAAAAGGCTTGCAATCGCGAGTTGTGGCACATTTGTTGCGCCGACCCGGCGACGATAAACGAACAGGATCGCGTCAAGCGGTGCAAAAACATTGCCTGCTAGAAAGTGGGCGTAGCCGCATGTGGCAAGACAGCGGCGGACGTCCGAAGGGGTTAGGTCTGGGTTGAAACCCGGAATGCACACGAGCGTGTCAATACCACCAGCAGGTCTCCCAGGCACCCCAAGTTTCGGAACTGCGGCTCCAGCGATTACAAGCACGAGGGGACTCAGCAGCGTGGACAATGATGAAGGTCCGCCGGTGGATGGGACATCTGCGATCGGTCGGGTTTCGGAGTGAGTGAGTCGGTGGCCTGATTCAGCGAGTCGCATCGCAAGATAGGCCACGTCTTTGTCCTCAATGTTTGGGTCACGAAAAGCCGCAATTAGATGATCCATCGTTGTGGAACTGCGGCGGGACAGGAACTCGTCAATGAGTGAAGTGGTCTTCACGACGAATACATTCTTGCTGCTTTGTCAGGATGTTCCAATTGTTGTTCATATCATGAGCACATCCGGCATGACATTCCCTTTCAAAGCGACCTCGGATCAGCCATTTCTATGTGGCGTTAAACTATTATAAATCAATAGGATACCGCTTCTTTTTCTTGGAAATTCGGTGAATATCTCCTACACTAATAAGTGCAGAAGCGGGAAAAAGGAATGCAGGCTGCGCGTCGCGCCACCCAAAACGAGGAGGACGGTCTTACGACAGATGGCCGACATGGTTAACCGGAAACAACGCTCCCGCATGATGGCTGCTGTGCATGGGTCGAATACATCGCCGGAGATTTACGTACGTAAGAAATTGTTCGCAGCTGGCTTCCGTTATCGACTCCATGCAAAGGAACTCGTCGGCAAGCCCGACATCGTGTTACCGCGTTTCCGTACAGTGTTATTTGTGCACGGGTGCTTTTGGCACGGACACTCTTGTCCTCGGGGAAAACGGCCAGCCTCGAACGTCGAGTTTTGGAACGCCAAGATCGACGGGAATATCCGACGGGACCGCCGCAGTCGGGTTGCGCTTAAGAGGACTGGTTGGTCGGTGGTGGTGATCTGGGAATGCCGCATGGAACCGGCTACTAAGGCGCTTCTGAGACGACTTAGGACGCTTGGCGCCGACTGCCGCGACTGAGGCCTTCGGGATTAACCGATTGGGCCAGGTACCGCGAGAAGAAAGCCGCGAGTTTAGGCGGCACTGCATTTCCGATCATGCGAGCAACCTGGCCGTTCTGGTCCAAAGGATAGAAAACATAATTACTTGGGAAAGATTGAAGAATCGCGGCCTCTCGAAGGGAGATGCCCCTGACTTGGCGGGGATCGTAGTGACCAAATCGGCCGTTCGAGATGCTGTGGCACTTAGTCGTAATGGTTGGAGAAGGTCGGTCCGGCCTCATGCGGGTATAGACGTCCGTGAAACACCGCTGGCGGAATCTCGCGTTGACCCTTCTATGGCAGTCGAGGGAAAGGTCGCCGTCGGGGGTATCTTCCATGTAGGCATTTGACAGGCCGGGCTTCGCAAAGGAAAGACGACGGAAATTAAGATCACTTAAGGCCCGCGTTCGATGGTTCGGGATCTTAGGATGCTGCTCTCCAGCCTCGATGGAGGGCAAATGCCCTATGGCCTCGCGAACCGATATCATCAGACTATCCGGATCGTTATCGGGAACGAGGAGCTCGTCACCGATCAAATCGGCGAAACGTTCCGGCTTTATTGTCCCACGCTTCGCGGCAAGCAGAATGGACCGCTTACGATATTGAGGAATGCCGAAACGCGACGTGCAAACAATCTTGGTCCCCGTGACATAGCCCAGAGCTTCAAGTCCCTCGCGGAAATTGTCCCAAACACCGCCGTACTTCGGATCTCGGATGCCTTGGACGTTTTCCGATAGCACGAGGTCCGGCTTGAAATGCTCGACAAATTTCGTGGCTTCGCGGAGGAGATTTCTGTCGCGACGGCGGCCAGCCTTACGCGCTTCGGTCATTTCTTTGCGCGAGACCTTGGTAAACGGCTGGCAAGGTGCACAAATGGCGAAGAGTAGGGGGACGCCGCGCGCCTTGCGTCGGTACGCTGGAATTAGCTTGTCAAGAGCGGTTAGTAATTCCTTCTGTTGCCCGTCTTTATACAGGCGAGTCTTCGGGAAGACATCCTGAGACAGGAATGCGGGCTTGAGGCGGTCCAGGGTTTTGTTCTTGTTGTTCTTGACGTATGTCGACCGGCAGCGCTCATCCTTGTCAATTCCTGCGATCACATAACCGCCGGCGTCTATCAGGCCTCGTGTCGTTCCGCCAGCGCCGCAGAAAAAATCAACGGTCAGGAAGCGAGGAATCGTCTGATTGCTGATGTTCTTGGGCTTCGTTGTCGCCATCACGTTTCGACTCACTTCGCAACCTGGGCTAGCTTGCGGATCGCTTCAACTTCCGACTCGGCGAAGAGGCGCCATCCGTTGCGGTCCCTCTTTGCGGAATCTTTTATGCGATGGGTTTTGATCCACCGTAGGAGCGTGGGCTTCGAGATGCCTGCCGCTTGCGCCGTTTCGTGCGCCGAATAGTAGGTCTTACCGTTGAGCGGAGTGGGCATTATCAACTCACCCGAACTGAACTCGGTTAAGTATAGTCAACCATACTTAACGCAGCAAGGAAAAACCCGGTTTTGGATGGCAATAGCATTGGCTTCGTACAAAATCGCAATATTTTATTGCTATTTGCAGCAGGCGCGCGTATATATCTAATCCGTACTTGTACAGTGCGCAATTATTTGAGGTCTCAGGTGAGAGAAAAAGACCGCGAGAAGTTCGTACGATTGGCGACGAAAAGAGTTATGAACGCGCTGAAAGCAATCCAGTTAATAGGAAATCTGTCGAACAAATCAAACTATGACTATACGTCGGAAGACGTACAAAAGATTTTCAAAGCGCTTCAGGATGAGTTGAGCGTATCACGGAAGAAATTCGAGCTGGCGCAGAAGCGCCAGGTGGCGGGTTCCGAATTTACATTGGATTAGCAAAAATCGGCAACTGAGGCGTCCACGTCTATGAAATCCAAAGAAATCTGCTTCCAACTCCTGACAGCAGAGTCGGAGAAGGAAATTCAGAGAATTATCGAAGATACGCCGGAATTAAAAAAGGCGTCGAATTGGAGGCCGCTCGACAACCGGGAAACCAATTTCAACGTCACGTCGAATCAAGCGTCCGACGGAGGTAAGGCGCTTACGGAATTAATGACCAACATGGTCGACGCGGTGCTGATGAAGTACGCCTACCTGAAGAAGGTCGATCCGAAATCGCCGAAAGCTCCCCAGACGATGTATGAGGCGGTTGATAAATTCGTCAAGCCGCTGCAGGGCGGCAAGCTTGTGAACCTCGACCCGAACGACCCTTGGCTTCGGGAGTTCGCTTCCAAGAATCTGGTTATCGGAATCACCGGGGCTAAGAATAAAAAAGAAGGATTACCCTGCTACACCTTTGTCGATAATGGAGAAGGTCAGAGGCCTGACGAGTTCAAGCGGACGTTTTTGTCGCTAAGCGAAGGGAATAAGCGAAGCATTCCTTTCGTTCAAGGCAAGTACAACATGGGGTCGTCCGGCGTTTTGGGATATTGCGGTCGGCAGTGGTTCAAGCTCATCATCTCGCGGCGCTTCGACGGCAAGTCGCCCTGGGGGTGGACCTTGATGAGAAGGCGGCCCGCGGAAGGGATGCCGGTCGCCGAGTATTTTGTGCTTTCGGACGGCTCCATTCCATCGTTCGCTGCGGACGTACTGTACCCCTATCTCAGAGGCGATCGGAAACGATATGACGGTGTGCATCTCTCTACCGGTACGGTCATTAAGCTCTACGATTACCAAGTGGGATCTAAGTTCTTGAGTTTCCGAGGCAGCCGTGAAGCCCTTAACGAGAACTTAGTCGAAACGATTTTACCGTTCCGACTACTCGACTTTCGGCAAAAACCCGACCCGAAACGCGGCGGCGAGCGTGCGGAGGGCATTGATCCGCGCCCTTTTTACGGGATGGAATTCTTGCTTCTTCGTTCGCACAAGGAAGGCGAGCTTATCGAAAACGAGGGGGAGGACGAGGACGATCACGAAATAGCAGCCGATGCGCGCATTAGCGTCGGCAAAGTGGACGATCCCGAGCTTGGAGAAATCTCGATCAGTGCGATCGCACTGAAGCGAAAGTTACCCGACTGGCTCCGCAATTCCAGTAATCGAGTCTTTCACGCGCTCAACGGCCAGGTTCAATTTAAGCAGACCCGAGGCTATCTTACCGACTGCGGTTTTCCGGCATTGAAGGATCGTATCGTCGTGATCATTGACGCCAGCAACCTTAGTTTTGCAGCACATAACGATGTTTGGAAGGGAGATCGGGAACACATTCGCAATACCATCGTCGGCGAGCGGTATCGGGAAGTCGTAACCGCCACGATCAAGGAATCGACGACGCTCAAAGAATTGCAAATGAAGGTAGCGCGCGAAGAAATGGAGCGCGCCGCCAAGACCGAGCGCAATGACCTGTTCCAAAAATTGATTGACAAAGATCCTACGCTGGCGAACTTGCTGACGGGGCAGGACCCGACCGTCCGCCTGCCTGCGAGCGGCGGATCAAACGGTAACGAGGAAGGGAAAGGTGAATTCGAAGGAAAATACAGCCCCACCTTTTTGAGACTCGAAGAGAAATCCCGCGAGAAGGGCATCGAGCTGCCGATCAATCGCACCCGTCCGGTTGCTGGTCGTACTGACGCGGAAAATGATTATCTCAATCGCCCCGACAATCCCGGAAGCCTGATTGTCCCTGAAAAGATTGCAGCGCGGTTCGCCCTGCGTACTCATCTGCACGATGGACGGCTGACCGTCTACTTTGACCCGGTTGAAGGGAAAGTGAAGGTCGGGGATAGCTTCACGTTTCGTATAGGCCTTCAAGACCCGGCGATGGCGACACCGGTCGAAGCGGAGCTGACGATCAGTATTGCTGATGAGGAAATATCGCCTCCTAAACCAAAGACAAAGAAATTGCCGGCCGAACCTAAGAGCGGGCAGGGGGCGGATCGTAAGGGGGACGGCCAGAACGCGCCCACTCACGGTTTGCCAAAATACGGTTTGCTGACCAAAGATGGGCGCAAAGTCGGTTCCCAGGACAGCGAGCAATGGCCTGCCGATTTCACGGAGCAAGACGGCGGCATCGTTCGTGATCTAGGAGACGACCAAGTCCTCTACTTGATTAACTACGATAACGTCTACCATCTCAAATACAAGATGCAGACGCGCGGCGATATCGCGAAGGATGTGATGACCGAGAAGTATGTGCTCGGGATGAGAATTCTGATGCTCGGCTACGAACATGCTCTTAGCGTTCTTAAGACGACCAACGGAAACGGCATCGGCGAATACTCCGACGAATTTCGCCGCATGGCGGCGCGGGGTGCCGCGTCGACGGTGCTGGCGCTCGCCGAGAACCTTCCGAAAATCGTTGACAGCTCGTCTGTGTCGCAAGATGTCGAATAGAACGCAAGCGTGAAAGACAACCAGACGAGACACCCTGACGATGGGCACGGGCGCTGGTCGGTCTAGTGCGATTCAAACTGTGTTCAGATATCCCAGGTTCGACGTAAGCATCGTTCGAAAGATCGAAGCGGAGCAGCTTGGCTGGCCGGCGGCGGGAGCGGCAGGGCATGATAGCGGTCTTGGTTGCAACCGCATGTATGACGACTTGCGACGGCTCTCTTGGGCCGAGGCTAAGCGGGTGTTCGCTCTAGAAGGGAGCTTGATAGCAAGAATGGAATCTGGGGCAGATATCGCCGAGGAATGGGCGACGATTGAGGACGAGCTTTCCGAGAGCGATCAAGGCATCTACGGCTTAGACTTGGGAGTCGCCTCCACGGTCGTCTCGCTGTCGGCTGCAAAGTGTGTGCCGTTCAGTAGTTGCAACGCCGGCGCCTTTGGCGAACGCCATCAAGAGATATACCCGCTTGTTGCATTCTATGCGCTGGCTCAAGCGGTCAAGTTACTGAGCGAATCAGCAGAGGAGGCCGCTATAGGGTTGGAGGGTAACGACTATTTAGTCGCGTATGCGGATGACATTCGCAAGATTCGGGAATTTGCTCAGTCACTCATTCGCAGAAGCCCATTGTTCAACGCCATCCGCACACGAAGATCGCCACAGCCGAAGCCGAAGATTAAGGAAGACCAGTACAGGCTCGCTCTTGAATAGATACGGACGGCTACATTGGCGTTATGAGTTTGCTATGTTGCTGTCTGAGCATTTGAAATGCCGTCTGCAAGTCTGTTTGCTTCGTCTGCTCCAAAATGGCCTTTTCATAATCGTCTGTAAGGGGTGTTTTGATCCCTTGTTTCTTTGCATTAATGAGGTAGCTGATTCCGTCGCGTCGCGTTTCACCTGCCTTGGCTACCGTGCTGGCAATCGCCAAGGCGGCCAATTGCTTCGCATCCGCTTTGAGGTTCACCAGAGGGGCGGCATACAACACCTCCGCGACGCCGACTAAGCCTTTCTGACTTTTTATTTCAACATCACCGGGGGCTTTGCTGTTGTAATGCGCTTCCGGCGCGACCCGGTTGGTTTCGCGTCTCCAAAGCATATCGGTTGCTTCTTGCAACGTTATTCCCGGCCTGAGAAGGAAGACCGCGCCCGAGACTGCAGCGCCGCCCTGATCTACCGGTGCCAAAGTCGGTGCGCCGTCGCGGGAGGTGCTCTGGCGGGCAAACTCCACATTGAACGGTGTGACAACTGATTCAATCCGCCGTTCGACCGCAACATTGATTTCCGAGCCGGGATCATCAAGCAGGGAGCCGAAGGCTAGGATTCCGATTCGGTAGTTACTGTCCTGATGGCCGAGACCCTCTTTCCGGGCGACTGGATCACGATGGACAGTGCCGGTTTCCAGAACTTGTCGAGTCTGCGCAATTTCCACCTCCTTTTTTGCGAAATCGGCGTGTGAAACGTCCCCCTCTAGGATCGCCCGGTAATGTTCGTAATATTGGCGGACTTTGTCATACACCTCGCCCCAGGTGGCGATCTCACCGTCCTGTCGCTTATCCCAGGTTTCCTTGTATGCGGGTGAAACGTCAATGCTGCCGCCGCAAAGCATGACCATGTGAATGTCTTTCGTCTGCGCCTTCGCGAGGCGCTCCTTATAACGTTCAAGCCGCTGCAGATCCTCCAAAGTGACGGCATGGCCTGAGCGTTTGATTTCGATCACGACGAGGCGACGTTCGTCGGTCAGGGCGAGAAAATCGTAGCGCATGCGGGCATCTTCATCTTGAATATCGCTTGCGCCCCATTCTGCCAGTTGCTTGGAAATCGCTTTTTCCTCTGCCAATACCTGCCATTCCGGATTAAGCAACCAAGGCGATCCTGCTATCAGATCGTGCATGTTGTCGTTGACGTTCTTGGACTTGGTTTCGGGTGCGTCGTTCACAATCATCTGATGGAATTTCTCGATGATCCCGAGGCGACCCTTAACGATCTCCAACACCGCGCGGCTTTCGAGCAGCTTCCATTCCCGCATGTTACCCAAGAATTTTGCCAGGTCAGCAGGATTAGTGGCTATGGAATCAAGCTCGGAAATCACATCGTGGAAGTGCCGATATTCAAAGGCGCGCACGAGTGAATCGGCAAGCTCCAATGCGCGTTCCTGTTCCGGTTCGGCTTCCCCGAGAATGAGCAAAAACTTGGTTACTTGCTTCTGTGACGTTGTGTCGAGTTTCTCTACTCTCACCGCAATGGGCTGGTTCTGAAGAATCCAGTCCTTCAACTTCTTGCCTTTCCGGTCGGTGCACTCGCGCAAGACTTTGCGGGCGAACTGGTCTCCCCACTCGTGAAGCTGTTTTGTTTTCTCGGACTCCCAGTCGATCTCCTGCCGATCGGTGGAAATCAGATCGGATTGATCGTCGAGACCGTCGTCCAAGAAATCGGCTTCGATGGCGCCGGTAATGTATTTGGTAGAGTGCTGGCCGGAAGCGGTGGCCTCCACGTTGAAAAAGAACGGCGGGGCCTGTGCCGTCTTGCCGCGGACGTATATGGTGAATCCGCGCAGCTCCGCCGATTTGATCGTACCGTTGGTGAACGCGTAGTAGTATCGGACTTCGGAGCCGTCAGGCAGGTTCGCCGTATAGTAGCCCGCCTCCGGAAATCTCTCTTCAATATCGAGCGCAGGCTCTCCTACTTCGACACCGTTTACAAAGATTCCCATCTCTCCGCGTGTTGTGCGGCTGAACCGCCGTGCGAGAGCTTCGCTGAGCTTATCCGCGTCGAGCGCCGATTTATGCTTTAGATCGCGCAAAACCAGACGCGTTCCTGTGTCGGAGGCGGCCCATACGGGCTTGACGGACCGAACACCCTTGATCGGAATGTTTGCGCTAACGCCGCCTTCCTGTTTCAACTTGTCGATGTCGAGCGTGAATGTTGTGCACCCGTTTTGTTTCCACGTACACACCTCCATTTCGGCGGCGAGTCCGAAGCCCGCAAGCTTTCCGATGCCTTTTTTCCCCATGACCGGCCGCGCCCTTGCTCCGGTACCTCCGCCCTTCTGTCGCCGATTCCTGCCGACGACGAGATACTCCTGCTGAACCTGTTCGGCTGTCATGCCGTTGCCGTCATCTGTAATGGTGATGGTGCTTTGGTCGGGATCGTAGTCGTGGGCTTCCGGGATACGTATATCGACCTTGCCGGCACCGGCGTCCCAACAGTTCGCAACGAGTTCTGCGATGGCGGTATCCCGCCGTTTGTACATTTGGACGCCCAAGTGTTCCAGAGTACGTCCCAGTACCGTTATAGAAAGATCCACTGTCTCCGGTTGAGGGGTATCGGGCATTAAATGCTCCATGAACAGGAATTACGCCGCACTTGTGATCATCTCAGAAAAACGGACCATACAGTGGCTACGGAAGGCGGGGCAATGGCATCGCGCAATTTGCATGCCCCTTTTCGCGCGCGATTTATGTCAAGTTTTTTGGCAACAACACTTGACATACAAAGGTCCCGAGATCCCCTCTCCGAATCCAGATTCAATTAGTTACTTCGGTGCACGCGGTCGTCATGGTGGTTCAGCGCACACCGATTTATAGTACCACTCTGGGAAAGCACGCTAATCCGTATTGAGAGAAGGACCCCTCCTTGGACAGTGCCGAAAAGACAATTCCGACAAGGAGCTGGTGTCATGGGTCCGTGCGGGCGATCAGAATGCCATGGGAGCACTTTACGACCGTTATTCCCCGCTTGTGTATGCCGTGGGACTGAGGGTCTTAGCCGATACCGCGGCCGCAGAGGACCTGCTGCAGGAAGTGTTCCCGCAACTATGGCGCAATCCGGTCGAGATTTGATGCGAGTCGCGGGAGCCTGGGAGCGTGGCAAGTAAGCGTCGTTACGAATCGAATACTGAAGACATAGTCGTTGCTCAGCTTTATACCCAGTCTAGCTCCTCTGTCCTGAGTTCCGACCGTTTCTAACAACGACCTGCCCGCCTTCGTGGACAGAAAGCATTCTTGGGATATCGATGCCGCCTTGCGAACCACTCGTCGCGGAGTTGGATTTTGTTGTTGCGTTGATCCTCATCCGTGCTACGCAGACGTTCAGGAGGACACGCCAACGATGATGGATCCGGTGAAGCAATTGAGTTCTTAGCTGTAGTAGTTTTCCCATCCTGGCACTAGATCTTTCAGGAACGGGGAGGAATCGGCCTCAGGGCTCGCGCCGTCGATGTCTGTCCTGAAGCCCGACCAACCCTAAGAAACTCGTTGCCCGCCTTCGCGGACAGAAAAACATTTGCGGGATCGGTTCATCGAACAAGCCGTTCTGTCCACAACCATTTCCCAATTAGGAACATCTCTGCTTTCACGCCATGGAGTCGAGAAGAACAGTCTCGTCCTGGTGAAGTGGGGGGCGTCCGGTATTTCCGTCGGGGCATACCCACTCGAAACACCAGACCCTGGCAAGGTGGTTTTATGTATCCGGGTGTCGAGCTCCGATTGTTGCGCTATGTTGTCGCGGTTGCCGAAGAACTTCATTTCAGCCGTGCCGCGGAGAAGTTGCATGTCGCTCAGCCTTCGCTGAGCAAGCAGATTCGCGATCTCGAAGACGAGATTGGGATCCGTCTCTTCGATCGCACCAAGCGCGATGTTCACCTCACCAAGGCAGGCGAGGCGTTCGTTCTAGAAGCCAAAGAAGCGCTGGTGCACAGCCAGCGCGCCGTTCACGCGGCCAGGGCCACGCAGCAGCCCGACCGATTCGTGCTCGGACATTCGCCGGACATTAATCCCAGCCTGTTGTCGTCTCTGCGGGCGGTTCCCGCCCAGCTTTGGAAACTCACGTTTCAGAGCGCCTTCACCCTGGAGCAGCTGCAGCTCATTCGCGCCGGAGAACTCGACGCCGGATTGGTCATTCTGCCGATCACGGACGATTCATTGACGGTCGAACCAGTGTTATCGGAGCCACTCATGGCTGCACTCCCCGAAGAGCATGGGCTAAGCGCAACCAAAGCGCTTCGCTTGCGGGATCTCGCCGAGCTGCCACTTATCTCCATCGCTAGGCGCCTTCAACCACTCTTCTACGACCGCGTGTACTCCGTCTGCATGGAACAAGGCTTTGAACCCAACATCGCGCAGGAGGTGACGAGCTTCCCCGAAGCAATGGCTCTGGTCGCCGACGGCGTGGGATTCGCCTTCACGCGGGAATGCTACGAACGTTTTCGCGGCCCCGGAGTGGTCTTCAAAAGAATCGAAGGCCAGCCC
>Ga0206969_1070_pt1 | contig 29895 bp, 23 predicted proteins | sample Alteio_BWOrgHeat_87_FD_153256 | JGI IMG/M metagenome (GOLD analysis project Ga0206969, IMG submission 153256) | Enriched cells from forest soil in Barre Woods Harvard Forest LTER site, Petersham, Massachusetts, United States -... | ecosystem: Environmental > Terrestrial > Soil > Temperate forest >... | reverse complement strand
GCAAAAATTAATGCGGCGAGTAATCCTTTTTTCATACTACGTTATCTAATACGTTTAGGCGCTATTATCCCTCGAAATCTGAATCAAAAAGCCTGAAATTGGTTGTTTATTATTGGTTAATAACAAATATAAAACGGGACCAGTAAAAATCATTCCAACAGATCGACTAATACTGGTACTATCTTAACATTAAATAAATCTACAACTTTTAATTTTATTTCGGGGTCATTCTACTTGTAAACTTATTGTTACCGGTTGACCTGCTTTCATTTCAATGACCCTGGCGATATTTCCCCAGTTTGGGCTAAACTTGCATTGTAATTACTGCAAACGAAGAAAACAACAACAAGCAAAACGAATTTCCCAACTGATCTTTTCATAAATAGTATTATTCTTTTAAACCGTTTAATATGCGTGGCCTTTTTGCACCGTCGCCGGGTCGGATGGCTTTGAGTGCACCTCTGCTCCGTTCAGCGTGACAACTGTGTAAGTGTGCTTCTCTCCGGCGTGGCTTGAAGTGTCCAAATAGCGCATTGCAGGTACCGGAATCTCCGGTGTATCGTGAAATGAGATTCCCTGGAAGGCCTGCCGCGCCGACCCATTCTGTACCACCGTCGGCAATCGCGTCAAGTCTTTACCGTCGCGCATAATGATGAGCCCACCGATACCGCTCTCAAGGTCAGCGTCTGCAGACCAGGAAATCTCATTTCCTTTATTCGGTATCTCTTCCACTTTCACATCGAAGGGAGCAGGCGGCGGCGTGAGATCGCCCACCGTGCCGGTTTTAACGTATTCCATCCACGCCCTGGCCACAGTTGCATTCGGCAACCAGACAGATTTTTTTATGTCTCCCTTATACTCCGCCGCAGGCACGGCGGCGTCACCGAATTCATCCGCCAGCCAGGCCGTGCTCATGTCAACGGGTTTAAGGGCCTGGGTCTTCGCTCCCTTTGCCGGCAGGCGCATGGCCAGGCAGGCGTCGAAGAAGGGAATGGCCAGGTAGCGGGAATCGCCGCAGTTGTGCGATGTCACAGGATCGGGCGCCATACCGACGGGCGCTCCGTGCGGGCGATATTCCTCGAACGTGGCCATCATGCCTATCCACGAACCGTTAAACTGGGCACTACCCTTCTCCCGCACGCCCGCGTTGGCAATAATCGGCACCGAATACACGGCCTCGGTGAGTTCAGGATCGGGCCACTCAGGATGGCGGGAGTGAAATTTTGTGGTTCCGCCGGAGCGAATCCAGGCGCCCACAACCCGGTCGGGATGCATCACTGTCATTTGACTGATCCATTGCGCACCTCCGGAATGGCCCCAGAGACACCACGGCGCGGAGCCGATTTCCGGATGTCCCGCTTTCTCTCCAAGCGCGACGAGGGCATTGCAAAAGACCTTGTCTGAGCCGCGGCGCGGATCATACCAGAGTTCCGCTTCGCCCGGCCCTATTTCAGTGCCCTCGTTCAAAACGTGATAGCTGGGACCAAGCAGCGCGCAATCCCATTTCCTGGCCAGCGCCTGCCAGTGCAGGTCATAAGCGGCGGCGGCGCCCGCCTTGGAGGCGGAGGTGCCGGCACCGTGCTGATGGACGATCACACCGCGAATAGTCTTCACGCCTGCAGGGACCCATAAGGTATAGGTAACCGGGATCTGTAATTCGCCCGATTGACCTGACGGGGAATAATCCACAATGTAATATTTACCGCGAGTCCCTAAAGAGGGCGTTTGTGAATATCCCGAAAAGAAAACAGTACCGGCCAAAAGGTAAAAAAATACCACATTGAATTTTTTCATAATTAGCATTTTCATGATTATAGTTACTTCTTTAATGTTATGGTGGAAGTATTACCACCTCCGAAAACAACGATCTTTAGAGAGTCGGTCTATGTTTATTGTTGGTTAATAACAAATATAAAAGTGCATCAGTAAAAATCATTCCAACAGGTTGACTAATACCTGTACTATTTTAACATTGATTAAAGCTATAAATTTTATTGTTAATTCGGGAAAATGATTTAAGCTGTTTGAATTTTGGAATTCTTTTCATTTGATCCGAAGTAAAATAGAAAAGCCCAAACACTCGCTGTATGGGCTTTCAACTTATCCGTTTCGCTGCCACTACGCAGCTTCCCGATACCTTTAGTTAAATCAAAAGCCTCAAGTCGAAAGATTTGAGGCTTTTTGTGTTTAATTTAATTTATGGTTTCGCAGCTAACAAATCTGCGTATATCTAAATCTGGGGTTGCAAATCCGGACTAACTTGTAATTCAATCTTTGAATATCTGTTAAGGGGATGCTATTCCCGGTTTTACTGGATTTGGTATAATGGTTACTGTTGTTGTTTGCGGTAACGACTGACAACCGGTTGTATTATTGGTTTCAGTTATAGTATAGGTGCCGCTTTGTGTTATGGCTTGTGCGGTTGCCAGTGTTAGTACGTTATTAGATGGATCTTTAAATGTGTAAGTATATGTTGTAGGGTCATAGCCTGTTATTCCAGTAGTAAGGTCGTAGGTTGCACATACGGTATGTGGGCTGGTTACTGCCAAAACCGGTACGGGGTTAATGATAATGGTAACGTTTTGCGGTGCCGATACGCAATTGGTTGTATTATTGGTTTCGGTAATGGTATACGTGCCCGAGGCCGAAACAACCGACGAGCCAAGTGTAGTTGCTCCGTTTTGATAAGTGTAAGTATAAGTAGTCGCATTATAGCCGGTAATGGCATTTTTAAGATCATACGTACCACCGCATTGTGCCGCCGGGCTGGTTACTGCCAAAACCGGTACGGGGTTAATGGTAACGGTAACGTTTTGCGGTGCCGATACGCAATTGGTTGTATTATTGGTTTCGGTAATGGTATATGTGCCCGAGGCCGAAACAACCGACGAGCCAAGTGTAGTTGCTCCGTTTTGATAAGCGTAAGTATAAGTAGTCGCATTATAGCCGGTAATGGCATTTTTAAGATCATACGTACCACCGCATTGTGCCCCCGGGCTGGTTACTGCCAAAACCGGTACGGGGTTAAGATTTACAATAATATTTTGACGGTAAACCGGGGCAAATACGATATCATCAATAGCAAAATCATTACCGCTGGCAGCTGTATTTTGATTGACCAAAGCAATAGGCACACTACCGCTGGTAGCGCCCGAATTCCAGGTAGCGGTAAAAAACTGCCAAACCCCGTCTGCTAATGAGGCAGAGGGGGTTATTGCACTTCCCAATGGAGTGCCATTAATAGAAAATTGCAATATAGCCGGATTGCTTGCAGTTGCAGAGGTTACCCAACCCGAAAAAACATAATCCGTATTGGCTGCAATGGTAATATTTTGGTGCCATACGGTAACATTTGGTGTAGAGGCGCCGTTAACAATTAACATATTTCCGCTCCCGGTTGTATGGTCGCCAAATGTGGAAAACGAACTATGGTAAGCATGGGGATTTGTACCTACCGCATAGGTGGCCTCGGGAAAAAGATTGGTACCGTTGGGGCCAGGGGTCTTATCGGCATAAGAGCTGGTAAACCCGGTATCACCCGACGAAAAATCACCATTTGCAACTACATTGGTTCCGGTTACCTGCCACCAATAGGTCCCTGAACTCGTAACTGTACGGGAAGTGGCTGTTGTACCATTATCCCATATTAAAGTTGAGCTTGAATAGCCGGGAACCGTAGATGAGTTTAATATTGCATTGGTGCCGCAAACATTCATCGTGATATCTGGAGGGCCAAAACTAAAAAATGGAAGCGGTTTGTACTTAAATGAGTTAACGGATAGGCGGTTGTAGTGGTGTGGGGCCGGCTTTGGCTTTACTATGACAGAAATGGCGGCTTTGTAAACATTTGCATAGGAAGAGACCGCCCCGGACAATATCAGAACGAAGCAACACCACTTTATAGATTTCGCCACTATAACCCTAAAAAAATTTCCACAAACGCACATAAACCAGTTAATTAACAGGCAACTACTTTTACGGCAAAGATTTAAAGATGGTTGCGTTACGGCACAAATCGGATAGAATGTAAAAACCATAGCCTGCGCACTCACCTGAAACGGTTAAACCGAAAGACGATCTGTTTTCAAAAAACCTGTTCATGCTCGTGGCTTGTTTGAAAATTTATTTCCGGGATAACCAACAACCTATGCAACCATGCCTTTTGCATTAATAATTGTTTGCAGATTATTCAACAAGTTCGACACTTCCTTCTACCGGTTCAAGTCACAAGCCTCAAATCGAAAGTCTTGAGACTTTTTACGTTTGGAAAAAATAGCAACCGGCAGGTACAACTATAAAACCTCCCGGCAAATTGCTATCTCAAGCCATAAAATATCCTGAAACCCTGCAGGTATTTTTTGTTTCCCTGGTACGATACGCCGTAATCTGCCCCATATATCAGCCGTTTTATGCCAAAATAAAATTCGGAGTAATTTGGATTTATTTTTTCACTCAAATAATTCGCTCCAACTATTTCTTCGAGTTTCAGCTTTTTCAGCAATGGGATATTATCAAACAGGGCCCCCGCAAAATTATGCTGGTAGTGCGCCTCAAAAAATGGGTCGGCTGTACTAAATGTATAAAAAGGTAAAAAGTGGAAACTCCCAACATACGTTGGATCGGCTGTTGTACCCTGGTTGCCCAAAAAGTGGTTATAATCCATAAAATACAAGGTTTTCCGGTTAAAAAAATCGCCGGCTGTAATCCTGAATGCCGAATGGCCCAGTAAACCCATAGGTACGTAGTCTTGCTCTACCTGCAGAGATGCAAAATCATAATCAACATCCGAACCCAGCACGCCATTTATCCCTTTACGGTAATTAACAGTAATAACCGGGTACTTGGATGGTAAATAAATTTTACCTGTGGGCCTGGTAATATATTGCTGATCGAAAGTAAACTTTATGAAAGTATTAAAAGTTAAAGCCTTGTTTTGCGGAAACAATATTGACCGGTCATCTTCGGGCGCGTTTGGCGCCAACGGGTTATTGGAAGTGTAATGCCTGTCGGAATAGCTGAAAATATGGTTAAACGAAGTATTATATAATTGCGTGCGGTTGGCATACGAAATGTTTGCATACCATAACACCCCATTAACTAATTCGCGCTGGTATCCAATATCCCCAAATTCCGAACGATAATATTTAACAAAATTCTGTTCGCTTATTAAACTACTTAACGTATTAAAGTAAAGCGAACGGGTACCTAAGCTGTTCAGGTCGGGCATATCACTGCCAAAATTTAAAAAAAACTTTCCGGCATGTGCCTGGTCGTAGGTATATGTTGTATGTAAATTGGCGCTGAACAATTTATCTGCAAAACCATATCGTAAAGTGGGCGTTATGCTGTATGACCGGTTGTCGTCAAATGTTCTTGAATACCTGGCCCTCAGGTATATACCGTAGCCCTCAACGGTATTATAATAAACGGTTTGCAGCAGGGGGTACAGGTATAATGAATCTTTTCCGGTTATCGAGGTCGTTAAGTAGCCTTTGATCAGGTAGGGAAGTATCTTTAATTTGTTGTCTGCATGATGCATCGAATCCAAATAAACCGTGTACTCCTTCAATCCTGAAATGCTGTCCTTTGTTTTATAGTTCCTGGCCTCAGCTGTTGTTAAAGGCACGGGCCTTGAATATGCCCAAAACGCGGCGTCCCTTTTGTTGGCCTCGGTATCCACATGTAAAATTTCGCCGGAAAAATAATCCTTTCTAAAAGTGGTGTCAATTTTATAATTATTGGTTATACCTAAATAATACCCGCTATATTTAAAACCCTGTACGCTGCCTGTATATTTATACTGGAAAGACAAGGGCTCCCAAACATTATTTTTTATCGGAATATATTGTTGACTAACTTTTAATGTATCAACAAAATTCAGGTTGTTTTTGGCTTTTGTAAGCATAAGGTCAACGCTGTAAATACGCCAGTCATCTTCCATAATATATATACAGCCGGTAAATGCCAGAGCATTAAGCTTGGGTATTACCTGTATTTTGTCAATTTTTTTTCCATCCTGAACAATTGTACCCAATAACTTATAAGTATAATAAGTAAACGCCCTGGCAGCTACAGGCGAAACAAACCCATGACTGCTGAGGCCATCGACAATAAATAAATTGTTGTAAAAATTTACCTGTAGGTCCGAAGCTTTATTATACCCAAAAGGCGGGTTTGAACCGGCCGATTTTGAAGCGATAAATACTTCTTTTACTTTATCAGGCTGTTCAAAACTAAAGGTTGAAAGTGACTCTGACTGGTAGGATATACCTCTTCCGGCGGTATCCAAATTAAGCAATTTTGCCATCTCCCTGGCTAAAAGGGTTTTTGGCGAGCTTACTATTAGTTTTACGCCCTTAATATATTCAACAGACGAGTAAGACTTTACCTCGTTTAAATAATATTCGCGCTTACTAATTACCCGGCGCATAATAGCAGTTGCCGGATCAGATAAATCGTTTTTTTTAGCTTTAACATCGGCCAGCACAAACAGATCATCGCTCAACTGCACATTCATGTGCTCATCATGATTGGTTATTGTAATTTTTACGACCCTCTCTTTATAACCCACAAAACGATAAATAGCCACATAGCTGCCCGGACTTAATTTAAAAAGATAGTCGCCATTTTCATTGGCAGTGCTTCCGTAAGATGAGTTTTTGATATAAACCGAGGCAAATGGAACAGGCTTGTTTTGTTGGTCGGTTATATTACCGTATAAAACATATTGCTGGGCCCGGGCATTAGTATTAAAAACAATTGCGGCAGTAAAAATTAATAGTAAAAATTTTATCATAACTATTAATTATAAATGCTTTTTTAGCTAAAATGTTTCATTTTAACGGTAATTAAAACCAATCGTTACGTGGTGAGCTACAATATCGGGGGTTAATAAACCAAATTATTTTTCAATTAAAACACTTACGGCGTTACCCCCAAAGCCTACAGCGTTTACCAAAATTCTTTTTAAAGTACGATTTGAATCTTGTTGTACAAGATAAGGCGGTTGAATAAACCGATTATTTTTTAACATGAGCAAAGCCATTTCCATGCTAAATGCTCCTGAAGCCCCGAAAGTATGACCGATCTTCCATTTGTTAGAAGTTAGAAGAGGCTTATATTGCCCGAAAACTGCTTTAATTGCATTCATTTCAGAATCGTCTCCCTTTATTGTGCCCGGCGAATGCAGAATTATCGCGTCTACGGTTTCCACGTTAACGCCTTTAATTGCCATTAGCATAGACTGCTGCAAACATAACGCATTGGCAGAAATAGCAGCTCCATGATCAATGCTTTCCGTGCCATACCCAATTCCGGTAATATAGGCCAGTCCATCATCAGGCTTTAATTCCAAACAAAAACTAGCGGCCCCTTCGCCCAAGATCATTGAATTTTGTTTCTTACTGAGATCCATTGAACGGCAAGGGTATAGATCATTAAGAGATGAATAAACTCTAAGAGCCTTCATTTGAGCGATAGTAAAAGCTGTTAAAGGGGCTTCACTTCCGCCCACCAGGAAGCGCGAACATAAACCCGATTTAAGCCAGGCCGCTGCATTAGCTACCGCATGTAAAGCTGTTGAACAGGTAATTGAATGTGAAATAGCAGGGCCATTTGCACCTGCATCAACAGCTACCCAACTGGCAATGTTTCCTAAGGTTGTGGTTGGCGAAGTTGAAGGACTGACAAATTGCCCGTTACTTTCTATGAATTGAGTATGATATTTTTCAAAAGTTGTAGTGGCTCCCCTTGAGGAGCCGATATTAATTCCAAATGCTGAATGCTTATCCCATCCCGCCTGCTGAACTGCAATCCTGGATGCAGCTATAGCATACAAAACACTTGGATCCAATTGTCGGTATTGAGGCTTTTCTGAACTTAAAGCAACTATGTTTGCTTTACATTCAGCCGAAAGCGGGGCACACCATTCTTTTCTGGAATTGAATTCTCTTTTAGTGAAGTAATGCTGATTATCCAGGTATTTATTCCAAACAGTTTCACTATTCAAGCCTAATGCTGAAATTCCGCCCCATCCTGTTATCGCAATTCTTAAATTATCCATGTTTTTAGCTAAGGCTCCATTTAATCCTTTAACCCATCAACAATGAGCGAGGTATAGCCCAATTTGCCGTCCTTATTTCGCGGGTCATACCTGCGTGAACGGTGGACCATGCCGCCATCGGTTGTCCAGTCTGTATAATGGAATTGGCCGTTCTCGTTCCAATATTCCAATAGCTCAACCCTGAAGCCTGCTTTTTCCAACCTGCTTTTCATCACATCATAAGTGTACAATATTTTATGATCGTGGGCGCCCACGCCGCTGCCGCCAACCCTTACCCATTCAATATATTCTTTGTCCGGATTGTTCCCGTCAGGAACGGCAATGCGCAGCCTGCCGCCCTTTTGCAGGTAATCATAGCAGTTTTGGTTAGAAAGACGGGTTTCTTCATCGGGGATATGCTCCCACACGTGTTCTGCCAAAATATTGGTTAAGCGCCCGTTCCCGAATAAACGTTGCCAATCCGACGCTTTACTCGCATCGAGGGCATCATATTCAGAAAGCATCCATTCCTTACCTAATTTAATTTTGGACGCGCCAATGGTTAATTTACGTTTTTTTAACAGGTTGAACTGAAAATAAATTTCCAGCGTGCCTTTAATCCGCATTAAAATATGTTTTATCATCCTGTAAGTTTAACATTCATATAATCACCGATCATTTATCCTATCAGTTGCGCCAGCCCTTCGACAGACATATCTATTCCATTAACAATATGCGTGGCCCGCTCATAAAATGGGGCGCGCTCTGCCAATTTTTCGCCGATAAACACAACCAGTTCATCACCATGATAACCATGCAATAAAGGACGGGTGGTTTTACCTTTATCCAGCCTTTCGGCCAGGGTTTTTGGCGATAATTGGATATAGATAGTTTGGCCATTGGCATTCATCCAATCCATATTATCAAAAAAACAGGGCAGTCCGCCACCGGTTGATACAACGGCATTTTCGGGATAAACAGTTTCTTTCAGTATTTTCGATTCCAGTTCGCGGAACGCTTCCTGCCAGTGTATGGTAAAGTATTCGGCTATGGTCATGCCGGCCTTTTCTTCCAGTAGCTGGTCAAGGTCAACAAAGGCATAACCCAGGTGGGCCGCCAGCTTGCGGCTCCATGTGGTTTTGCCGCATCCCATAAAACCTATAAAAAATAACTTCATTGTAATTTAACTCTGGGGTCTATCCAAACATAAACAACATCTACCAGAATATTGATCACCACAAAAATAAAAGCGATAAACAATATGGAACCCATCACCACCGGGAAATCCGACAACTCCAAAGCATTAACGGTGGTTTTACCCAGCCCGTTATAGCCAAATACATATTCCACAAAAAACGACCCTGCCAGTAAGGAGGCGAACCAGGTGGCGATAGCCGTTATAACCGGGTTTAGCGCATTTTTTAAGGCGTGGCGGTAAATAATAGCGTTATAACTTAACCCTTTTGCTTTCGCGGTGCGGATATAATCCTGCCCCAACACATCCAGCATGGCGTTGCGGGTAAGCTGCACAATAATAGCCAGGGGCCTAAGCCCCAAAGTAACCACAGGTAATATTAAATTTTTCAGCGTGAGCACTTCGCCCGTGAACGGATCATAACTATATAAACTGCCCGACATATTAAGGCCCGTGTACCTGCTTAATACAAAACCAAATATCCAGGCGATAATAATCCCCGCGAAAAATGAAGGAGCGGATATGCCTAAGGTGGAAAAAGCCAAAGCCGAGCGGTCTACCCATGTATCTTTATGCACCGCGCTTAATATCCCCAAAAATACACCGATAATTATAGCGAAGAGCATGGCGGTTGTGGCGAGTACCAGCGTATTGGGTACCACTTCGAGCAGCAGCGACGCTACATCCTTACTGGTTTGATACGAACGCCGCAGGTAGGGCCATTTTAAGGCGACCACTTTTTGTTGCGAAATGGCAAACAAGGGTATATAATGATAGCGTAACCGTTCGGCCGGGGTGTTTAAGTGGATGCCGATAGCCGAAAGGTCATTGATATAATAGGCAAATTGTACGGGAATAGGTTTATCTAAACCAAACTCTTTGCGTACGGCTTGTAATGATTGCACATCAGCGCGCTGGCCCTGGGTCATGCGGGCGGGATCGACCGGTAATATGTTGAACAGAAAAAACACCACCACCACAATACCCAGCATTACTGCCGAGCCATAAATAAATTTGCGGATGAGGTAGCGTATCATTGCTGAAAATATTGTTTTACCAAGTGGTCGTAATCAGGTACGGTATGGTAATGCCATTTATTAATAATAGTCCCGTTTTTAAGTAAAATAACCCCTGGGTTTGAGCGCACCATTGATTTTAACGGTACCCCATCGGCATAAAACAGCTCGCTTATTAAATGATATTGTTTGGCAAAAGTTGTAGCATCAGCAGCCGATGCAGAGGTGAGTAATATAGTGCGCGTGTTAAAGTTCTGCGTTAAATTAGTCGCGAGCGCGTTAAGGCGGTTAATGGCGGCACCATCAGTTTTTTTCAGGTCATAAGCCACAATTACCAAACTATAAAACGGGTTTGATAACAGTTCCTGCGTATAGTCGGTACGCTGCGCGTCCTGTATAGCCAGGTCAGTGATTTTTGGGGTAAACCCTTTTTTAACCAGGCGGCTTTCAGGATTGCCAATTACTGCCCAATTATTATCTTTCCAAATACCTGTTTTAAGGTATTCTTTATCAGTCATTGTTCTAGTTTCGCCGGTTTTTTTATTTTTAAGGTTATAGGTTAGTTCAAATTCATCGGGCACGGCACCCGGCGGAGTTTTCATCTCCTCGGGAATATTCGCGCCGATCTTATAGGGCAAAAAATCAATTACCGGTAAAAAATTATAGGTATATAACCCAAAGCCGATGGATAGTACTATAGAAATAATGAATAACCGCTCCCCGGTTTTAAAACTGAATAGGGGGTTTATTTTATCCTTGTTTTTAAACAGTACGATGATAAGCAATAGCAATACCAGGTCCTTGCTGAACGATTGCCATGGTGTTAACGGTATGGCATCGCCAAAGCAACCGCAGGTTTGCACAACTTTAAAAAACGCCGAATAAAAGGTTAAAAAGGCAAAGAAGATAATGATAAGCAATAACCCCCAGGCTACCTGTTTGGCACGAACACCTATTAATAAGGCAAAACCCAATGTCATTTCTAAAGCACATAGTAAGATGGCAATACTAAGTGCCAGATTATTTAAAAAAGTGATATGGAAAACCTCGAAATACTCTTCCAGTTTATAAGAAAAACCCAGCGGGTCATTCGCTTTTATGAGGCCCGAGAAAATAAACAGCAAGCCTACGCCAATTCTGCAGAACCATAAAAACCCGTTTTTCATTTTACCCCCAATTTTATAAGTGCGAATACCGAGTAATTGAGTATATCCTGGTAATTCGCCTTTATCCCTTCCGATGCCAGTGTGAGGCCCTTGTTGTCTTCTATTTGTTTTACGCGCAGTAGTTTCATTAATATCAGATCTGTTAATGAGCTTATGCGCATATCGCGCCAGGCCTCGCCATAATCATGATTTTTAGCAAACATTAATTCTTTGGTTTCCTGTACCTTTTCATCAAACAAGCGGCTTACATGATCAGGCGATAATTCAACAGGTGTATCGTCGCTACATTCCAGCTGCATCATCGCGATAACGCAATAGTTCACCATACCAACATATTCGCCGGTAATATCTTCATCAACCTTTGCTATTTTCTTTTCCTCGAGCGTGCGTACGCGCTGCGCCTTAATAAATATCTGGTCGGTTATTGATTCGGGGCGAAGCACGCGCCAGGCAGTACCATAGTCGTGCGTTTTTTTAATAAAAAGTGCCTTGCAAATAGTAATTACGGCTTCGTATTCGGTTGATGTATTCAAGTTGTTGGAATGTTTAAAAGTTGTAAAGTTGAAATGTTGCAATATGCGGCGATTAAACCTTCATTCAAAATCACAAATTCAAAGTAACTTTACAACATTACAACTTTGCAACTTTACAACAAAACAAACAGTGGCTAAAGATACATTTTTTCATAAAAAGGCAACGCTAAATGCATCAGGTAAACTCATTGATTTGAGCACACCGAAAGTAATGGGCATTATTAACCTTACACCCGATTCTTTTTATGCCGGAAGCCGGAAGCCCTCCATTGCTGATGCCTTGGAGCATGCTGGAAAAATGTTAACGGAGGGCGCTACTTTTTTAGACCTGGGCGCTTACTCCTCGCGCCCCGGCGCGGATGATATTTCTGAACAGGAAGAAATGGACAGATTGCTGCCTGTTGTTGAAGCTATTGCCGCGAGTTTTCCGGATGCGGTTTTATCGGTTGATACCTTTCGTGCAAAAGTGGCGGAGGGTGCGGTAAAAGGAGGGGCGCATATAATTAATGATATTTCTGGCGGACAACTGGACGCGGATATGTTTGCCACGGTTGCGCGCTTGAAAGTGCCTTACGTCCTCATGCATATGAAAGGCAACCCCAAAACCATGAACCAATTAGCGGTTTACGATGATGTTTTTAACGAAGTGTTTGATTATTTTGTTGAACGTTATCACCAGCTAAAGCAGTTAGGTGTAATTGATGTAATTATCGACCCCGGCTTCGGCTTTGCCAAAAAACCGGAGCATGGTTACGCGCTGCTGAACCGGTTGGATGAATTTAACACCTTGGGGCTTCCAATCCTGGCAGGCATATCCCGCAAAAAAATGATCTATAGCCTGTTAGGCGGTACAGCTGATGATGTCTTGAACGGTACCACTGTTTTAAATACCATCGCGCTAATGAAAGGCGCTAACATTTTGAGGGTGCATGACGTGAAAGAGGCAATAGAGGCGATCAAATTAGTAGCGGTCGTAAATATTTAAGCTAAAGCCGATTTTGTTTTAAAGATTTATTACTTTGCAAGCGTTAACACCAACTATAATAAACCTATATACCGCTTAATATTATGTGTGCATACCGCAGTTCCGACTGGTTTGGCAAAAAAGATAAAATGGGTTTCATCTACCGCAGCTGGATGAAGAACCAGGGCATGCCCGAAGATATGTTTGACGGTCGCCCGGTTATAGGCATCTGCAATACCTGGTCGGAACTTACCCCCTGCAACGCGCATTTGCGTGATATAGCCGAAAGCGTGAGGCGGGGCGTACTGGAGGCAGGCGGTTTCCCGCTGGAGTTTCCCATTATGTCATTAGGCGAAACGTTGCTGAAACCTACGGCCATGCTTTTCCGCAACCTGGCGAGCATGGATGCCGAGGAATCAATACGGGGCAACCCTATTGATGGGGTAGTACTGCTTACCGGCTGCGATAAAACTACCCCCTCTACGATGATGGGCGCGGCCAGCGTTGACCTGCCAACTATAGTAGTGCAAGGAGGCCCCATGCTGAATGGCAAATATAAGGGTCATGATATAGGTTCGGGCACCAGTGTATGGACACAAACCGACGATCTTAAAACAGGCAAAATATCTTACGAAGAATTTACCGAGGCGGAAAGCTGTATGTCGCGCAGCGCGGGCCATTGCATGACAATGGGTACAGCCTCAACTATGGCTTGTATGGTCGAGTCGCTGGGGATGTCGTTAAGCGGGATGGCAGCAACACCCGCGGTTGATTCGAGGAAAAAACGCATTGCACAACTTTCGGGCAGGCGCATTGTGGAGATGGTGAAAGAGGACCTTAAGATGTCGAAAATATTAACCCGCGCGGCTTTTGAGAATGCGATAAAAGTTAACGCGGCCATTGGCGGCTCATCCAACTTTGTGATCCACTTAACCGCTATAGCCGGCCGCATAGGCGTTGACTTGAATATAGAAGATTTTGATAAAATTGGCAGTAAAATGCCGCTGTTATTAAACCTGATGCCTTCGGGTAAATACCTGATGGAAGATTTTTATTATGCGGGCGGCTTACCGGCTATAATTAAACAAATGGGTTCTGTATTAGACTTGGATACGCTAACTGTTACCGGGAAATCGCATAAAGAAAACATAGCAACCACCGGCACCATTTATAACGAAGAAGTAATACATACCTTTAAACAACCCATGATACCCGAAGCGGGCATTGTAGTGCTTAAAGGCAACCTGGCTTTAAACGGCGCGGTTATTAAACCATCGGCTGCTACGCCAGAATTGATGCAGCATCGCGGCCGTGCTGTTGTTTTTGAAGATATCGAAGATTACCATGCCCGTGTTGACGACCCCAACCTGGATATTGACGAAACCTGTGTGATGGTTTTAAAAAGCGTTGGTCCGGTGGGCTATCCCGGTATGCCGGAGGTAGGCAATATGGTGCTGCCTAAAAAACTACTGGATAAAGGCGTAACCGATATGGTGCGCATATCCGACGGGCGCATGAGCGGTACCGCATTCGGTACGGTAATATTGCATGTTTCGCCCGAATCGGCCATTGGTGGTAATTTAGGGCTGGTAGAAAATGGCGATATGATAGCGTTGGATGTAGCTGGTAAATCTATCCATTTAGAAGTATCAGATGAGGAACTGGCCATACGCAGGAGCAAATGGAAAGCGGCACCGCCGGCATCAAACCGCGGCTATGTAAATCTTTATGTTAACCACGTACAACAAGCCGATAAAGGCGCCGACCTTGATTTCCTGGTAGGCGGCTCCGGCTCGCAGGTAACAAGGGATTCGCATTAAAGCCCCTCCCAACCCTCCCCGGTAGGGAGGGCTTTAATTGGTGCTATATAAAGTATTTAAACTAAAATAATCAAAAGTCTCCCCTACCGGGGGAGATTTAGAGGGGGCTAACATGATAATATTCATCCTTATTCTCTGTATTGTAACGCTTATACTGCTCGTAACCTGGGCAAAGTTAAATGTGTTCCTTACGTTCCTTATTATTTCGCTGATGGCGGCCCTGCTGTTGGGTATGCCGCTGGCACATATCCCCCAAACAGTAAATAAGGGCATTGGCGATATGCTGGGTTCGCTCGTTATTATTATTGTGCTGGGCGCTATGCTGGGTAAACTGGTAGGCGTAAGCGGCGCGGCGCAAAAAATTGCCACTTCCATGCGCAATGTTTTTGGCGAAAAGTATATTACCTGGGCCATGAGCGTAACCGGCTTTATTGTAGGTATATCATTATTTTATAATGTAGGTTTTTTCCTGATGGTGCCCATTATTTTTTCGGTTGCCAGCAGGTATAAATTGCCGGTAGTATATGTGGGCATACCCATGCTGGCATCGTTATCAGTAATGCACGGGTTTTTGCCGCCGCACCCGTCGCCTATGGCGCTGCAAATACAGTTTCACGCCGATATATCAAAAGTGTTTATTTATGGTGTTATTGTAGCTATTCCGGCTATCGTTATAGCGGGTCCGCTGTTTGCGCGGTTCCTGCGTAATATGCCATCTAACTCCATTATTGCCATGTCTGTACAGGAAATTCCTGATGAACAGCTTCCCGGACTTGCAAATAGTATTTTGTCGTCGCTGTTGCCGGTTATTGTTATTGGCTTGAGTATAATAATTATGCCGTTCCTGGGCGTTCATCCCCGGCTAAAAAATATAGCTGGCTTTTTAGGCGATCCCAACATCGCCATGATGGAAACCATCCTTATTGCTACTTATACCCTGGGCATACGCATGGGCATGAAACTGACCGAAGTGATGAGCGTTTATGCCGACGCCGTTAAAGAAATATCCATGATCCTGCTTATCATTGGCAGTGCAGGCATACTCAAGCAGGTATTTTTAGATAGCGGCGCAAGCGGCCAGATAGCTACAACTTTACAAGGGTTAAACCTGCCGCCCCTATTGCTGGGCTGGATAATAGCGGCCATATTAAGGCTTTGTTTAGGCTCGGCAACTGTGGCGGGTTTAACCGCGGCAGGCATTATTTACCCGCTGATGCATGCAAGCGGCGCCGACCCTAACCTGATGGTGCTTTCAGTAGGCGCGGGCAGTTTGTTTTGCTCGCATGTTAACGATACTTCGTTTTGGGTTACCAAGGAGTACTTCGGGCTGAGTATGAAAAACACGTTCCTTTCCTGGTCTATGATGGAAACGCTGGTATCGGTTATCGGGCTGGGTGGCGTGTTGTTAGTAAATATGGTAATACATTAATTATTTTTGAAGACTATGAGAAAGCTATTTTTAATAGGAATAATGGGGATGATCATCTCCCTGGCTTATGGCCAAACTGCCGACAATTCTCTGTCTGCTAAGGAAAAGAGAGATAACTGGAAACTGCTGTTTGACGGCAGCACGGCCAACGGCTGGGTAAGCGCCGACAACAAACCGGTAACCGCCGCGCCCGGCGCGTGGGAAATAGTTAACGGTGCCCTTACCCTTAAAAAGGGCGCCACAGGCGGCGATATTTATACTGCTGATGAGTATGGCGATTTTGAGTTTACCGCCGACTTCAACATTGAACCTGCCACCAATACCGGCATCAAGTACTTTTGCTATCACTATACCAAGGGCGGCTACCTGGGCTGCGAGTTCCAGATCATTGATGATGTGTTGGGCGAGGATAATAAGCAAGCTAACCACCTGTTAGGCTCGCTGTATGATGTGTTGCCGCCCATAGAGGCCAACAAGAAGGTAAACCCTCCCGGTCAGTGGAACACCATACGCATAGTTGCCAAGGGCCAGCATGTGGAACATTGGGTAAACGGTATTAAGGTATTAGACTATACCCGCGGCAGCAAAGCGTACCTCGATGGGGTAGCGGGCAGCAAATTCAACAAGGCCGAGCCGGTGTTTGGTATGGTTGATAAGGGCCGCATCCAGCTGCAGGATCATCATGGGCCGGTGATGTTTAAGAATATTAAGGTTAGGGTGTTGTAGCCCCCTCTAAATCTCCCCGGTAGGGGAGACTTTTATAAGCGCTTGTTTCACGCGAGTGTGAAACAGATGAAACACGTGAAACAAGATTTCAGCTTAACCTATTGAAGAACAGCACTTTGTAAAAATTGAGTGAAACAAGATGAAACAAGATGTAACGACGTTTTCGTCAGTATTTTTATGGGCAATTTTTGGTTTATATGTTGATAATCAAATAAATATGAATTGAAGGATTTGAGTGGTGTGAAACAAATTTTTTAGGAAGATTATGAGTCACAGTATTAAAAACTTAAATTTGTTTTATAAGAATAGCACACATGACAACATTAACTATCCGAAAAAAATTGATGGCCTACCTGGCTGATGCTGATGATAGCAAAGTTAAAGCTATTTACACCTTGCTGAAAAATGATATTCAGGAAGAGGGTACTTTTAAATTGACCGAAGAACAAATGCAAATATTGGATGCGGAACGCGAGTTGCATTTAAGCGGTAAAAGTAAATCTCACACACGCGAAGAATCCTTACAAATTATTCTGGGCGAACGCTCACTTTAATGTACCGGCTGATTATTAGACCCCAGGCTACCAGCATGGCTGAAAAAGCCTATGACTGGTATGAAGAACAGCAGCTTGGTTTAGGAAAATCGTTTGTGACTGAATTAATGAGTTGCTACGATAAATTGGAGGCATGGCCGACCGCTTATGCGAAAATAAACAAAAACTATCGGCACATTATTTTAAAAACTTTTCCTTACGTTGTCATTTTTGAGATCATCAAAGAAGATATTGTTATTTACGCTGTATTTCATACCAGCCGTAATCCCCGAAAGAAATTTAAAAATTAGGGCAAGAATAGCCGCTCTATTCCCGTTGTCGGGTTAACAATAGTCTAAAGACTACTTACATAATGGTTCGAAGATAAAGATTTTGAAGAAAATAATGGCAGAGCTCCTAACCAACAAGACTATAAAAATTTTATTAAAGAAAACTATCCTGAAAATTAATCTTTAAAATTATCAAGCTACCGAAAGCCGCGTTTGTCGTTCGTGTGACATAGGGGAGTAATTACTACCGTTTCTTAAACGCCTTCTCAAAAAAATTATCCACTATCGTATTAAACTCATCCCTATGCTCCTGCAAGGTGCCATGCCCCGAATTGGGCACTATCCATAAATACGATTTCGGGATATTTTGCGCTATCTGTACGGTATGCGGTACGGGTATCAGGTCGTGGTCGCCGCCGATGATGAGGGCGGGGCATTTAATGGTATGGAGCGCGCTGAGCTTAATGTTGGGCTGTAGCAGGTCGAGCATAAAAATTTTATAGGCGTTTTTATCCCGCGCGGTGGTTAGCGGCATTTTCTTTTGCCAGTTGGCATAGTCCTTTTGTTCGCCTTTCCAGTAGGACGGGATGAGCCCGGTAGAGTCGGGCCATAGGTTAGCGCCAGTTGAGGCGAATTTGATCACCTTATCCGGGTGACGCATAGCCAGTACAATGGCGTTAATACCCCCATCGCTCCAGCCCAGCACATAACACGAATCTATATGCATAGCGGTAAGCAGGGCGTCGAAATCATCGGCCATCATCTCAAAACTTAATGAATCTCGGTCGTCTTTTGTGCGGCCATGCGCCCGGCTATCGGCCAAAATTACCTGGTATTTTTTTGCAAAGTAAGGTACGTTTCCGCCAAACGCGCCCATATTTTGGCCATTGCCATGTATCATCAGCAAAGGTTTGCCGGTGCCGTAAACTTCGGTATACATTTTAATGCCGCGCACATCATAGAATTTCCCTACGGAATCATTTCTTCCGTAGGGAATTCTTTTATTCTGGCAAAACGCTGTCCCAACAAACAACAACGTTAAAAAAAGTAAGGCAGCCTTTCTAAACATCAAATCCTGTTATTTCGTGTTTTTAACAATGAAAGCCACTATTGGCGCGGGGTCCCTCGGCACACGCGGGAAATGCCCTTCGCCTGGTATGGTTATAACGGTTATGCTGCCGCCCAATGCTTTGTAATTTTTTTCGGCAACACGGGTATCGGTAGCCAGCCACGGATCGTTAGCGCCGCTAACATGCAGCGTTGGGATATGTGCCTTGGCTAATGGAGCAAGCGTATCAATAGGTTGTTTTTTCTCCATCAGGCTGCGCATGGCGGCATTATCAACGTAGATGCACGATACCTTGTCAGGGTTGTAAATGGCCCATTCATAAGCCTCGCCGGCATAGGCGCCGGTGCCTTCCATTACCGGCTTTTTTGAAAATCCTTTGGCAACCAGCATATTATAAAAGCCGTCCCAATCCTTACGCACGGGGCCCGATTGCGCAGTTATAGGCGGAAACACAATATAATAACCTTTAGCCAGCAAAGCCTGCTCTACGCTGGCGTCGCGGGGTAAAACACGGTCGGCCCTGAAAACCCAGGGATTACCGGGGGCGGGTTTATTGGGCGCGATTATGGTTAACGTTTTTATGCCGAACCTTGAATTGCTTTTAATATTATAAACATCGTAAACGGGTGTAAACCACGGCCCGCGCACGGTGGCCCAGGTGTTCTCGATATCAAGATGCTGGTACTTGTTTTCCAAACCGTAATAATAGGTTTTTACAAAGGTGCTGGTATCGGCAAAAAGCGGATCGCGTGGCGTTGGCTTTATATTTAGTTGCACCCAATCGGCTATAAATGTGGCATCTTTTATACTATGCGGATGATGCGCGGTACCTTCTTTTATCATCATGGTCATACGCCCGCCTGTACGCAGCAAAGCATCTTCTATGGGTACGGTATTGGTCGGAAAAATAAAATCTTCCGTGCCTACAATGCTCAATACAGGTATATCATATTTGATCAGTCCATCCAGCTTGGCAAAGCTCTCAGGGCGGATAGCCGGGTTATCGGCATACAGGCACGATACCTTATCAGGATGCTCAGCCGCCCAGGCATACTCGTTAATACCGCCGCGGCTCATGCCGCTGAAAGCGGGTTTTTTCGACAGGCCATGTTTGGTGAAAAAGGCATACCAGGCTTCCCATTGCTTGCCCGGGTCGATATTACAATACACCACATGGAAACCTCTTTTAAGCAATTCCACTTCCGATTGCGGCTCGTGGTTCCAATAGTATCCGCGCCAGGTTACCGGGTTGCCCGCGGCGGGGGTTGTGGGTACAATAACAATACACCGCACTTTGCCTTTGGGCGTATTTTTATCGTCCATTCCGGTTCTTTCACCAGGAAGGGCCTTGAATGGAGTAATGGCCAGGGTTTCCATGTCCATAAAATAATCGTAGCGGTCAAATCCGTTCCACGAGGTTTTTTCACCCTCGAACGGGGTAAGCCCCTGGGCGAATGTTTTACCTGCGCCCATCAGCATCAGGCAGATAGCGCTTAGCAATACAGGTTTAAAAAAAGTTTTCATTTTTAAGGGTTTATGGTGGTTGATTGGTTATTATTTTAATAATATCGAACACCGAATGTCGAATTTTGAACAACGAAGTACTTCATCATTCGATGTTCAAAATTCATCATTCGATATTAATTAATTCGTCCCCCACGTCTTATTCGGTTTTGGCCCCATCTCTAAAACCAAAGTGCCGCCGTTTGCCAAATCGGCATGGCTAAACCACGGGCCGTTAAGCGCTTTGCCGTTCATTTTTGCCGATTGAATATACTTATTTCTTTCAGATTCGTTGGTGGCTATGATGTTAAACTTTTTGCCATTGGTTAATGATAGGGTGATATGCTTAAATAAGGGACTGCCAATACTGTAGTTGGGGCTGCCCGGGGTTACCGGGTAAAAGCCCATCGAGCTAAAAACATACCAGGCCGATAGCGCGCCGCCATCATCATCGCCGGGGATGCCCAGCAGGCGGTCGTCATACCATATCTTCATGATCTGCCTTACCCGGAACTGCGTTTTCCAGGGCTGGCCCGCATAGTTATATAAATAAGCCACATCGGCGCTTGGCTCATTGCCTGCTGAGTATTGGCCTATCAATCCTGTCATATCAGGGAACTGCCCTAAAAATGTCCATTTCGAGGTACCCGGAGGCTCAACAAATAAGGCATCCAAACGAGCTATGAACGGTTCTTTACCACCAAACAGGTTAATAAGGCCGGGTATATCCTGCTGCACCTGGAAAGTATAGGTCCACGAGTTCATTTCGGCGAAATAATCACGTCCGCCCGAGCCGCCGCCTCTTTTCGGATCAAAATCAGCCACCCAATTCCCATCTGCTGATTTGGGCGACATAAAATTGGTGGTTTTATTAAACAACAACTCGTAGTTATGCGCGCGTTTCATAAACAGGGCATAATCGTCATCTTTATGCAGGGCCTTCGCCATTTGTGCCAGGCACCAGTCGTCGACCGCGTTTTCTAAAGTAACGGCTACCGCCTGGCGTTTTTCGCTGGGGTGAACATCTTTATTGGTTTCTACCTCGCCTTTTGCCAGGGCGGGCAGGTAACCTTTTTCCTGATAAAATTTATCCAGTTCGGTTAGCGGACCACGTTTCCACGGCAATACGGTTGCTTCGGTAGCATTTTTGCGCATACCGGCATAAGCTTTTTCCACATCAAAATCACGATAGCCTTTCATATAAACATCGGTAATAAAAGTTGTGCCATGATGGCCTATCATTACACCGCGGTCGCCGGTTAATGTGGGGCAGGTAGGCAGCCAGCCGCTTTCGTCATACTGATGCAACAGCGAGTTGATCATGTCCACTTCCGCTTTAGGGTTGAGCAGTAATTGCAGCGGGTGCAGGGCGCGGTGGGTATCCCAGTAATTATCGCCTACATAAAAATCATGGCCAGCAGCAGGGTGCACCTGTTTATCGATGCCGCTGTAATATTGGTCGCCAACCTCGGTCATATCATTTGGCCTGCCCATAGAGCGGTATAGCGCGGTATAAAAAATAGTACGTTCTTTTTCGGTGCCGCCCTCAATAGCAATTTTACCTAATTCGTGGTTCCAGGCGGCGCGGTTGGCCAGTTTGGTTTGATCAAAATCCCCTTTAACATCAGCCATTAAATTAGCTTTGGCTTCGTCAAGGCTGATATTGGATGTGCCAACCTTAACGGATATTTTCTCACCGGGTTTAGGAGCGAAATCAAGCGCCAGCCCGGTACCGCCACCGCCGCCAAATCCGCCGCGGGCACCACCGCCCGCACCCCGCCTGCCGCCAGCTGCGCCACCTGAAGTGAAAGTTTGTGCTGATGATGAGGTAAATGGTTTGGAAAATACAGCATAGAAATAAGTTTTAACACCCTGGGCGTTGTTTGAGCCGCTTACTATGGTTTTACCCTCAGTGGTCATTTCGCCGCCTATCATTAATAAATGCGCGGGGCTTTTTTGCGGATAGGTAAACCGGTAATATACGGCACGGCGCGCCGCTGTATATTCGGTTGTGATATCATAATTCTCTAATACAGCCGATCCGTAATAGGGGGTAACCACCTCAAAATCGCGGTCGAAGTCAGAAGCGTACTGTGCCGAACTGGTTTCTATATTCCCCGTTACCGGCATTAAGGTTACGCCCGCCGCTGGGAAGCCGGTTATTTTGGTGTTCATATAAACGTCGGCTCCGCCCGTGGTCATGGGTACGCATTGTACCATGCCATAAGGCAATTGTACGCTGGGGCGCGTTGCGGTAAGCAAATGCCCAAGCCCGCCAATGGTGGGATCGACATAATCAACCGGTTCTTTAATTTTAATTTTTGATTTTTGCGCCTGTACGTGCAATGTTCCGGCAAATAAGCAAATAGCTATAAATGCCCCGGTAACGGGCTTTGTAAAAGTATTCATGATCTGTATTGTTAGGTTATATTGGCTTAAAAGAATAACTGTTATTATATCTTCTTAACAAACTTAATATATTATATGAATAGGTTGATTAAAGTAACAGAAAATAAACATAACTATTTCATTTGAGGGAGTTCGCTTTTTTATAGCCGTTATCAACAGTAAAGCAACGAAGGCTGCTTTTTATACGTATATTTAAAAAAGCTTAACCCGTAATCGCCCTTATTTTGAAGCGCATTTTATCAGGTATTTTAACCATTCTTGACCATAGGGAAAAAATAAAATTAGCCAACCTGATTTTATTCGACCTGGTAATGGGCGTACTTGATGTGGGCTTTTTATTCCTGGTATTGGTTGTTATTAATTTTTACACTAAAAACGAAAGTACCACCACTATTCCCTTTCTTCCCGCTGCTTTTACCAACAAAAACTCGTTGCTGCTTATTAGTGTTTTTGTGGTGTTATTTGGATTGAAAAACTTTTTGGGGTATTTAAACACCAAATGGCAAAACAAGTTTTTTTATGATGTATCATCCCGGTTATCAAAAAGAAATATACAGAACTATTTGAAAGACGATTACCTGAGGTTTGTAAATATTGATTCGTCGGTATTAATACGCCGGATAAGCCAGCAGCCTATCGAGTTCAGCCATTATATCCTCACCAATTTTCAACAGGTTATTTCACAAAGTATATTGATATTGTTCACCATAACCGGTATTCTTTTTTATCATCCCGGTTTATTTTTCCTGTTGTTTTTATTGCTGCTGCCCCCGGTGGTATTATTGGGCCATTTTATACGCAATAAATTAAAAGCAATACGCGACAATACCAAAATAACAAGCCAGAAAACCATTCAGTATTTGCAGGAAAGCTTGTCGGGATATATGGAAAGTAATATTTACCACAAAGATGATTTTTTTATAAACCGGTATTATACGCACCAGCTTCAACTCAATAATAATATAGGCACACAGCAAACCCTACAGGGCCTAACCTCCAGGTTAGTTGAAGTTTTTGCCATATTGGGATTTTTTATCCTGGTAGCGATCAATAAACTGTCGGTAAATACTCCCGTTGTAAGTATGCTTACCATTGGCATTTTTATGGCGGCCTCCTATAAGATCATACCCGGCGTAGTAAAGATATTGAACAGCATGGGCCAGATAAAAACTTACCAGTTTACCCTGGCCGACCTGCAGCCTGCTGATGATGTGCCCATTACTAAAACGAAAGAGCAGGCTGAACCCATCAAGTCGGTTGTATTTGAACAGGTTAAGTTTAAATATAAAGACCAGAATATATTAAACGGTATAAATTTTGAAATACAGCAGGGTGATTTTATAGGCCTTTCGGCAAAATCAGGTAAAGGGAAAACAACCGTCATTCACCTGTTGCTGGGGTTTTTAAAACATCATGAAGGGAATATTTTGATAAACGATAAAAAAACTACCTGGATAGACAGGCAGGGTTATTGGAGCCGGATATCCTACGTAAAACAACAGCCATTTATTATTAATGATACCCTGCTTAAAAATATTACGCTTACCGACGACGCGCCCAACGCCGATAAATTGGCCGATGTGATCGCTTTTTGCAGCATAGATAATATAACCGCCCAATATCCTGAAGGGATAAATAAATTTATTAAAGAGAACGGTAAAAATATAAGCGGGGGCCAGCGGCAGCGCATAATGCTTGCAAGAGCGCTATATCATGATTTTGACCTGCTGATATTAGATGAAGCTTTCTCTGAGATGGATGAGGTAGCTGAAAAAAGCATCCTTGCAAAATTAAAACTATTGGCAAAACAGGGTAAAATGATCATCCTGATAACGCATAAAAAATCGAGCCTGTATATTTGCGATAAGACAATTTCGTTGGATGAGGAATATGCGTAAAACCCTGGTTATTCTTACACCCGGCTTCCCGAAAGACGAGGATGACAGCGCCTGTCTCCCTCCTATACAAGTATTTGTAAAGGCATTAACGGCCGCTTATCCCGAACTAAATATTGTTGTTTTAGCGTTTCAATACCCTTTTTCGGCAGCGAAATACAAATGGCATGGCGTAAATGTAGTTGCCTTTGCGGGGCGAAGCCGCAGCAAGGGTTTTCGTTTGTTTACATGGTTAAAGGTTTGGAAAAAATTACTGGAACTTAAAAAAAAGCAGCAGGTTATGGGCCTGTTAAGCCTTTGGATGGGCGAATGCGCTTTGGTTGGAAGCGATTTTGCTAAATCGCACCATTTAACACATCGTTGCTGGTTACAAGGGCAGGATGCAAAGGCAGAAAATAAATACATGAAATGGGTAAGGCCCGCCGGTTCGGAACTAATTGCGATATCGGATTATTTGGCGAATGAACTCTATAAAAACTACGGCTTATTGCCCGGGCACGTGATACCGATAGGGATGGATACGACTCTATTCGACCACGGCCCAATTGAAAGGGATATTGATGTTTTGGGCGTAGGTTCCCTGATCCCGTTAAAGCAATATGAACTATTTGTTGATACCATACGCTTTTTAAAGGAGCATATCCCTGGGGTTAAAGCGGTTATATGCGGAAAGGGCCCCGAAATGGAACGACTTAAAAATAGGTCGGCCGCTTATGCGCTTGAAGCTAATATTTCATTTAAAGGAGAGTTAACACATACCGAAGTTTTACAGTATATGCAGCGATCAAAAGTGCTTCTGCATCCGTCAAATTATGAGGGGTTTAGTACGGTATTGCTGGAAGCTTTGTATAGCGGAGCGCATGTGGTTTCATTTTTCAGGCCCATGGAGGATGAGTTTGACCATCATCATATTGTTAACGATAATAACGAAATGAACCATAAAGTTTTATCATTACTTACCGATGCTGACAGGGAACATCAACCCGTATTAATATATGATGCAGAACAAACCGCCAAAAATATGATGCAATTGTTTGGCTTATAACGAAGCCGCTATAGCCTCAATTTTATTTGCAATAGCTTCAAATGACAGGGTTGATTTAAAATAAGCTATAGCCTTGTTTCTCTGTTCCTGCATGTTCATTTGCTGTGTTTTTATTAACGCTGTCAATAATGCCGCTCCGTTTCCGGCTTCATATAACAAGCCGATATTCCCATCATCGGTTATCATCCGGAAAGAAAATATATCAGTAACTATGGGCACGCACCCGCATGACATGGCCTCGCAAACCGCGGTGCCACTGCCCTCGTAGTGCGAACCGGAAATAATAAAATCGGCACTGTTATACCAGTACAGCATTTCTTCGTTAGGCACCAGGCCAACCAAGGTTATAGTATCAGTGGATATATGATGTTTATTCAATACATTTTTAATATCATCCAGCAACTCTTCGGTATGGTAGATCATATATAACCGCGCTAATGGTGATATTTTTAAAAATTCAATAAATGCTTTAACTACCGTAAGCGGATCTTTGTTTTTATCTAACCGCCCCACCCATAAAAAGACAGGCTGCCCTAAAGCGCCCGTTTTTTTAAGAGCCGATTCTTTCTCAACAGGATAAAAAACCGAAGAAACTTCCATTACTTCGTGTATCTTTCCGGCAGATGCCAGGTTACCTTTATTTACCCAGTCTAACCCCATAGCTTTTGAGGCGAACAGGTAGGCATCAATATATTTATCGGCTATTTTTTGCAATTGTTTTTTTAATCCGATAGCAGGCTTTTCCGCGTGATTTTGAACAATGATCTTTGTTTTTTTATTGATCTTAAAATGTAACTGGATAATTTGCAGTGGGTTATGTAAGCCATGTACCACCACAATATCAGGGTTCATGCTTTTTATAAGACGATGCAGTTTCCAGGGGAAGCGTAATTTTTCATCATTATAATTTACAAATTTAAAATGAACGCCCTTAAACAATTCGTCGCCCCGGTAATTCATTTGCTTTATACGGGTAACTTTATGGTGTTTGCTTAAGTTTGTTAATACGCCCATATATCCCGATATCCGGTTTAGCCATTTTTGGGGTGAATCATAACCGGGGTCGTAATTATAACTTACAAAAACAAAATTCATAATAGCTGCAATTTAAATTTTTTCAGCAAATAAAAGCCGGCATAACGGTTAAAAAGCAACTCAAATAGTTGTATGTTCGTATTTGAATAAAAGGGCTGTTTACCTACCCCTGCAAATTATCCGCATGAATTTGTCCATTAAGAACCTGTTTTTTAAGCATACCGATGTAAAAACCTTTTTTATAACACGTTTGTCAGAAAACCGGGTCGAAGAAAAAGTCTTCCTGAAAAAAGACGATCTCCTTATTGATATAACCGGCACACATAGTATGATCTGCCTCGACCCTTTTTGTGTCGCTGTATGGTTACCGAAAGATAAAATGAATGGGTTTGATAAAAAAAAAGCAAGGGTCCAATTCAAAAAAAACACCCAAACAACAGCCGAGCTGAATATTGGCCTTATAGAGGCCATACCAACAGATAATGGGGCGTTATTACTGTATAAAATTGAAAGCGTAATAAATCACCAGTTAAATATTTTGCACAGGCTGGCTTTGTTTGCCTGGCTGCTGCGCTCAAAAAAAAATACGTATGAAAGCCGCAAGGTTATAAGCGCCTTATATTCGTATCCGCGAAAGATCATTATTGTATCCTACAGTGATGAACATTATTACAATATTTTTCCGATGGATATACAAGGATATATCGCTGAAGAGGACATGTATATATTGGGTTTACGAACAACTAATATTACCTTAAATAAGATTTTAGAAGCTAAAAAGGTTGTTATTTCTGATACTGACGCTATTGACATAAACACGATATATAACCTGGGCAAACATTCAAGCACCTCGCCAACTAAAATGGAAGAAATGCCTTTTGCTGTAAACCGCAGCGAGTTATTCGGGTTTCCTGTACCGGGCTTTGCCGGATCATATAAAGAAGTAGAAATTATAGATCATAGAAAAATGGGTTATCATATGCTGTTGGTTGGCAAGGTGGTTAATTTGAAAGTGCTAAGAAAAGACTCGACATCGCTCTATCATGTTGGCTTTTTGCAATTCCAGGAAAGTAATTATCAGAGCATCGACGGTCTATATTAAGCTATCGGCCAATATCAGCAAAAGTAAATTAGATCCAAATGAATAACTGAATAAGTAGTGATCGAATAAACAGAAACGATTAATTACTTGTTATGGGGAAAATCACCTCGGGATAATACTCTTTTACCTGTTTCATCAGCCCCGGCAAATCGCCCTGCACATATTTACAGGCCCCATTAATGTATATTTTACTGAATTCTCTTATATCCATCCCGGTTAGCTGACCGAGCATTGCTTCATCAAACAACCTGATATGCTCATCATGAACAACCAATAATATATCTGCCGGATCAGTTGAAAAAAAAGATTCAAAAGGTGTTTCCCATTTTCTTTTTTTGGCTACAACAAATGCCGGTTTATTGTTGGCAGCTGTTTGTGTAACAGCGGCGTTTAACTGGAGCGAATTATACAATTCATTATCGGTCAACATTTTTGTTTTCCGGGCCAAACGGATATGTTCCCATATATTCCAGTTGCCGGTAAGGGTAGAGTCTGTTCCAAACAGGATATCGGTATGATTTTTTAATTGATCTGCACTGGCTGTTTTGTTCAATAAAAAATAGTTCGATGCCGGGCACCATATCAATGCTTCAAACTTTTGGGCTTGTTTTTCTGTCATGGCCACACCATGCACACCTATCAGTTTTTTATTCAACAAGTTCCAGTTTATAAGTTCATCAATTTCCTGCTCCGATTGCCTATCACTGCCTTCGCCCACATGTATCACCACCGGCAATTTTCTTTTTAGCGGATTATTTAATTTTATCTTCCAACTTTTTTCAAACTTTACCGAATGCAGGCTATGGTATTGTTCTACATTAATTAACGGGTTGTTTATGATTAACCGTTCACCATGGTTTACAACGGTAGTAACTCCGCATAGTAAGTTTTTAAATATGCCCCAGCTGGTGCGCAAAGTTAAGGGGACCTTTAAAACAGCCGAAATTTCCTCTTTATAATTTTCATGAATATATGCTCCCCATTCGGTATAATTATTATATATCCTGTCGCCTAATTGCGGAAATAAATTAAAATCTAAATGATCATGCGAGTTAACCAGACCGGGGAAGATAAGGGCATTATCAAAAGTTAACTGTACAGCATCGGTGGCGGGGCCGCTTACAGGTATTATTTTGCCATTTTTTATTTGAATATTAACGGGGCCTTCGCCGGTAAGGGTTGTTACATTATTTAATATCATTGCCTCTCCTCAAATGGATGCCGTATATGATGCGTGAGTCTTTAAATTTCTCATATACCGGTAAGGCATCTTTAGCAATATAATAATGTTTTACCGACTCATCCACTATTCTTTCCAGTTTGTTTACTACATAGAAACCATTTTTCATCAGTATACTTTCAATATCATATACATAATGTACAAAATTTTGAATAGATATATTGTTACTTTTATGCTGAAAGGTTCTTTTGCCGCCAAATGCCAGTGCATTTGGATGAAAATCGGTTATTATAATGTCTGCGTTGGGCTTTAATATGCGGCACCAGGCCTGTAATGCTTCCTCAATATTTTCTATATGGGCAATAGTTAGGGTGGATAGCAGGATATCATAAGTACCTGTTTCTATGTCTGCAAATAAGTTATCTGTTATTTGATAGGTTTGCGCCTTCGGGAACTTTTGCTCTAAACGCCTTAGCATACCTGCAGAAACATCAAAGCCGGTTATGCCTGCGGGCTTACTTTTTAAAATTTTAGGCCAATGCCTGCCCGTACCACAACCAATATCTGCAACTTGTTTGCCGGTTAAATTAACGTCGTTAAGTAATTCTGAAAATACAGCCTCATCCATATCAAGCATCAGGTTGCCCGGCTGCGCGTCATAATTTTCCGACCACAGGTCATACGCCTCAACTGATCCCTTTTCTTTTACCCCGGGACGGAAATAACTTTTATGAATAATTTTTTTTAAAGCGCTTATCACTGTATTCAAAGGGTTTATGGCGGTTATCACATTATTCATGCCCTATAGTTAGGAGGCGGTTATATTAGAGTTTACGTACTGCTATTTATAAAGGTTGCCCTATTAATTTATTTCGTTTGGTAGGCAACCTTTATTTAATAAGGGGCGTAATTACCTTTGATTATTGTAATTAACAATTAGTTTT
>Ga0206969_1069_pt1 | contig 30087 bp, 30 predicted proteins | sample Alteio_BWOrgHeat_87_FD_153256 | JGI IMG/M metagenome (GOLD analysis project Ga0206969, IMG submission 153256) | Enriched cells from forest soil in Barre Woods Harvard Forest LTER site, Petersham, Massachusetts, United States -... | ecosystem: Environmental > Terrestrial > Soil > Temperate forest >... | reverse complement strand
CGGTTTACCGGTTGACTTGGGTGTGGAAACATTCGTCGGCGCTTATACTGTAGTAGCTACAAACGCCACTACGGGTTGCTCCAGCAATATGTCTGACAGCGCGGTAGTCTCTATCAATCCTTTACCATCGCTTGATACTATGACCGGTGGTGGTAGTTATTGCGCAGGTGGCGCCGGGCTGCATGTAGCGCTCAATAGTTCTACTACTGGTATTCATTACCAGTTATTCAGAGGTACAACACCGGTAGGCGCTCCGTTCACAGGAACGGGAGGCGCGCTTGATTTTGGTACACAGACAGTAGCCGGTACATACAAAGCAGTTGCGACGAATACAGCTACTGGTTGTACCAGCAATATGGTAGGCACAGTATCAGTTGCTGTTAATGCCTTACCTGTTGTTTACAATGTTATCGGTGGTGGCAGCTATTGCGCTGGTGGTACTGGTGTACTTGTTAAGCTTGATGGTTCTGACGCAGGGGTTAATTATCAATTGTACCGTGGTACAGCCTTAGTGGGCAGTGCGCTCGCCGGTACTGGAGCGTCGCTCAGTTTTGGATTACAGACTACAGCAGGAGCATATACGGTTATTGCTACCAACGGCACTACAACATGTTCTCAAAACATGACTGGCAGCGCGTCTATAACAATCAATCCTTTGCCTTCTGCTTATACAGTCACAGGCGGTGGTAGCTATTGCGCTGGTGGTGCTGGTGAAGATATCAGTCTTAGCAGTTCAGATGCAGGCGTTACTTACCGTTTGTATAAAGACTCTGTAGCTACGGGTAGCCCTGTTGCTGGTTCCGGTTCGCTTATAGACTTTGGTATGCATACTGCCGCTGGTAACTATACGGTTGTTGCTACTAACGGTTCAGGTTGTGTGAGCGGCATGACAAGCAGCGCTACGGTATCTGTTAATGCATTACCTGCTGTTTACACAGTAACAGGTGGTGGCAGCTATTGCGCTGGCAGCGCAGGTGTTGCAGTGGGATTAAGCAACTCAGACAGCTTCACCAATTACCAGTTGTATAATGCAACTACCGCTTTAGGAACTGCTGTTGCAGGTACAAATACTACGCTTAGCTTCGGCCTGGAGACACTTGCAGGTTCTTATACGGTTGTGGCTACAAATGCTTCATCCGGTTGTATGAGTAATATGGCTGGCAGCGCTACAGTAGTTATTACGCCAACGGTTGTTCCATCTGTAACTATCTCTTCGGGCAGCGGCGACACGGTTTGTGCTGGCACATTGGTAAGTTATTCGCTGGCAACAGCTAATCCGGGTTCAACCCCAACCTACCAGTGGAAACTAAACGATTCAGTTGTTAGCTTAGGCACTGCGTTCAGTTATGTACCCGCAAATGGCGACCAGGTGACTATAACAATGGTCAGCAGCGCTACATGCGCGGTTCCTGCATCTGCAACGGATACAGTAGTAATGACGGTAAGGGCAAACCTTACACCAACGATCAGCATTACTGTAAGCCCGCGTGATACAGTATGCGCAGGTAAGATCGTTACATTCTCGTCAAGTATTACTAATGGCGGTTCTGCCCCTTCTTACGTATGGACGGTAGGCGGTACACCATCGGGTACTGCGTCAACATTTAGCTATGTTCCTACAGATGGCGATGTGGTGTTCTGCACCCTTACCAGCAGCTACGCATGTATTACGGGCACAGCAGGCAGCAACGACATCCATATGAATGTACAGGCAGCAGGCGTTACGCCTACGGTTAACGTGACTATCAAACCTGGGGTATATGTAGCTGGCGTGGTGTACAACGATACGCTTAGGGCCGATGTAGTTGGTGGCGGCATAGATCCTTCTTACCAGTGGGCTATTAATGGCGTACCGGTTGTGGGTGCTACCTCAAATACCTTCTATGAAAACAATCTGAGTGTTGGTGATGCGGTAACCTGCTATGTAGTAAACAACAACCCATGCGGACCGATGACTGCTTCAAGCACAATTATCGTTTCAGTTCCGGGTAACGTAGCTGTGAAAGCCGTCGTAGCTAATGTTGGTGATATCCAGGTTGTACCGAATCCGAATAAGGGTGTGTTTATGATAAAGGGATCATTGGGCACAACAGTTGACGAAGAAGTATCTTTGGAAATGACGGACATGCTTGGACAGATAATTTATTCCAGTAAGGTACTTGCCACAAACGGTGAACTGAATGAGCGCATCCAGTTGGTGAATGCACTTGCTAATGGTATGTACATCCTCAGCGTCCGTTCAGGCAATGAAAGCAAGGTATTCCACGTGGTGATCGAACAATAGTTCAGATCATTGAACATGGAAAATAAGAGTGAGTGGCCCGGTTCTTCCGGGCCACTTTTAATTTAGACTGTTAATTGATAGGTGATGCATATTGGCCCACGCTCGAGATATAGTTTTTGGTGTTTTTTGAAAATAGAAAAGTGGAGTAGTTTGATGAAGTTGATGGCGTATTCGGGCGCATTCCCCCTTGTGCGAAGGTATCGTGCGTCAGCGAAGGGGGAAAGGGGGATGTTGTTGCACGCGCCCGTAAAAAAGCAGAACGTCTTATATCAACGACATTGCCCGAAGGGGTTGAACGTGGTATTGAAAACGCTATCGTCCGATACATCGATGACATTTGCATAAAGACTATTATTTTATAGCGATTGCCAATGTAGCGATATTGAAGAATTGAAAATTGTATTACATTTGCGTAGGTCTTCAGGATGAATTTAGTTGGGAACATGCATTAACGTTGTTTCGGCTATGACCTGGCACTTAACAATTGAAAAAGATTATTCCTAAAATAGCTCCTTACTTATGAAACAAACACTGATAATTGTTGCTTCGATTGTTTTCTTAGTTATAGCCTGTAAAAAGAAGTCGCCGCAGATATCTTGTTACCTGTGCACAAGTGTTGATTCTATCATTTCGAATAAGCCATTGTACCAGAGAGATACTACTTATTATGCTCCCTATGACACCATATGCAACTGGAACCAGGGTCTGGCAGATTTTTATTCTGCATCGCACACCTCAAAAGATACAACCCGGCCTATATTGGGCGACACATTGGTGGTTCACTACAAAACGGTGAGGTGCGTTATTTATTAAACAACTTGTAAATTTTCTTTTTAGGGAAGGTAATTTACCGCTTATTTGTCATTGTCACTTAGTATTTTTGGGAAACCTAAAGTCGCCGCTATGAAGTACGTTTTATTGATTGTCCTCTTTGGCCTGGTGGTAGTTTCTTGTCAGAAAAGATCCCCAACCGGGGACATAGCAGATGATTACCTTTGCTATTTGGTGGATTCGGTAGTTTCTAACATCCCTAAGTTAGATACAGTTCACTATACTGTGGAAAATCATTCCGGGCAAACAAGAGCGCAGATCGATGTACTCATAAAGGTAGAGACAAAAACCGACACCATATTTTACAGGAACGATACCCTGGTACAGGAATATATTAAGCTGAATTGCGGACTATAGCAATTTTGTAGTTTATGTGGGTAGTTGCCAATCGCCGTTTAGTTTCAATGTCTTTTCTATAACATCTCTTACGCAGCCCCTTCCGCCGCTAAATGGGGAGATGTACTTTGAAACCTGCTTTATTTCAGGTACTGCGTCGTTCGGGCAACAGGGTAGGCCACAAACTTGCAAAGCCGCATAGGCCGGTATATCATTTCCCATATACAAGATACTGTCGCTGCTACTACCTCTGGTGGCTATCAATTTTTCGATGAACTCCTTTTTGTTTTCAATCCCAAAGTGAACGTCCACAATTCCGGGATCACACAGCGCTCTCCTTGTTGGTTCCGATCTGTATTCAGTTATCAGCAAAACCGTATAGCCCTTTTTCCTGGCCTGTTGTATTGCGTAGAGGTCCTTTGTATTTACGCTGGCCGGCATTAGCCCCTCATTAATGAACATCAGGCTGCCATCGGTCAGTACACCATCAAGATCGAAAACAAAAGTCCGTATTGGGGCAAATAATTCGAGGAGGTTCATGTGGTGGGTAATACGTTAATTGGGTAATAAGTTAATTGGTTAATTAGTTAATAAGTGACGTTGGCGAAATAAATACCACTATTTGGCGAAGTTATTTTTCTTTTATTAACTGCCATAGCTTTAGCGAAGGCATGTTATGCTAGGCACAAAATCCGCGAATAGTGAGCTATTTATCCCGATTAGTCCCGATAGCCATCGGGAGGATTGGGACGAAGCAGAAATGGAAAAGAACAAGTCAAATGGTGGTATTTATTTTGTCATCGTCACTAAGGTAACCTATTTGAGTTAGTAGATTATACTCTGCACGGCATAGTTTTGTGCATTGTTGAAAAGTATTTCGCGTTTATAGGTGTGCCACACCTTTGAGGTGTGGCACACCTCTGTACTCGACAAATTGCACTAAACTATCCCGTTTGCACTATAAATATGGAACATGGCTAACCTATTAACCTATTGCCTTATTATACTTTGCTCGGCATAGTTTTGTGCATTTATTGAAAGGGGTGTCGGACAATCGCACGGGCAACCCTATAGGGGCGAGATCTATTAGCGATGGGCATCGCCCATCGAACTCGCGTAGGACACGAAACACCGCACCAAATGCACTAAACTATCCCATTTGTAGCACAACCAATTACCCAACCACCTAATCCTGGTTATCCCGCCACTCATAGACCCATTTCGACTGGATCATTTCTAAATGGCCTTCGTTGCATTCATCGCGCTTGCCGGCGAAGTTTGGTATCTCCAGCACCCATTCTATAAGTTCGGTAAAGCGCAACCTGTATATTTTACTTTCCCCGAAGTCATTGCCGAAGCGCTCGTATAGCTTCATGGCTATATCTTCGTGGTCATTCCATTTTATTGGTGGTTCGTAATGAGACATATATCGACGCTTAAAAAATAAGGTTATATTAATTTTTACTTTTTTACTCTCCTAAAAATTGCGTCTGGTCGGGTAGGGTAACTTCTATAACGCCGCTACCATTTTCCAAGATGCACTGGCAGCCCAGCCTCGAGTTGATTCTTGGGCTTACTGCGCGGTCTATAAAGTCCTCCTCTTTGTCGGTAAGCTCAGGCAGAAACTCATCTCCTTTCTCTACATACAGATGGCAGGTGCTGCACGCGCACACCATGCCACAATTATGGTGAAGGTCAATATTATTATCAAGGGCCACTTCTAATATGCTCTGGTCGGGAGCTACATTTTCAATGGTTATAGGGGATAGCCCCTTTTGTTCAAATTTGAATTTTATAGTGTACATGAATAATTTTAATCCTATTTGGCGCAAAGGTAACAATAAGTTGTACCCATGTGAACATTGGCAAAATAAATTATAACACTATTCGACTTATTTTTTGGCACCCTGGGCTTGTATCGAATCCGTTATTGCTCCATATATTTTCTGCCAGTTGGGGTGATTGGCCAGTAGGGCTACTTGCTGTTGGATTGTTGTCTCGTCATGCCGCACAGCTGGGCCGGTTTGGAGGCGTTGCGGAGATGTAGCCCTGATGCGGTCGTAAGTTTGCTCTATGATGGGCATCAGGGTGGAGAACGGAAGGTTGTTTTCCCCGCATATCTGCTCACACACTGCAAGCAGGTGGTTGATGAAATTATTGCTGATGACCGCCGACAGATGCAACCATTTCCGTTGATCGTACTTTGCCTCAAACAGGTCATCGGTTATGGCGTGTGCCATGGTGAGCAAATATCTTTTTGCTTTCTCCGACGAGGCTTCCCAGGCGCATGGAATGTTCCTGTGGTTCGGCATATTGTTTTTAAGAATGGAATAAACAGGCCAAATCACCGCCCTGTCTATGGCGCCCTGCTTTATGCTGTCTAACCCTACCGCGCCGGCTGTATGCACCAGCACTGTTTCTTTGAATGACAGTTTGTTGGCAATCTGCACTATAGCAGTGTCAGACACAGCAAGGAAACAAACATCAGCCTCGCCATCTTCTATTTCACCTATAGCGCCATACTTGTCCGACAATAGTGCCTCGGCAAGTTTTCTCGCTGCTTCATTGTCTCGTGCGTAAACACCACGGCAATGGTGCTTTGCGGTCATCAGCCTGTTTCCAAAGAACCAGGCTATATTGCCGGTTCCTATAATGCTAAAAGTCATGGTCTGTTCTTTAGGTTAGGGTATCCTGTTTGTAGAGGCTGCAATTTATGTACCAAATGGCTACAAAACATTGTTGTGCGCCAAATAATATTCTTCCATAGTCTTGTGTACCCGCTCCTTTAGCCCCGTTACATCGGACGATGTTAAACCGGCAGTTAATACAGGTTCTAAGAAGTGGATACCTATAGGCATGGGCCGCGCCCAGAACTTTTTGTTGTGCGGCAGTATTTTACCTGTATTGAAGATAAGGCAGGGCATAACCGGCTTTTGCGCTTTTATTGCGGTGAGGAAAGCTCCGTCAAAAAATGGCTGTATGGGCTCGTCGGTTTTATTGCGCGTGCCTTCGGGGTACAGGCACAGATGTATGCCCATATCCAGCGTTTCCTGCATTTTCGAAATGCTTTCGCGGCGGCTGCCTTCTTTCTTGCGGTCCACCAGTATTGACCCTGTTCTATAGATCATACCAAACAACGGTATCCGCGACATTTCCATCTTGGCCAGTGTCTTATTCGGCCCCGGTATCCAGGGCGATGAAACAGGTATATCGGCAAGCGAGTTGTGGTTGATCACCACCACATATTGTTCTCCTTTCTTAAAGTTCTTTTTGCCCTTGCGGAATACCGGGCAGAACACCAATGGCATATACACACCCATCCACAGCCGGAATGCTCTGTGCAATGCCCTTGCCCTGTGCGGCTCAGGGAGCAGCGAAATAAGCCAAATAGGTATATACACCACCAGCATGGTAGCCGCAAACACGATCAGCGCATATACCATGAATACGGCTCCCAGTACATTCTTTATAACTCTCATTAAATAAGTAGTTTTCAACAGCACGTCAAAAATACGCCATGCCCATCAAAGCGCCCAGTCTATGGGTTGTTCTCCCATTTCGCGGAGCCAGTTATTGGCCTTACTAAAATGCCCGCAACCGAAAAAACCATTGTATGCCGACAGGGGCGAAGGGTGGGCTGCTTTCAGCACTTTATGCTTTGTTTTGTCCACCAGTGTCTCCTTGTTTTGGGCGAACTTTCCCCAGAGCATAAACACTACATGTTCCTTATCCCTCGAGATATGTTTTATCACTTCATCGGTAAAAATATGCCATCCTATTTCCTTGTGTGACATTGGAGTGCTGGCTTCTACCGTCAATGAGGTATTGAGCAGCAGCACGCCCTGCCTTGCCCAGGGTTCCAGGTTGCCGGTTTGCCGGATGGCAATATCCAGGTCGTCTTTAAGCTCTTTAAAAATGTTGATGAGGGAGGGTGGGGGCGCTACTCGATCCGGCACAGAAAAGCACAGCCCATGCGCCTGGCCGGGATTGTGATAAGGGTCCTGGCCTATGATCACCACCTTTACTTTACGGAAGGGCGTGCAGTCAAATGCATTGAATATAAGCTTGCCCGGCGGGTATATCACCTTTCCGGCCTTTTTTTCCTCTTTAAGAAACAACACTATTTTCTCAAAATACGGCTTGTCAAATTCCTCCTGCAGTTCCTGTTTCCAGCTTGCTTCTATGGCTACATCCATGGTGCTTTCTCGTTAGTTACCGGTTCTATTTTACTTCCACTTCCAGCACTTTGTTTCCCTGCATATAGCCTTCCAGTTTGTCGCCGCCATTCACGGGCCCTACGCCGGCCGGTGTGCCGGTAAAGATAAAATCGCCAATGTTCAGCGTAAAGAATTTTGATACATAGGCTATTATCTGGTCTATAGAGAAGATCATATCGCGGGTATGGCCCTCCTGCACCGTAACGCCATTCTTATGCAGCAGGAATGCAAGATTGTGTACATTGGTTTCGGCAGTAACAGGTACAAAAGTGCCTACTGCCGCTGAGCCGTCAAACGCCTTGGCTATCTCCCAGGGCAGGCCCTTTTTTTGCTGGTCGCGCTGCACATCGCGGGCGGTAAAATCTATACCCAGCGTCACCTGGTCGTAATACTTATAAGCAAACTTCTCTTGTATGAACTTGCCGTTGCTGCTTATCCGTACCACCACCTCACATTCGTATTGCAGGTCGTTTGTAAACTCGGGATAATAGAGCGCCTTGGTGGGCAGCAGCAGTGCGCCCTTGGGCTTCATAAATATTACCGGCTCTGTGGGAATATCATTTTTCAGTTCCTTGGCATGATCGGCATAGTTTCGCCCGACACAAATTATTTTCATAAACACTCACTTTTATGGGTCGTGTAAAGTTAAAATTTCCTGCTGATAATCCATTGGTTGCAGATAGTTGTGCGGGAACTCTCCTCCTGTTTTTAGGAGGAGTACCCCAAGGGGGAGGTGGTTAACGCTCGCGCAGGGTAATTTATATTATTATTTTACATAAACTATAGCTCACCCCACACCCGAAGAAAAAAACAATTGTGGATAACTACGCATTATTTTGTTTGTGCTATGATATGCCTTGAGCTAATTGTAGCGGGTGTGGATTTTTTTGGTGACCCCATTGGTGACCCTATTTTGGGCGCGGATGGGGTGAGCGCTTTTCTACCACTAAGTACACAAAAGAGGACACAAGGGTCACAAAGCCCAGCTTATTTCCTCACAAAATTTGTGCCGGATATGGCATAGTAGTGGCTAACATATCCACATTTTGAACCGTTGATGAAGTTGTTCTTTTTGATATAGTTGAATCAGGATAGAGTAATAGCATGAGCACTCTCCTCCTGTTTTTAGGAGGAGTACCCGAAGGGGGAGGTGGTTGGCTCGCGTAGATAATACTTTACGCCAATCTGGAGATTGGCATCCACGAGGACGTAAACAGAGTTTACGCCCAACTATAGTTTTTTGGAAGACTATGGGCAGCAGGGTGGTAGGCCGCTATATTTTGTAATGTGGGAAGCATGATTGTTTTCCGGGTCGAGGCGGCTGAAGCTGAATACCTGGCTAAAGAGTTCTATCCGGTCTGTACGGAGAATGATTTTGCGCATTTGCCAAGGTATTCCATGTGCCAGAAGCTTATAATTGATGGGGCTGTTTCGGAGAGCTTTAGTGCAACATCCATAAAGTAAGTAAATAAAATATGGACGATGCGGGTTATTCTGTTGCCACCTTTGCAAGGTGGCGCGACAATTGCAATATTACCTTTGAAATATTATTAACACCTTCGTATGGTATATAAAGAATCCCACCTAAATCCGTTGGGATTTTTGTATTTTTTTCAATTATCAAAATGGTGTGATTAAACCCTAATCTTGCGGCAAAAAAGCCCACTTCAAAAATTACATTATCTCTCGGCGCAGGTTGATTACTAAAATCATCGGAAATTAAAATATCATCTTTTGTCACGAGAAAAATCGCCAATTGAGATATTTTACTCATTTTATCTATTTCACCGAATAAGTAATTACCAATTTCAAAATCCCATTCCCAATCTTTAAGCAAAATATGAGGAAAATCATGTCGAATGTGCTCTTTGATTTGGATTGCGACTGTAGCTGATTTGCTACTGTAACCAATAAAACAGACAATGTTTTTAATCTGTGATTTGTCAGGTGATATGGTATATATGGGACGTTTTTTGTATTCAGATGCTTCAACTAACGAATAAAGGCTCAAAATTGCAAGTGAGGTATCTTCATAATCTTCAAAGCATCCATTATTATCTTGGTTTTTAGCATACCATTCTTCAATAACATGCAAATCTAAATTTAAAGGTTTACGTTGAATTTGTTCAAATTGAGTTATCGCATATAAAACGTAGGAGTTAGCATAGACATACTCAGACCATAGTTCTTTTTTTTCGTTGCTAATTTCTATGACCCAATCTACAGCTTTAGTTGCTTTTTCAAGCAATAGTTGATATGAAGTGAAGGATGTTAAGTTTGCCTTGTTTAATTCAACGAATAACCAAATCAGAAATCCTGAATAGTGTGGGGTTAGAAACATGCCACTATTCTCAGAATTAAAATGGCATATCCAAGCAACTGTTGAATTAAGCCAGTCCATATCTTTGAATTTTCTTCCCTGTAACGACTTTTCGTAGCGTATAATAGCTATTGTAGCCAGCGTCGTTTCCCAAATCTCTTCGTACCAAGAGTTTGACAAGTTACTTCTTTGACTTTTTAACCATAAAATTGCCAAGTCAACCTTTTCTTTAAAACGATCATCGTTTGTTAGGGCCAATACTGAGAAAGCAGTATCCCAAACCTCTGAGTTCCAACTTATTCCCCGCTCTTCTCTTCTCGCTTGACCAAATAACCACGCTTTTGAATCTTTTAGAATTTCTGTTAAGCCTAGTTTAGACTCTGAAGAAATAGCATCTTTTTGAAATACTTCCTCAAAAGCAAATACTGCAATCGACGTGCTCCGAATATCTTCCCAATGACCTTGAGATGAGGTTTTATGGATTAAATAGTTTATGGCCTCATTGCTTATATGTCTAATGTGCTCAATTCCCATATCTGGCTCTATAGTTTATAAAAGGCTAAAAAAGATCGAAAAATAGCAATTTCAATCCACCGCAATTGAAATTTACGGTATGCTTTAAGAGCAAACGAAAAATAATAATATTTTTTTATAGAAACTTAGGCGATTCTAAATCCAAAATCCCAGTATCTGGCCACTCCCCTTCTTCTATGGTTAATTCATCGTTTGGCCAATGTTCCCAATCGCCTTTTATTCGCGCCGAAACAATAAGGTTTCTTAAAACTATTTCAATATCGTCTAATCGCCAAACGTCTTCATTTGGATCATCCTCTAAGTCTGATGTTGCTTTTACTGCTTCTTGTCCAACTCTTGATATTACCAGCGTTGAACAAGGAGGACTCCAACATCCAAATGCTGAAAATACAGAATGAATATGACTTGCAACTTCAACACCACCTACTGAATCCATTGAAATGGCGCAAGCTACCGGTTTGCCAAAAAACACTTCAGTATTTTCATACACCGTAGTTACTTCAATAAATCTTTGAAGGAGAGAACCGCAACTATTCCAATATGAGCCTGAAATAATTAAAAAGCAATCAGAATCATTTAGCAGCCCTCTAACATCTTTAATACTTGGCATTGGATCTGCAAGCGTTAAAACAGAGCATTGGGTTTCCTTTTGGAAACTTATAAACTCAGCAGCTTTCTTGGCTATTTTCCCCGAGTTACCGAGTTTGCCACGAATAGACCCATTTATAATTAAAATCTTCATTTTTTTCTTGTCCATACTTATTTTTTAAGCCACTGTAAAGTTATAAACCTGCAAGATAGTATCAACAGTAAATGGTAAATTTCTTTTCTGAATAATCATTATAAACGGTTCGGTCAAAAACTTATAATAAGTAACAATGCTATTGTGATGAGACATACCTCTAATATTTCATTGTTTTACCCCTGTTGCCCGTAGTCTTGAAAAAACGATAGTTAGGCGTAAACTTTGTTTTCGTCCTCGTGGACGCAAGTCTCTGACTTGCGTAAAAGTGTTTTTCTGTCCTCCACAAGCAGGTTGCGCACCTACGGCGTGCATAAAAAATAAATATTCAAATAGCTACAAAGCGTTAGCCCGCTATCGGGGCATTCATCGGCCGCTATAGCCTTTTATCAATAGCCATAGTTCAGATAAAAAGGTATCTTCTATTGGAGGTGTTAATATGGTAGTGTCTCCAACTTTATTATTGGGTAAATCCTTATTTCCAACAAAAGCAATTAAATTTGTAACAGTAAAGGAATTTAAAATGATAACTAAATCGTTGGACAGGCAAATAAACCAATTCTTGCCGTTGCTGGGTAATGATGAAAAAAAGTCTTTGCTCGTGGTTATTAAATCATTTTTAAACCTCAAGAATGCACAAACGGTCGGAGTCGTAGAAGACCTGCCAAAACTGGATGAGAACGAGGACATAAAAGAACATGAAATAGTAGTAACGACTACCAAAATAGCAAATATTTCCAAAGGCACAAGGGGAACCGTTGTTCATATTTATGCAAATGGCGAAGCTTATGAAGTAGAGTTTATCGTTGGCGGGAAGAGTATAGTTGAAACGGCATTGAGAAACCAGATAGAAAAGAAGTAACCCATGAAAATGCCTAACAGCGACCAGTCATTTGTGCCGGAGCAAAAAATTACAGATTATTTGCTGAACGACACCCATTTAACGGGTAAGGATAAAGCAAAATTCTTTAAAAAGTTTGGGTTTAATGTTGCAGACGTTACCACGTTTAAAGATGCCCTGGTACAACATTCAATTGACCGCGAAATTGAGCATGAGGATGCGACAGGCTTTGGTGCAAAATATAAACTAACCTGTGAGATCCAGACACCCGATGAAAGAAATCCTTGCATTGTTACCATTTGGATCATTGAAACCGGACAAGATGCGCCTAAACTAATTACTGCATATCCAAATTAACGAGCAGAACCAAGTTGCCCGTAATCTTCCAAAAAAACGATAGTTGGGCGTAAACTCTGTTTACGTCCTCGTGGATGCAAGTCTCTGACTTGCGTAAAAGTGGTTTCTACCCCCCGTTCTTCGAGATTCAGCAAAGCGGGCATCTCGAAGTGCAAATAGAACTCCGTCTGTAACGGCATTCAAGGTATGCAGCTAAATGACTTCTGACAAGCCCCAACTCCACATAATTTGCGGGTTCCGAATAATAGTCAACGTCCGGATGCATGAACTCCGTTAGAAACGGCGTTTATTTTTCGTCACAGATGCCCGCTTTGCGGAACATCTGCGACAGCGGTGCCGGGGACATTTCTATCTTACCACCCCAGCAGGCTCTTCAACTTGGCCATGCCGCTTTTGCTTACCATTACTTTTGCGCCGCAGTGGAGCAGGGCTATGTGGCTTTCTTTTTCGTAGGGCTCTATGCGCATTAGTTGGGTTACTGGTACGAGGTAGGAGCGGTGTACGCGCACAAACTGCTGCGGGTCGAGTATCTGCTCTACGTGGGAGAGGGTGTTCTTTTTCAGATAGCTGCCGTCTTTCGTTACTATTTTTATGTAGTCGTCGTTGGCTTCTATGTAGTGGATATCCTGGGCGGGTATTATGCGTATCAGGCCATTGTCTTTTACTACTATGCGGTGCTGGTAGGTTTCGTAAATGTTTTGTTCCAGCAGTGGGCTTACGGGTGCGAGGTCCTTTGTGGGTGCTTGCTGCAGCCACTTCTGCATGGCCTTGTCGAACCGGTCTTTGATTATCGGCTTCAGAAGGTAGTCGGTAGCGTGGGTCTCAAATGCCTTCATGGCATACTCATCGAATGCGGTGGTGAATATCACTGCCGGTGGGCTGTCGATCAGTTCCAGCATCTCAAAACCATTGAGGCGGGGCATTTGTATATCTAAGAAAATAAGGTCGGGGTTATGCTCCTGTATGGCCTTGAAGCCTTCAAAGCCATCGCCGCATTCGGCTACAACGGTTACCTGGGTGTAAGGTTGCAGCATTGCTTTCAGCAATTGCCTTGCCAGCGGCTCATCATCTATCAGTATGGCTTTGTACATTTTGCTGTGGTATTTTTAGTATTGTGGTAAAATATTGTCCATCCTTTTTTGTTTCCAGCAGGTCGGTGCGGGCGTATAAGAGGTACAGCCTGCGTTGTATGCCTTCCAGCCCGAAGCCAGTGCCCTTTGGCGGCTGTGCGTTGGCGTCATATGGGTTGTTTACAGTTATGGTAAGCACAGGCCCTTCCAGCGCTATGTGGATGATGATCTCCACGGTGCCTGTACGTCCGTACAACCCGAATTTTATGGCGTTCTCTAATATGGGTTGGAGCAGAAAGGGTGGTATCGTAGCCTTGTCTGCATCTTCAAGGTCTATATGTACCTGCAATCTATCGCCAAACCGCACCGATTCTATAGCCAGGTACGATTCTATATACACCAGTTCTTCGCTTACCGGCAGCGTATCTTCCGACTCCCGCTGCACCGAGCTCCGTAGAAAGTCGGACAGCTTGCCTATCATTTCCTGCGCCCGGTCTGGAGAGATCATTATCAATGCGCTAATGGAGTTGAGGCTGTTGTATAGGAAGTGCGGCTGCAATTGCTGGCGCAGCTTGAACAGTTCGGCTTCTTTCAGTAATACAGAGGCATCGGTCTGCATCTGGAAGCGGGAGTCGAGGGCTGTAATGTTTTTGCGTAGGGCGCTGTTGGTGGCTATCCAGCTATTCATTATCCATATTATCAGGAAGCGGATAGGTAGGGTGTGGGCAAGCCAGGTTTTGTATTCTTCATTGTCGGTTACGAACCACCATTTAAGCATTTGAATTTCGGCTATACTGGTCGCCAGGCTCATTACCAGCGCCATAAACAGGGCATATGGGTATATAGCGGCAGTAGTGGGGTAGGCCCTTATGAGCAATACAATGCCCCACACCGAAAGCGATAGCAATATACTGCTGCACAGGCTATCTTCAAGGGCAATATTCCAGTCGAAATGAAGTACGATGTGCAGTAAGTAAAAGTGTATTACAAATACAATGAGTATCAGTAATAAAACTTTCCAATGGATATTTTTTTTGAGAGAAAGCAAGAGGAATTAAAGGTAATTCGGCAATTTGACAATTCGGCAACTTGATAATTCGACAATTAGACAATTCGGCAATTCGACAAAGGAGAAACCCTATAACACAATGCCCCAATTAGTTGATAAGCGAACTCATTAACTAATTTTCAAATTGCCGAATTGTCAAATTTTCGAATTGTCGAATTAACCCACACTCGCCCACAAAGGTGCTGGTAATATCTCGGCTTCGCGCACCATAGAGAAGAGCAGGCCGCCATTTGTAAGCTCTACGGGTTGCAGGTCTTTTACGGCTATCATGCGCCAGCACATTGTCCGGCCCTGGCGGTCTATAAAAGTTGATTCTTCCTTTTTCCCGGCTTCCCGCGCCACCGACAACGCATGTTCCTGACTGTCGCCATAAACAAGGCGCCATTGCTCTTCGTACTGGTCTGTAGGCAACCCTTCACATTCAATCCGGTAAATGATCTGTGCTGTAAATGCGTTCATATTTTTACTTTTAGTGGTAAGTAGAAATTGTTTTAAGTCCCGTAGTTCTTTGTCTTTTAATAAGATTTTATCTCAATGCTGCCGAATGCACAACTGCCCCTGAGGATCAGTATTTTCTTAGTTTCGTTTGTAGTGGCCGTTTGTATGGTGCGCTGGTCTTCCACGCTGCCAAATGAGGGATTTATCTCGTTTTGTATCTCCCAGTGCGAGGGCACCACCATTTCCACTCCGCCAAATGATACCCTGAAATCGAGTATAGCGGATGATTCAGTAAAATCGGCCTGGGCGAGGTTAAGCTCACAGCCTGCAAATGTTACAGCTATAGCGCCGCCTTTAAAGTCTTTGGAGGTCACCACTTCTTTTCTTCCGCCAAAGGTCACGTCTATGTTCAGGGTACTGTCGTTGTTTAAAGTAGAGGTCATGGCCCCGCCAACCGAAGGCGCACACATACGTTTGCGCGGGCGGAAAGCAATGGCCAGGCCGATGATGATGATGATAGCCGGCCAGGCATAGTCCCTGGAAGGGCGGCCCATGATCATAAATTGTGGCGTGAAGTTGGCGATACCAATAATCACCAGTATCCACCAGGCATTGTTTCGGAAGCCGTTTTTGATGCCTATCAGTATGCCGATACCTATTAATATAGCTGGCCAGGAAAGCGCAAGGTCTATGCAGGGAAGCACCCTCATTTTTGTAAGCAATAGTACAAAGCCCACTATGGCAATAACAACCCCTGCAAACACACGGTTCTTTTGCCTGTGCTGCAGATATTGTTTATAATCGTCCCGGTAAAAATTACGGTCTCGCATAACATTTAATTATGCGACAAAAGTATAGATGGCAGATGCCCCAGGAAAGCGATATTAGGTAAGAAAATATGGATTGTCGGTAAACAGGGCAATATTGTCGGTGAATGGTTTGCTATTTCTTTGCTTCTGCATCTATCTGTTTCCAGTATTGTGCGCCGTAGTCCACAAATATCTCGCCACCGGCAGATATATTTTTTGTTGACCACAGATAAGCGCCGGCGCCATCATCGGTAGAATATAGTTTACAGTTATTTACTTTTTTGTCCCGGGCGTCATTTGCCCAGCGCGCCGGTGATTTGGAATTGTAGGTATCCAGTATTTTCCCGGATGTAAGTTCAATAAAATAGCGCCCGCGTTCGCCTGTGCTTAATTCCCCGGCCTGAGCCTCATTTATGATTTTCCCGGTAAAGTAGCCGATGACGACACCCTTCTTTAAGAACTTTTTTGTGAATAAGCCTTTGCCTGCATCATGTAGTGTTGATGTGTCAACATACAGATAATCTTCTTCCATTCTGCAATAGTATATTAATTGCGGTAAAGTTGTGTGCTATTTTCAGAAAAGAACAGCCCAGTGGGAAATTTCTTTTGCATTCATTTCGTACTTTTGCCGACCAATAATTAAAAAATAGTAATGAAATACTCTGCGTTCCTGCTTTCGACATTGTTTTGTGTTTTGTGTGCATCCTCCGTTTCATTTGGGCAAGATGCCCCCAAAAAGGAAAAGCATAGAACGCGCTCGATATACGGCAGTTGGGGGTATAACGAAGAATGGTACACCCGCTCCACCGTGCATGTGAAGCAAGATGGCCTGGGTAATGACTATGAACTGGTGCATGTACACGCGCAAGACCATAAAGGGTGGGACCAGGATTTTTTGCATAAAGCCCTTACCATACCCCAGTACAATTATCGCCTTGGCTGCTACTTTAATGATAAACAAGATCTTGCTATAGAACTAAACTTCGACCATACCAAGTACCTGATCTCTGACGGGCAAACCATTCAACTTAAAGGCACACTTAACCACGCAGCTACAAACGAGGGAATTATGTTCTCACAGCAGAATGGCTTTTATTATTACCTGAACAATGGCGCTAACTTCTTTTTGTTCAACCTGGTGAAAAGGCTGGGGCTTTATCATACCAAAGACCATAACCTGAATGTGGACCTTACCGGTAAGGCCGGGGTGGGACCAGTGATACCCCATGTGCAGAATAGCTTTTTCTTTGAGCAAAACCACCAGCAATTCCAATTTGGTGGCTGGAATACGGGCGTAGAGACGGCACTCCGTGTTACGGTGATGCGGTATGTGTTTTTTGAATTTTCGCAGAAGGTGGATTACGCCCGCTACAGCAACCTGGAAATATATGGTGGCCGGGCAAAACAGAATTTTGGCACTTATGAACTGATACTTAGTGGCGGAATTACTATCCCCACGACTAAGCATAATCCGTTATTTGAAAGGGATATGGCGCCGGTGAAGGCGAGCAGCAATAGAGCGAATTAGAGACCTTAATAACCTGAAACGTTAAATTGTTAGCAATATGTGGATAGATTATAGGGGTATATGGCTATTCTATTTACCTGCCATTATTTAATGAGTTAACTTTGTGTCTTCTTTCAAAACAATCAATCAAAATTATATGGCGGCAGTATTCACCGATTCGAATTTCGACACTGAAGTGCTGAAAGCTGATAAGCTTTCTGTAGTAGATTTCTGGGCACCATGGTGTGGCCCTTGTCTTGCGTTAGGCCCAACTATTGATGCGCTTTCAAAAGAGTATGATGGCAAGGTAAATGTAGGCAAGGTGAACGTGGATGAAAACCCGAACCTGTCTATCAATTATGGCGTTACCAGCATACCCTGCGTGTTATTTATTAAGAACGGCCAGGTAGTGGACAAGCAAGTAGGCGCAGCCCCTAAGGGCGCTTTTGACAAGAAGATACAGAAGATACTTGGAATGTAGTTTTGGGTTAATTAGTTAATAGGGTAATAGGTTCCTGCATTTTGTGGGATGGTAGGAGTGGTTGGTTTGCCCTTATTTGATCAGATAAAAATTGTCTCCGCCCCGGTCTCCGGGGCGGTTTCGTTTTTGGGCAACGGGCATCTGCGGTATTGTCACATTTTCCCCACATTACCGAATTGTCACATTACCGAATTGCCGAATTGTGGTATTGTTCTTACCTTGCAGCTAATGAAGATCCTAACTGATATTACCGACCCGGTTAGTGTGCGCAAGCCAGCAAACCGGATGGACCGTTTTTTTGTTTCCCTGCTCCGCGATGAGCGCGACCTGCCCTTTGTTTACCTTACGCTGAAAATAACGGCCACACTGCTGCCCCTGGCAGTTTTATTGTTTATACCAGGTATAAATCCGTGGATATGGTGGGTAGCTGCCATTGCCTACCAATACTTTAATAATGTGGCCTTCAAAGGTCCATATGGACTTATGATGCACTGCACCAGCCATCGGGCTTGGTTCAAGCAGGAGTATAGCCTGCTGAATTTTTATCTCCCCTGGGTCATCGGCCCCTTCTTTGGGCAAACGCCGGAGACCTACTACGCCCATCACGTGGGGATGCACCACCCGGAGAATAATATGCCGGACGATGAAAGCTCTACTATGAAGTTCCAGCGCGACTCACTGAAGGATTTTACTGTGTATGTAGGCACGTTCCTGTTTATGGGTATTTATCACTTATGTAGTTATTTTGTGCGTAAGCAGCGCAAGCGGCTATTGTTCAGGTCGGTGAGGGGGGAGTTGCTGTTTATAGTTATGTGCGTGGCGCTGTGCTTTGTCAACTGGCCGGCTACGCTCGTAGTGTTTATACTGCCCTTCTTTACCTTCCGCATTATTGCTATGACCGGCAACTGGGCGCAACATGCTTTTATAGCGCCCGACGACCCGGAGAACTGCTACAAGAACAGCGTGACCTGCATAAATACCAAGTACAATGTAAAGTGCTGGAATGATGGCTACCACATTAGTCACCACTTAGAATCCACGATGCACTGGACGGAACACCCCGTTTACTTCAGGCAGACTTTGAATGAATATATAGTAAATGATGCGGTAGTGTTTGATGGCATTCATTTTCTGCATGTATTCATCTACCTTGCTCGCGGCCGCTACGACCTGCTGGCGAAGCACTTTGTGAACCTGGGTGACCGTTACAAGACAGATGAAGAAGTGATGGCATTTTTGAAGGCGCGTACCAAAAAGATAGACGTGGCCCCTTATTTCGTTTCGGGCCGGTATGAAAATGTGGAGAAACGCGCGGAACTGGCATGAAAATGATGCTTCATAATTAAAGAAGCATGTTAAATTGACTCCATGAAGATATTCACAGCCGCACAGATACGGGCCTGCGACGCCTATACGATACAGGCCACAGGTATTAGTTCCATCGACCTTATGGAGCGTGCGGCTACCGGGTGTGTGGACTGGATACAGGGGCATTTTCCTAAAGATACTTTGTTTGTGGCGCTTTGTGGGCCGGGAAATAATGGCGGCGACGGGCTGGCCATAACGCGCCTGCTGCAACAGCGGGGTTATGGTGTAAAAGCGTTCCTGCTGCAATTCAGCAAAGCACTGTCAGATGATTGCAACGCCAACCTGCAGCGCCTGCAGCGTATAGACCCCGAGCTAGTGGGTATAGTGGAGCCGGATACCTTCATTACAGATATTCAGCAGCATATAGTAATTATCGACGCCATGCTGGGCACCGGTCTCAGCCGCCCGGCAACCGGGTGGGTAGCTGCTTTCATAAACCAGGTAAACGTGCTGCAGAACAGGAAGTTGGCCATAGATATTCCCAGCGGCCTGCCTACAGATGTGATCGCAGAAAAAGGCGCGGCAATTATTAATGTGGCCGACACAATCAGCTTCCAGTTTTACAAGCGCAGTTTCCTTCATCCCGAATCAGCATTGTTTGCGGGCAATATACATATACTGGATATTGGCCTGAACGAGAATTTTATTAACGCTACCCACTCGCAATACAAAACCATAGAGCACGAAGATGCTGCGGAGATTTACCGCCCCAGGGATCCGTTTGCCCATAAAGGTACGTTCGGCCATGTGCTAATGGTGGGTGGCAGCCACGGGAAGATAGGCGCCATAACGCTAAGCGCCAGGGCTGCATTGCGCGCCGGTGCAGGCTTGGTAACAGCACTGATACCTGGTTGCGGCTACGCAGCTATGCAAACCGCAGTGCCGGAGGTGATGTGCCGCACTACCGGCGAGGATATGATTGAAACCATTGATGGCTGGGAAAAGAACAACGCCATTGGCATAGGCCCCGGCATGGGTGTGGACGATAAGACCGCAAATGCGTTAGCTGCATTCATAGATACCTGTAAGCGACCGGTGGTGCTGGATGCTGATGCATTGAATATCATAGCCAGGCAGCCGGAGCTATTGGCCAAACTGCCTAAAGGCTCCATACTGACGCCGCACCCCAAAGAATTCGCCCGTCTGTTTGGCGAGAACACAAACAGCATGATACAGACCGACCATGCCCGCATACAGGCCATGCGCTATAATATAAATATTGTATTGAAGGGGCATCATACGGCAGTGATCACCACGGAAGGGGAGTGCTGGTACAACATGACCGGAAATGCCGGAATGGCCACCGGTGGGGCAGGTGACGTGCTTACCGGTATAATCACAGGGCTGCTTGCGCAGGGGTACGAGCCACAGCAGGCGGCCATACTCGGGGTGTACCTGCATGGTCTCGCAGGGGATATTGCCGCAAAGGAATTATCGCAAGAGGCATTGATCGCAGGGGATATTATAGATTACTTAGGGAAGGCCTTTTTGATGTTGGGGAAATAGAATTGGGTCGCGAGACCCCGGCCCTCCCGATATAAAAAATCGGGACATGTTCCGGGAGATGTTACGTAAACCGCGAGTTATCGTGATTATTGCAATTTGCAAACAAGCCCTTCAAGGCACTTGATTCTATAAAAATATTTTATGTTTGTATAGCAACCAGTTGTGGACTTTTGAGTAACATATATTCTCTGAAAAACAATTACTTTCGCCTCAAAAAAAACAGAGCATGTTACAAATAGGAGACGAGTTTCGCCACATATACAGCTATCCCCAGGCCGATGTTGACATTTTCGCACAAGTAAGCGGTGATACTAATCCACTGCATATAAACCTGGAAGTGGGTAAAGCAAGTATGTTTGGCCGCAATATTATCCATGGCTTTTTAGGGGCCAGCGTATTTACTAAGATATTCGGTGCGCTATGGTATGCCGATGGGCATGTGTATATGAGCCAGAATATAAAATGGCTGAAGCCAATGTTTGTTGACGCTGACTACGAAGCTGTGGTAAAAGTAAAAGAGATATTTAAGGAGAAGAACCGCATACTATATGAGTGTGCCGTTTATGAGATGGCTACAGGCCTGCAAACGATATCGGGGGAAGCATTGCTTCTGAATAAGAAACAGTATGTGTGGTAGGATATTTGTTCCTTGCAAGGTATAATTTCGTGTATTTAGCTCCGATCTGGCTTCAAATATAGTCTCGGCATGTCATGGTTCGACGGGGCTCACCATGACAGTTCTTCGATTATTCTTTTAAAATAGAACTCGTAAAATTTATGCTTAGCGCATTATAACTATGGATGTGCCGCGCTTTTAACCGTGCGGCACATATCTTCGTAAGCCCTTGTCAGAATTTATAAGCCGCGCTGATCTTTAAAAAGAATGGTGTGCCGGGTGTAAAGCACACATCTGTTTTGGGGGTTGCCTCTAAGGTTCCGTTTGGGAGCCTCAATCTTGTCTCTGTGGCGAATTGCGCTTCGTTCCACTGCACATTAAACAGGTTTTGGATCTGGGCACCGAACTCATAATGCTTGCGACTATAATTTACTACAGCATCGCAAACGGTATATCCAAGGGCTGTGAGTGTATTGTCCTGGTTGGCGGGTCGGTTGCTCATATGGCGGTAGCGCAGGCTTGCCAGCAGGTTCTTATTTATTTTGAAAGTAAGGCCACCGATTGATGTAAAGGTTGGCGCCAGCGGTATGTAGTTATTACCTGTAGGTTGGTCCACAAAGCGGCCATGTGCGTAGTTCATATCCAGATCAACATACAGCCATTTCAGCAGTTCATAGCGGGCGGAAACATCAGCGCCATATCTTCTTGTTTTACCGGCGGTATCCAGTACAGCTACATCGCCGTCATAGGTATATTCCTGTTGCATATCCAGTAGCCAGATAGCCGCTGATAATAGCAGTTTAGATGACGGCTTAATAACTATGCCCAGGTCTTGCGAAAACGCCTGCGGGATGGTGTTGTTAACTATTGCAGGGCTGCCCATCTGCGCGCCAAGCGCCAGTGTGCGGGTATCATTGGTATGGAAGCCTGTGCCGTAGTTATAATAAACCCGTGCTTTGTCGCTGAAGTTATAATAGATACCGGCCTTTGGGCTGAACCTGCCATTATTGAATGTGCTCACCTGGTTATCGGCAGGTAATTTATTATCGTATTGCTGTATGAAATAGTCGTAGCGGCTACCTATGTTTAGTACAAGTTGCGGCAATAAATAAACAGACTGGTTGACGTAGCCAAAAATGTTCGTTTCATGTACATTGCCCAACTCAACAGGGTTGATCTCAATTGATTTATCTATGGTGTGGCTAAGCTCATCGTTCATTACATCGTCATAACGCATCCCCAGCCCAAACTGTGTTTTCATTTTCAGCCCGGCAAATGAATAGTTGGTGGTGTACTCATTGTTGTAGCCGCCCATAGCGCGTTTTTCCGCCTGTCGTATCTGGTCGCCCTGGTCCGGGTCGGCGAGGAAGTAAGTAAAGTCGGAATAAAGCTGGAAAGTGTAGTAGGTGAGGTATATGTTGCTTTTGAAATAGCTGTTGCTATTGATGCTTTGAAAGTATTGCAGGTTCATATTGTACCTGCTGGTAGCGCCACCTTCCGGGTCTATATCGCCATAGCGGTCGGTAATGCCATCAGAGATAGCCCGCGAAGGTATCTGCCCTGATGCATCCCAGGATGAGCTGAAGCCCGAAAGGGTAAGAGTGAGTATTTTACTGGCCGACAGGTAGTTTGTGTACTTGCCCATGAGGTTGAACTTATTAAAATTCTGCGACTGGTCGAAGTAGCTGCGGTTGTAGCCATACTCGGCCATTATGTAGGCGTCCTGGTGGGCATTATCGCCTTGCGTCCTGTTGAGCAGGCTTATGCCAGCGGCCGTGCGGAAGTAATCATACATGCCGCCATCCACTTTTACAAAGCTATTGTCAAGCGCGTTCTTCGTTTTGAAAGCAACAAAGCCTGCGGTGCAGAGGTCACCTTTATCCACCTGGTAAGGCCCCTTTCCATAATCAACTTCCTGCACCGACTCGGGGATGATAAAGTGCGTGTCGGCAAAACCCTGGCCATGTGCGTGGGATACCATATTCACCGGCATATTGTCCACACTTACATTTATATCCGTACCATGATCGCAGTCGAAACCGCGAAGGAATATTTGCTCGGCTTTGCCTCCGCCCTGGTGCTGTGCGGTAAACAGGCCGGGAACCAATCGAAGCAGATCCTGCGTGCTATTCACCGGTCTTAATTTCAGGTCAAGGCCGATTACGCTGCCCAGGGTAAGGTCTTTCTTTGCATTGACTGTGACCTCATTCATTTTAATAGGGGCGGGTAGCAGTTTATAGTCGAGGTCGGTAGTAACGCCGTCATCGACTTTTACCTCATCAGCCATATTCTCAAACCCTATATGGCTCACCTCAATTTTGTAGCGGCCGGGTTCTATGCCTTTAATGAAAAATTTGCCGAAGGCATCTGTTACTGCGCTATTGTCGGCCGCCTTTATGTATATGCTTACCCCTTCCAGTGGCTTATGCGTGTTGCCATCACATACAACTCCCCGTATGCTGCCGGTATGCGCTACCGCCAGAATGCTAATGGAAGTGAAAATGAATACCAGTAAGAACCGTAGCGTGAAACTTGGTGGCATGTAGATCGCTTTTGATTATTTACGTATCAGGATGGGAAGTGGATTTAACTTACAAAGAAAATACGTTCCACAGTCCAGTAAGCAGCTACGAGCGCTATGACCATGCTCGCCGGGATAACAATGCCCCTGCGATACCACGCCTGCTTTGAAAATACTTTGGCAACGAGAAAATACAGCGCGAGTATAATGGTGAGCTGGCCCAGTTCCACGCCTACATTAAAGCTGATGAGGGCTGTTGCAAAAGCATATTGTGGCATACCCAATTGTGACAGTGCACCGGCAAACCCCATGCCATGCACCATGCCAAATAAGAACACCATTACCAGACGCCAGGGTTTTACCTTGTCTGAAACGATGTTCTCAATAGCAAGAAACACGATTGATAGTGCGATGAGCGGCTCTATGATATTGGCAGGTGGCTTTATGATACCATACATGGCGAGGCCAAGTGTAATGGAATGCGCCAGTGTGAACATAGATGCCTGAACGATTACCTTTTTAATATTGGAATTGAGAAAGAACACGCAGGTAATGAAGAGTATATGGTCGAAGCCAAGGGGAATGATGTGCTGGAAGCCTATCAGCATATACTTCCAGAATACGGCATTGCCGCTCATCTGCTCCAGCTCATAGTTGATAACATGGGCCGATAAAGATGGAGCGGCAATAAGTAGTAACACGATAACAAGCCAATACTTTTTCATCTGTTTATTTTATTGAAGCAACCTGTGCCGGTGCCTGTGTATGGTTGAGTATTTTCGGGTCGATATATTGGTTTATGGCAAGGGCGTTTTTCATAAACTCGCCGCCTTTATTTGCATCTCCCGCGCTGGCGTAGATAAGCCCTGCCTTGTATAGCGTGTTGGCGTTCTTTGTGTTTGTGGCTAACATTTTGTCGGCATGTACTTTTGCATTGTTGTTATCTCCCTTCAGGTAGTATATCCAGGCTATCATTTCGTTTGCGTCAATATTTGTAGGGCGCATGTTAAGGTCTGTTTGAGCATATTGCAGCGCTTTGTCCAGGTTGCCGGCATTTAGGTAGGCTGTGGCCATTTCTCGACTTACATTGTGCTTTACCAATGCGTCTTTTGACTCATCTTCCTGTCCTTGTTCCAGCAGCGCTACTACATCGTTGCGCGTTTGTTTGGCTTTGCCATTGTCGCCTTTCAGTTCATAAAGATCACCGAGAAATGAAACAAAGGCAGCTTCGCTCATTATCTTTATAGCGCTTGTAGTATAGGCAATGGCGCCATCGTAGTTCTTCTTTGCTTTCTCTATTTTAGCCAGGCCCATAAAGGCATAAGGATAATTGGGACGATAGAGCAGGGTAGTGCGGTACAATGTACTGGCGCTATCAAGGTTGCCGGTGTTTGCATAAAGGTCGGCGAGGTTTGTTCTTGCCCATTCGGTATTTTCGGCTCCTGGCATACCCGCTTCTACGGCCATCTTCATAGCTTCAGTAGCCCCTGCATTCTGGCCATATATCTGCCTGAGATACGAGGCGCGTGAATAGGAGCGGAGATCTGGCCTTATGGAGATCATTTTATCGCAGTCTTTTACAGCCTCGTCATAATTGCCCAGTTCCACATTGGCATCCACCAGCGCACCGTATATGCCTGAGTTGAAATCATTCATAGCCACGCCCATTTTGGCAGCGTCCAATGCATCTTTGAACTGGTGCATATTCAGCAATACTGCCGATTTAAGACTTAGCGCCTGGAACACAAGGTCTTTATTGGCTGTGCCGGTAACATTATCCAGCATTTTTACGGCAGCATTGCTGTAGTAGGTATTGTTGCCGGTAATGCGGCCTTCAGAGATGAATACGGTAGCGAGTGTTATGTATTGTTGCAGGTCATCTGGTTTTGTTTTCAAAGTGGCAACGGCCTTATTATAAGTGGTTTTAATCATTGTTGTCTCATCTTCAAGGCCCATTGCTTTTTTCCTTTCCAGCAAGGCTGGTATCTGGTCTTTCTTGTCTGTGCAGGCAGAAAAGAATGTGGCGCTTGCAGACAGTAATAGTATCAATAACAGTGTAGTCTTTTTCATTTGGTTTGGTTTTATGGTATTATATACGAGCCTAAGAGGAATTTGGATTTATTGATCGTATTTGTTTTTTTTACCACGAAGGACACGGGGAAAGTCACAAAGGGCACAAAGCCACAATGCCGCATTTAAAATATAGGAAACAGTTATATGAATAGTTTTGTCGGGCGTAATGCAATAACAGGTGCATCACTCATCGAAATATACAGGTCATCAAACTCCCGAAAAGAACCCGCCAGGTTATGGAAGTTATTTCGTCATCGTTCCTTAACTTCGCAATCCATTTTAAAATACCATGTTCGATAATCTGAGTGAGCGGCTCGAAGCTGCGTTTAAACAGTTAAAAGGTGAAGGCCGTATTAATGAGATCAACGTTGCGGCTACCGTAAAGGATATACGCCGTGCTCTTGTGGACGCCGATGTGAACTATAAAATAGCCAAAGACCTTACTGACAGGGTAAAGGAAAAGGCCATGGGCGAGAAGGTGCTTACCGCAATTAGCCCCGGCCAACTGATGGTGAAGATAGTGAAGGATGAACTGGCAGAGCTGATGGGCGGCAGAGAAGCGGAGCTGAACCTGAACAACAAACCTACCGTGATACTTATTGCAGGTCTGCAGGGGTCTGGTAAAACAACATTCTCGGGCAAGCTGGCCTACTATCTAAAGACGAAGAAAGGCAAGCAGCCCTTGCTGGTAGCGGCGGATATATACCGCCCTGCGGCCATGGAGCAGCTACGGGTGCTGGGTGAGCAAACCAAGGTGCCGGTATATATGGAGCCGGATAATAAGAGTGCCGTATCTATAGCCGAGAACGCGATAGCCCACGCAAAGGCCAATGGTAAGAATGTAGTAATTATAGATACTGCGGGCCGCCTGGCTATAGACGAGGTGATGATGCAGGAAGTGGCCAACATCAAGTCGGCAGTAAACCCGCAGGAGATACTGTTTGTGGTGGACTCTATGACCGGCCAGGATGCCGTGAACACAGCCAAGACCTTTAATGATCGCCTTGATTTCACCGGCGTGGTGCTTACCAAGCTGGATGGTGATACAAGGGGTGGAGCAGCCCTCACCGTACGCTACACCGTGGACAAGCCCATAAAGTTTGTGAGCATGGGCGAGAAGATGGACGCGCTGGACGTGTTCTATCCCGAGCGTATGGCGCAGCGTATATTGGGCATGGGTGATATAACCACCCTTGTGGAGCGCGCCCAGGCACAGTTTGACGAGGTGCAGGCCAAGAAATTAGAGAAGAAGATACGCGCGAATAAATTTGACTTTGAAGACTTCCGGGAGCAGCTTGGGCAGATAAAGAAGATGGGTAACATCAAAGATCTGCTGGCCATGATACCCGGCGTGGGCAAGGCGATAAAGGAAATAGATATTTCAGACGATGCATTTAAGGGTATTGAGGCCATGATAAACTCCATGACCCCCTATGAGCGCAGTAACCCCGATGTGATAGACGGCAGCCGCCGCAAGCGCATAGCAACCGGTTCGGGCAAGGACGTGAACGAGGTAAATGCGTTCATGAAGCAGTTTGAACAGATGAAGCAGATGATGGGCCAGATGAACAAAATGAAGGGTATGGGCATGGGTATGCCTGGGCCGATGCCACCGAGACGTTAATGGCTGAATTGCGAAATGGCTGAATGGCTGAATTAATGCGGTAATGTGGGGGGAAATGCGGTAGTGTGGACCCACGTTCTATTGCATTTCATCACATTTCCTCCACATAAAATATTAGATCACTCCTTTTATTACAGCAAGCGATAGGCTGCCAATAATTATCCACAGCAACACGCCTTGTAAAATGGGCCGCCAGCCTACGGTGCGGATGGTTTTGAGGGAAAGGCCGGAGCCTATAAGGAAGAGGGTAATGACAAGCCCCTTGCGGCCAAAAGCGTAAGCCCACTCAAAGAGGGTATTTCCACCCAGCTTATTGCCGAGTATAGGTATGTAAACCGGCAGGTAGGTGGCCGCTATTATGGCCAGCACAAAATAAAATATGAAGTAGGGTATCTTTATCTTCCCAGTGCTTTTCTGAAAATAGGCTGTGGCCAGCGACAGGGGTATTATCCATAGGGCGCGTTCTAATTTTATGGTGGTGGCGACTTGTAATGCTTCGGGGCTGTACTTGCTGGCCGCCCCTACTACCGAACTGGTATCGTGGATGGCTATGGCGCACCAGGTGCCGAACTGCTGGTCGGTGAGGTTGAGGAGGTGACCCAATGTTGGGAAGATCAGCAGGGCTATGGAGTTGAGTATAAAGATGGTTCCCAGCGACACGCTTATCTGTTCATCGGTAGCCTTTATCACCGGGGCTATGGCGGCTATTGCACTGCCGCCGCATATGGCTGTGCCATTGGAAATAAGTGTGGATGTGTTCTTATCTATTTTCAGTTTTTTACCAATGAAGTAGCCGGCAATAAGTGTAACTGCAATGGTGCCGACAGTAAAGAAAAATCCTTCTTTCCCTGCCTTCATAGCGTGTTCCAGGTTCATATTAAAACCGAGGCAAACAACGGAAACCTGGAGGAGTAGGGTAGTGGCCTTTTTATTGAGCTTTAAGAAAGGGTGGCCTATGACCAGCGCTATTACAATGCCCATGAGCAGGGCAATAGGTGGGTCTATTTTAAAGATGATACATGTAGCGAGGCATAAAACAAAAATTACCTGCCTGGCTCTTTCAGGCAGATCAAGTAATGTAGATCCCATTCAATAATATTGACTTGTACCCCCAAGAAGCACGCGTCAAAGATAATATTGCCGGGAATACTTTTTTTGGTATTTATCCGTGGAGTAGTTAGACCATCAATAATGTACTGCCGTCATGGCCCGCCGCATCCTGATAGTAATTGAGTATGAACAAAGTTGCCATAGATAGATACTGCCGTTTGAATTTAAATGCAATTTGAAATTAGATGAAATTAAATGCAGACTTTCTATTTATTTTTAACGGCGAATAAATAAATTGTCACATTTTTAATAATAATGTAAATAACAGTATTATATTTATAGTTAAATTCTAATTGAATATTGCTTATGAAAAAGAGCCTATACCTTGTATTAAGTTTCTGTTGTTTAACTACTTCTCTCTTTCTTAGCACTGATACACAGGCCCAATATATAACTACCGTTGCCGGTGATGGAACTCCCACCTTTTTTGGAGAAGGAGTAGCAGCCACCGCGGCTGAAATACACACACCTCAATCTATGTATGTAGATGCCGCCGGAGATTTATTTTTTTGCGACGCAAGTAATAACAGGATAAGAAAAATTAGTTTATCGGGGATTATTACCACTTTTGCCGGTACCGGCGTTGCAGGCTATTTCGGCGAAGGCGTAGCTGCCACCGCCGCTCAATTTAACAATACATCTGGCATTGTTGGCGATGCGGCCGGCAATCTTTATGTATCTGATTTTAATAATTCAAGAGTCCGTAAAATCAATGCATCTGGTATAATTACTACGATTGCAGGCAGTGGGTCATCAGCATCTGGCGCTGGAGACGGTGGGCCAGCAACTGCATCTTCAGTTGGCCTTAATGGCCCGCTCGGGCTTGCGCTTGATGCCGCAGCGGGAAAATTATATATTGCTGAAGAACTTGGCCACAGGGTGCGGATGCTTAATCTATCGACTGGTATTATATCTACGTTTGCGGGTACTGGTGTCGGCGATTATTATGGAGATGGTTTGGCTGCAACAGTGGCCCACCTTCGCGATCCGGTAGCGATTACCCTTGATGGCAGCGGAAATGTATTTATTACGGACAACGGAAACCATGCTGTGAGAAAAGTTAACAGCTCTGGATTAATTACAACCGTGGTAGGCACAGGTGTTCTGGGCGGCGGTGGCGATGGGTTTGCGGCCACAACTGCACAGTTGTGTTACCCTGGAGGTACTACTTTCGATGCCGCAGGTAATTTCTATATTGCTGATTGTCTTAATTACAGGATACGGAAAGTGAATACGTCCGGCATAATATCCACGATTGTTGGTACGGGCTCAGGTGGGTACAACGGTGACGGAATTCCGGCTACGTCTGCCCAAATCGGTGCTGGGCATTTCGTAGTTTTTGATTACTATGGTCATCTTGTGATCTCTGAAGACGGTAGCCGTATCCGGCGCCTGCTTCCTTATACAAAACCATCATTTGTCGGCGGCAGCAC
>Ga0206969_1060_pt2 | contig 30275 bp, 21 predicted proteins | sample Alteio_BWOrgHeat_87_FD_153256 | JGI IMG/M metagenome (GOLD analysis project Ga0206969, IMG submission 153256) | Enriched cells from forest soil in Barre Woods Harvard Forest LTER site, Petersham, Massachusetts, United States -... | ecosystem: Environmental > Terrestrial > Soil > Temperate forest >... | reverse complement strand
TAAGGGTGAATGGCCAGCCCTTCATTGTCTTTGACACTTCGAGCAGTGCTGAAAATGCCTCCCGCTTCAAACCGGATTGGAGCCGGCGAATTCCCGTTTTATTTCTGGAAGAACACGATGGAGGGGTGAGAGTATGGGACCAATTTTGGCCCATGGTGCTTGGCCATGAGGTCGGCACGAGGATGGATTTCCCGCATTCCGGGTCAGTGGAATCGGTGGCTCCTTCAGCCGTCGTTTTCCTTGAGAAGCATCGAGGCCAAGGATCGACAATCGCACCGATCAAGGTAGACCAGCGACTGGAGCGACTGGAAAACTATGAAATCACCTATTCTCGCGACCGGCGGGGCTCCTCAACTCTACGGGCGCTCAGTCAGCTACCTTTCTTCGTTGTCGAGACCGAAAGTCTCGCTAGTCAGCGCCTCCGGGATTTGCTGTCGCAGATCCATCTTCCGTAGCGCCAGTCGATGCCCACGTACCGATTGCGCCTAATGGACGAACTTCCCGTTATTGCTCACCAGTGTGGTAAACAGACACGGAAAGATCGCCTGACGTCACTATGTGGGACGGCAAGCGACCTTGCACCATCCGCTCGTAAATTCGTTTCTCCAAAGCATTCCCCGGGCTGAAGTCACTCCAAACGGCAACCCACTGAGCGCGTGTATCCGGCCACTCCGACTCTTTCAACTGCGAGTTCACGATGCTTCCAAAGCTTAGCAATCGTTGTTTTCCCACATGAGAATGTACGAGAGTTCGCTGATAATCCGGGGGCGAAGTGTCCATACTCCGCAGCACGCTCCAAGCACTGGCAAGTCCTTTGGCTCCTCCGGTTTGGAGCGCTTTGTCGAGATAGTCCTGTATTAGCGGCTGTGGAATGGGTTTGGTGAGCACTATGGCCCGTTCGTTCTTCTGCAAAGTCCTGTCGAAATATTGCGCCAACTCGTAACTCAATTGCAGATTGGCAGGCGACGTCACCCGCGCCATATACCGACCTGCTCCGTAAACACCGAATACCAAGCTGAGCACCAGCAAGACTCGACGCCAGCGAGTAAAGGGAGAGAGACCGAAACCGGCCAATAACAGAACGCCGCAAATCAACAGGTGAGCCTCACGAGGTGTCACTTGACGGTCTGGATCTGGTCGTTCTCCATGCGCCGAAAACAGGATGGCAAGCAAGAACAGTAGCAAAAAGGCCATGAGAAGCAGCATGCGCCGCTGCTTCCAAATTTGTGCCTTCCACACCGTCACCGCGCCCATGCCAGCCAGAAACACAACCGGCAGCGGAGTGTTTTTGAGTGTGACCCATCCAAGCTGGACGTAGCGCATGAAACGCCACGGCGTGAAAGCGGTGTCAACAACGAAGGTGCCACTGGGGGAGAAACCGGAGCGATACACAATCCACGCCAGGGGCGCCCAGCCGTATAACAGTAGCGCCTTCACCACCTCGATGAGGCGCCATCTCTTCTCAACAGCATGAGCCAACACTAGCACCGGGCAGGCTGCCCACGCTTCGTATCGCGTAAGACATGCAAGTCCCAAGGTCAGGCTGGCTGCTGGAAGATTGCCGGTGAAGAAGAAATGAAATCCGAAGAATAGGCCGGCGAGCATTAGGATTTCCTGGTAGGGAACTGTCGATAAAGCCAGAAGGAAAGGGTTCGTCACAAAAAAAAGCCCAGCGTAGAATGCGTGCTCCTGTTCGATGTAGTGGCTGGCAAGACAGTAGAACCCTAGTCCCGCAGTGGATCCAATCAATGCCATGGCGTAGCGCGCCAGTGCAGGGCTCTCCGATATCTTCGTCAGATAGTGAAGCACGGCCTGCAACCCAGGAAGCTGATACGACAGCAAGACATGTTCGCGGTTTGCCATGCGCAAGATTGTGTCGCCCCCAAAAATGATTGGCCAATGAGCGATCAACCAAATGCGAAGTATCATCCCGACGAGCAACAATATGGGCGCGTAGTATGCTGAAAACGGAGGGCTGTAAGGCTCCTTTAGCTCGGCCGAGAACGAAGCACGCATGCTCTTTTTATCTCGCTACTCATGTGTTCTGTCAAAGGTGAGAGATGTGTTCGCCGTTACATCGGCATCAGGCCCACGAGAAACCTCGGTGTCAAGTCGGGCGGTCTGGTCCACGAGGAAGGAAGGAAACGAGGGAGGGTCTTTTTCGTAGTAGGTGTGATAGCGGCGCACAAAAGCCGAGGGCGGACAAGACGAATCATTCACGAGATTCGGGAGAATACCTTCCGCCAAATACATATCGTATTCGCGCTTTTCCTTGGTCTGAACTTTGCCGCGATACTCACATTGTATGAAATCCTTGATGCGCGTATGAGTCGCCGAAGAGAGATTGATGCGGTTCGGAACACCGCTTGACTCCATCCTGGAAGCGAAGTTAACGGTGTCTCCCCAGATGTCAAAAGCGAACTTTTGGATTCCCACGACCCCTGCGATGACTGCTCCGCTGTGAATCCCGATACGCACCTGCCAATGGACTTGGCCGTCCGGCCGGTCGCGGTCCTGAACGACTTTCACAAACTCAAATGCCGCCAAAACCGCGTCGATCGGGTGCGAAGAATTGCGTTGCGGCAGTCCTCCGGCACACATGTAACTGTCGCCGATGGTTTTGAGTTTCTCGAGGCCGTATCGGCTCGTGATCTCATCAAACGCTGTAAAGTAATCGTGAAGGAGGTACACGAGCTCTTCGGCCGCCAGCTTTTCCGTAGACAAGGTGAATCCCTTGAAGTCGGTAAAGATGATTGTCACGTCATCGAAATACTTCGGTTGTACAGAGCCTCTCGCCTGGAGTTCCGCGGCCACCTTTGCGGGCAAGATCTGCAGCAATAAAGACTCAGAAACCTGCCGCTGGGTTTCGACTTCCTGATTCCGAATCTTCAACTCTAGCTGGGTCTTTTCCATTTCCGTACGCGCATTGAGCAGGTTCCCAGCCATCTCGTTGAATGCATCGGCGAGCCTTCCCATCTCGTCGTCGCGCGCGAGTTCAATCTTGTGGCGCAAGTCGCCCTTTCCGAAAGCCGAAGCGCCTTTCATCAACAATCGCAGTACCGAGTTCAAATATCTCGATATGGAAAGTGCGACCAAGAGCCCAACGAACGCAGAAATTGCAAATATCACCACCGTGATGCGCTCGGTGAATCTCGCTACGCTAGTGGACTGAAGTTCCGCGGTGTGAACGCGCTGTTGCTCACTCTTCTCCAGCTCGGGCAACAATTGCACGAGAAGGCGACGGGTCAGCGGATCTGCCCGTATGAGTTGAGCTAACGAAACAGTCTGCTCCGTGCCCATGTATTGATAAAAGCCCAGCCACGCCTCCCCAAGCTGATTGTAGGTGTCGGCTATTTCGTCGATCCCACTCCGCTCGCTGGTATCTGTGAGATTCTGGAGCTCTCTGATGTGAGCGCGCACCTCGGCTAATTGGTTTGCAAAAGTAACCCTTTCCTCCTCGGAAATCCCAGGGTCTGAGCCACCAGCCGCAGCAGGGGTTTGAGAAGCCTCTTCGGACTGGAGCTGTGAGAGCAGCGTGATCTGCTTATGTAAATTGTCAAGTTCCTGATTCAGCGCGCTCAGCGCGACTTGACGCTTCAAGGCGCGATCGAAGGCCTCCACGGTCCTGCTTCGAAGAATGGCACTCCAAGAGTAAATCGCCAGGTTCACTGCGAAGAGCAGCAGGATTGCGAGAAAGGTAAGAGCAAGCCGACGACGGATACTCACGGTGTGAACCGCAATGGATATCCAGGCTGGCCGGGTAAACGACCATCTATCGGGAGTACCTTAAGCCCTGGAGGTACTTCTTTCGCATTAATGAAAGCGATCGCCCCGGGCACCGCTGCCACTAGTTGACCGGCCATGGTATTGGAAAAAACGATCTTCGGCCCGGATGTAGCTTCCGCGCGAAAAATCTTTGACACCCAGTATTGCTTGAACTTCCCTTCAGACATGCGGTAAATGACCTTCAAAACCAGCTCGCGCTCTTCAGCCACTGGTGCTCGTACCAGCAGAACTACCGGCATGTTCGAGTTCCAGTACTGCTTGTCCCCGCGGAAGACTTGACGCACTTCGTCCATGCTGAGGCCGTTCACAGGTGTGGAAGGATGGACCACCACTGCCAATTCGTCACCTGTCTTCGCCTGCGCGATGGCTGACACAGAAGCTAATGTCACAAAAACGGACAACAATACGAACCATATAGCCCCGAATTGCCAGCCATAGGAACCTATTCCTATCGCCTTTTGGAAGCAACCGGATTTCATTTATCAAGAGCCCCAATGAGCCGAGCGATTCCTCTTGACTCCCTCGCCCAAGCACGAAATATAGCCCACATTATCAAATCCAAGCCTCCTGGTGCTGCCGTGTACCAATATGGAAACCACGGGCAGCTAAACCTAAAGTATCCCGATTCGTATTACCGAGTAGCTAACTACGGGTTTAGCCATCCTAAGGCCTCCCAGACTGAAGCGCGTTTTGTCCATGAACTCTGAGGATACCGCTGCTTGAGGTCGTAAAGGGCGAGACCGAGAACGGAAGGATTGCCATTCGCCTTGAACCTTGAAACCCCGGTCCAATAAAGGGCTTCTGGAGCGGCATCGGTCTTGGGATAGTTCTGCGCGACCTGTTGGAACGCATTTGCCGCATCAACCCAATTGCTCAGGCCAAAAGCGCGATTGGCCAGACCGAGTTCCAGCTGTGACAGCAGATCATCTGTCGGAAGAAACCCCTCAATCCTGTGAATTTCTCTACTCGGGAGATCGAGAAGCATTAGCGTGGGGGTCCAACGGACGCGGTACAGCTCGAAAGCTGCAGATTGACTTGTGATGCTGATTCTGACCGACACAAATTTTTCGCTTATAAATCGCGAGACCCGCTCCTGGGAATAGACCTCGGCATCCAGCCGAGTACAACCCCCTCAGGTTGGTGCCGCGCTGAAGTCCAGCAGCAACGGGACATTTTCTCTGCGGGCTAAAGTCTTGGCGTCCTCGGTATCTTCGAACCACTGGATCATGTGAAACCAAACGGACGAACTACGCCCTTCATTTTACTCTGGGCGGCGCCAAACCTCCGGCTTTTTTGGGTTGAAAGAGCCGTTCTTGCTCGCGAAAAGACCTCACTCCCCTTCTGTCGTTAAGCGTCTTCCTTAACACCTTCCTCTCTCCGCAATTCCCAGAAGCAAAGCAAAGCAGCGCCAATATGGAATCTTAGTCGGCGAAGGATGAGCCGCCACTTCGTAATCCCCGCCTCACGGTACCGTAAACCGGTCACTAGCCCCAAAAGCCTCGGGTCGGAAAGAGCACTTTTTGCCGTCTTCGAGTTTGCATATCTGGATCTGGCATAAATTCGCACCAGAGCAAAAAAGCAAGTTTGGACTTGGAAAACAGCTTGCTCTTAAATCCCGGAAAATTCGAGAATGCCCATTGGCGGCCACAACGTTTGACCGGATGCGAAACGTTGTGTTTTGGAGTCGAGTAAGTAATGGAAAGGCAAGGCGGGCAAGAGTCTTTGGTTAGTGACCTCATTTTGACGCGGTAGACGTCGGATTTTTCCAAAACCAACTGGCCTTGAGACGAATTGGTTCACGAGTTTTCGACGCGCGCCAATGCGAGTTCACGGAATACTTCTTCAGGTCTGTAGCCGATTACTCAGGAAATTCACCTCGGGTATCGAACGTAAATTCTCGGATGAGCGGTGGATTCTGATCGAAATCGCTGTAGCGGATCCACTTTGGTCGTACGACGAAGGGCACACTACCTGGCCAAGCGAGCCGAGTCGGAGCGTAAGGCCATGCTTGCAAATACGCGTCTGGGAAGCCTATCAACTTCGATCCTCGGAGTTCAGTGGCATCGCCTTCGTACTGCACCGTCTGCTCGCCTGCCCAGCCGATAACGAAAGAGCACCTGGGTCTGGCAGACAGATTTTGAAATTTCCGAGAACTGCTGACCGTATCGAAAATGATCTCGAGATTTGGAGCAACTGCGATGCGAACCAACGCTGATTGAGGCGCACCATCGTTAGCAAGTGTAGATAAAACTCCGAGCTTGCATCGAGCAATGAAGTGATAAAGGTCTGCTTCTGTCATGCGGAGCCGTGAGGGAGTTTACACCACGTGTTCCCCCAACTCCGCGTTCCACTCGTAGCTCTGATCGAAAATCCACATTCCTCACCTCCTCCGCAATCTTCTCCAGAAAAAGTAGACCAGCCTATTGTCAAATGTTTCTGAGACTTCTCCCGCGGTCACCAGAGAACCCCTGGTCGCCGGCCAGATTGGCCCACCTAGTTTGGTTACAGGGGTTTTCGTCTTTGTGCCAAAATTAGATCGTTGCATTCCCCGCATCGGTCCAGTTGGCTTCAGCGAAGCCTTCGAGACCTGCTTCCGCGCTACGTCAGGGAGCAATATTGGCAGATGTTTGTTGAGCGAGGTTGGCTGTGAATCGAGCCTTGGCAGAAGAGATCGTCGGCTGCTTGCGGAAGTCCGATCCCTCAGGCGTTCATGTTGCACGTTTGAGAGCATTTGACCGTTGCGATTGGGAAAGAACTCTCTACTGGTTACATCGTAGCGGGCTAGCCTTGTATTTTGCGGGCCGCCTGAGTGAACTGAATGCCGAGGATGCGGTCCCAGCCGAGATTGTAAGCGGCCTACAACAGAATCGTCGTGACAATGAAGACCGCGGTGCCAGCATGATAAAAGAGCTGGCACACATCAATGATGCTTTTAAAGAGAAGCGTGTTAGGTACGTTGTCGAAAAGGGCCTGTCTCTGGTTCCGGATTACTGTCCAAATCCTTTTCTTCGTCATCAATGCGATTTTGATTTTCTGATCGATATGCACTGCCAGGATATGGCGGTTGAAGCGCTGGAAAGCATCGGGTACGTTCTGAGCTCGTTCAGTAGATCATCCGAACTTAGATTTTGGAGACAGTTGACCGAAATCCCGCCAAGCGCAGAGCGTTTTTATGACGCCTTCGATTGCTTTATGGTGGAATTGCATTTCTCCATTTGCGAACTTACAGAAATTTGCGAAAAGACCTTCGGGGCTGAGCTGGAAGACATTCGGGAGCAGAGTTGGGATGGCCTATGCTTCCCCGCCCTCGCAGAGACGGATGCGTTCCTGCTTCAACTGCTTCATTGCTTTAAACACGTTTTAATTCCTTCGCTGAAGCTGTCTTGGTTATTCGAGATCGCATACTTCTTGAGACAACGGACCTCCGGTGACGTTCTATGGCGACTTGCGCGCGAAAGGATACGAGAACAGCCTCGTGCCTCCCAAGCCTGTGGCGTCGTTCTCTCTCTAGTACACGATGTTTTCGGTGCCCAGATTGCACCTGAATTGAGCTCTTGGACGATCGATACTTTGTCGCCGGCCGCATCGCTCTGGGTTAAACGCTATGGCCGCGATTTAGCCTTTGCCGATTTTCGAGAACAGGGGCTTTTCCCCAAGTCTAAGCTTTCTCTTTTGTTGTGGGCGGAGTTCATGCCAGACACTGAGATGCGTTGGTCAAAGCTGCAACGAATGCTGTTTCCCGCGAGGGGGGGCTGGAGCCTCGCGAGGGGTACCCATCCGCTCGTACAGGAGTTCAGGATCAATCGATGGCGCCATTTCCTACACCGGCTTAAGTTTCATATCGGCGCCAGTTTGCGATATTTTTGGGAGTTGCCCCGGTGGAAGTCTGCGCTAAGAAGGCTTGGTTGAACTTCAGCACTTTGGATTTCGCATCGCTGTGAGATCTATGAGCAAGAAGCTCCGGAGCGCACCCTCGCCTTCTAGCCTGACCGCTCGCGCGGGAGAGGTTCTGCCAACGTGGCCGGTCCGGCACTGTCTTACATAACTTTAAGACAGCACCGCCGTTCCGGTGCTGTCTTAAACAGCGTGTTGCCTGAACGGAGGCTCAAAATGAGCCTCTGTAGATGGACGCTTTGGCTAATCGCAACTTTTGGTTTTGTTGCTCCCGTTAGGGCCGTTCAATTGAACCCTGGTACCGATGAAGCGGCAAAAAGGTATGGGACTGCCTTCATGATTGAAGGCATCGGTATATTTGATAACCCCCCACAGGTAAATGCTCAAATCCTGTTTAGCGAATTCGGCGAGTTGGTCAGCAGAAATAGAATCGACAGTCTCCACGTACTGAGTCAGCCCGACTTCTTCAGGTGGTGGGTTGCTTGGATGGTCAAGGGGCATGATTCTACTTCGGCCTTGAATGAAGTTGTAATCTCCTTGAGAGAACCCAGCACGAGTTGTGGCATTTGGGGGCAGATGGTTTACGGTAATTGCTGCCGCAACGCGTACGTCAGTGACATAAGATTTGCCTTTATTGGCAATGACCACGATGGCCCTAATTTTTCCACCGCCTGTTTGCGGATGTTCCCACTGTACGTCTCGAATGAAAACATCCGGAGGCTTGTCAGCAAATGCAACGCGCCACTGGAGATCGAGGGTAGCCCGGTTGCTCTCCGAGGCTACGCGAACTGCCTCCCGCATCTGGGTAAGCTGACTCCAGTAGATGCCAGCTATGACAAGGGTGAGTACAACGGTCACCCATTGAAGAACAAGCTTATGGGTTTCATGTTGTTTACCACAGGTGGAGCCATCAGCCTGTTTGCTCATTTCATGCTTTTCTGGAGTAGATGGCAGCGCGTTAGGTACTGGAAGCGGTTGAGTGCCGGAATTGCCGGTTGGGTTGTTGGCGGCATTTTGATCCTTCATAGCGTGAGTCTGCTTATGGAACCAGAAAGGCAGAATATGGAACCAGGAAAGCAGACTACAAACACAGGGATTAGGCAAGCAAGATTTTCCCAGTCTTATTGTGCGACGCCTAGTAATTCCGCAATGGTCCAAACGTGGTCAGCAAGTCCAGCTTCCATCGCCGGAGTAACTCTTAGACTCGAATGAACGCGATAGAACTTGTAGTAGCCAAAATGCAGCGCGACGGCGGCTTTCAGATGCGACAGCTTCTTGCTGAACGCATTGGTCAGGCGCGTGAGCCGTCGCATCTGCATCCGCATGGTCAAGTTCTGCCGTTCGACAAAGCTAGTCGAGATGTGGTGAGGGTCAGGATCGCCAGTTCGGACCTTGGATATAACCCCCGAGATGCGTGGTGGGGAGTACCTCCCTTCAGGTATCGGCGCTGTAGTCCCCGAACATCTTGATGAGCTGCGCGAAATCGGCATCCAGCCCGAACGCATCAGGAACAGCAGAGCTGTAATGAATAAGGCCATCCGTGGTGATTTGCACTCGGCTATTGAGTCTTGCGTACAGGTTCCAAAGGAACTCTCGCGTGTCCTTGCGATAGCGTTTCCCAACATGGAACGCGGGGAGGAGCTTGGTTTCTTCGTCTATTGCAACGAAAACCCACTGGTCGCCAACTTCGGGACCATCCTCCTTTCGGACGTGGCGCTGCTTCTTTCCGCAGTACGTCCAGATTTCGTCGATCTGCAAAAACCGAGGATGCAAGTCGCGCATCATCGCATCCAGGATTACGGCGCTGCGGTATCCGGCAAGAATGAGCAGCCGCATGATCGTATTCCGGTTCAATCCAGTAAGGCGTTCGGTGCTGCGAATCGAGCAGCCCTCAATAAGACACTGAATCGCCATAGCCGCTTTGTCCGGCTGCGAAATCATTGTGTCCCGTGTCAGTTTCGCGTGGGGTTCGCAAAAGGTAGATTTGCAGGAGTTACAGCGCCAACGCTGGATTCTCCGCTTCCCAAAGTATCCAAAGCGTTTACAGGTTTGGTGCTGGCATCTGGCACACGTCATTGGCTTTCTCCGCTTGCACAGCACGGGAAAAAGCCGTTAAATAGCTTTGTGATCGGCATTGCGGCTAGCCCCGCGATGTTGGTTAAAGCCCCGCAACCTGTTAGCGCAGGAAGCGGGGCGATTGTTGTAGTTGGCGGCCATGACGGGGTTCGGACCCGCAACCTCCCGGTTAACAGCCGGGCGCTCTCGCCCATTGAGCTACATGGCCGCAAGGGGAGCATCTTTCGGTTAGCGCCGAAAGATGCCCTCGGCTTAGTTACCTCCCATTGGTGGCGGTCTAATCGTCATAGCAATTCTCCTCTCGCGGTAGATTGCACTCCAAAGTCCTTAATCCTGTTTAGCCCGAAGCTTCTTGCGTGCCGATTCAAGAATGCTTTCAATTTCCTGCCCAGCAATCGTCATGGCTTTCTCTTGCTCCATTGTCAGCATGCGGGCCATTACTCGTTTGCCAATCTGATCGTGGAATGCAGAACTAGGAATGTCTGTAGGCAGTCGGATACTGGCAAAGGTGCTGGTAGCCTCATCGAAATCAACTTCTGGAGGATCGGATTCCTTCATGCGACGAAGGATGGTGTGAATGGAGGCCATGGGATTCGTATATCCGGAGAAGTCAAATCCTCTCTTTTCGGCCTCTTCCTTAATCTGAAGCGGAGTCAGTCTTTCCTTTCGCGCTTTAGCAAGGACAAGAGTGAGTTTTACTGCTTCGGGAATATCGCTAGGGTGTTTGAACACATCGAGCAACATGTTCTCGGCGAGTCGTTCTTCGTTGGACAAAAAGTTCGCATTTGCCTTAATCAGGGCTCGAAGGTCTTCGATTTGTTCGTCTGCAAGCGCGCGTACCTTTTCCCAAGCCAACAGGTCAGTCCATGCTTCAGAGATTTGCTTTCTGAACTTATTAGGAGCGTCAGCCATGCCCCACAGTTTAGACCAGTCTAAATCAAGGTCAAGAGAAAAAGAGCACATCAAGGCACATAATAATCCATGGGATGAAGCCATTGCAGAAGCTCGGCAGCGTATTGCCGATCTAAAGTTCTCAATTAGAGTTTTCGAGAAAAAGAGGGCGGAAGGAGCCGCTTGGTTAGGGCTAGAAGATCGCCACAAGGTGTAACACTGTAACACCGGGGAGCAATTGTGATGCCTAATCTGGAAATGGCAACACGGGATTTAAGACACTACCGCCGTTCCAACTCTGCTGTTAACAGCGCGCTGGCTTGTGATAACGTTACCGAGCGCCTCCCCCATAGCAGTCATTTGCGCGGTTCGAAGGAGAAAGATGGAATCGGAGACCTGACTGGGAATGGCAGCTCTCAAGCTTGTAATTGCCCTTTCTCTGATCGTTTTCGTGCTTGCCGGATGCGGCGGATCCTCGCACCAAAACGCTTCCAGCTCCGGCCAGCCACAGCAACCGGGGCAACTGGACCCCAGTGCCGACGCAACAGGACAACTGCAGACCTTTTCCAGCAATGGTACAGTGGACTTTGGAAACGCTTTCTTTCAAGATTTAGGTACCAATGGACGTGTCTGCTTCACCTGCCACGATGCGTCGGATGGATGGAGCATAACACCATCGCACTTGCAGGCACGATTCAACGTCACCGGGGGCACCGATCCTATCTTCAGCCCAAATGACGGCACGAACTGCCCAACTGATGATGTTTCCACCGTGGGCGCGCGGCAAGCTTCCTACAGCCTGCTGCTGAACAAAGGATTGCTCCGCATCGCCCGTCCGATTCCCGCCAACGCAGATTTTACTCTGACCGGAATCGTTGATCCTTACGGTTGCGCGTCGGCCTCGAATCTCTCACTTTACCGCCGCCCGCTGCCCGCCACGAACCTGCCTTTTCAAACCACCATCATGTGGGACGCACGTGAAAACGTTACCCAGCTGCTATTTGATAATCTTAAGAGTCAGGCTAAGGACGCCACTCTCGGCCACGCTGAGTCGGCGGCCGCACCCACTGACGCGGAACAAGCTTCAATTGTGAACTTTGAAATCGCCTTGTTTACCGCCCAGTCGGTCGATCAGGCCGCAGGGTCGCTCGACGCCCAAGGTGGATTGGGAGGAACTCGGGCGCTTTCGGCACAGCAGTTCTTTCCCGGTATCAATAATTTTCTGAATCAGTCCCAAACTTTCGACCCGGTTGTCTTCACTATTTATCAGGCGTGGGCAGCTTCCCCCGGGACCGATAATTTTGCCGCCGGCCGAGCGTCCGTCGCGCGCGGAGAGGCGCTATTCAACACTCGCAAAATCGACATGAGCCAGGTTCGCGGACTCAACGATATTGTGAATCAAAGAATCATTATCGGAAGTTGCAGCACCTGCCACAGCACGCCAAATATCGGCAATCTTTCCGTGAATAATCCTATGGATATCGGCACCTCCGATTCGTTCTTCAATACCACGACTCTGGCTCTGCCGGTTTATACACTCCAATGCAACTCCGGCGGCTTTTTTCGAGTCACCGATCCGGGCTTTGCCTTGACCACCGGTCTGTGTGCAGACATCGGCAAGTTCAAGATACCGGCGTTGCGGGGGCTGGCGGCGCGGGCTCCGTATTTTCACAATGGAATGTCTCCTACCCTGATGGACGTGGTGAACTTCTATAACCAGCGCTTTGCCATGAATCTGACCGACCAGGAGAAAGCGGACCTAGTCGCTTTCTTGAACTCGCTTTAATTAGCCGGGCGCCGGCCACTGGGGAACACCTCTGGCTGGAAAGCTGTCGTCGCTCATCCAGGAAAATAGCCGGAGACCAAACCGATGATCAACGGCAAGAACATAGCAGTCGTGATGCCGGCCTACAACGCCAGCAAGACGCTCGAGGCGACGGTTCAGGAGCTTCCCGATTGCGTAGATATCAAGATTCTCGTCGATGACAACAGCAGCGATGACACCAGCGCGCTCGCAGAGGAGCTAGGCGTCGTCACCTTTGTGCATGACCACAATTATGGCTATGGCAGAAACCAGCAGACTTGCTATCACGAGGCCTTGGCCGCCGGAGCCGATGTCGTGGTGATGGTTCACCCCGATTACCAGTACACGCCACTGCTCGTCACCGCCTTGTCTAGCATGATCGCTTATGGAGTCTATGACGTGGTGCTCGGCTCGCGCATCGTTGGCGGCGGGGCCCTCAAGGGAGGAATGCCGCTCTATAAGTACACCGCCAATCGTTTCCTCACCGCGATTCAGAACTTCTTTACCGGAGCCAAGCTCTCTGAGTATCACTCCGGCTATCGCGCCTTCAGCAAGGAAGTGCTAAGAGAATTGCCTCTGTTGGAAAACTCTGACGACTTCGTCTTTGACAATGAAATGCTAGTGCAGTGCATCTGGTTCGGATTTCGTATCGGCGAAGTTTCCTGCCCGACGAAGTACTTCGATGCGGCTTCTTCCATCAATTTCGCGCGCGGCATAAAATACGGCTTCGGCGTATTGTTCACGACCTTCAAGTTTGGGCTGCAGAGGCTTGGGATCGCTCAATTCAGAATCTTCAGCCGTTCAGGCAAGAAAATTGTGCTTTCTCTTCGAGCCTTCGAGCTGAGCGAGGCCAAGTTTCAGGAAGGTATTCAGAACGCGCCCGAGAGCTACGGCTATAAGATTGTCGGCGCCAGAAGACCGGAGTGACGATAAGGTTGTTATGTCGGGGCTTTGATCTTTTGATTTTCAAGATTTTTTCAAAAGCGGTCTTGCCCCTCGGAGTTGGGGAATCGTTGCCTATTTTGTACTCCAACAGGCGGAGCGATTCCGAACGTCACAGGAAGTAACGGCGTTTTTGCCTAACCATGTGCAACGGAGCTTGATTGCGCGCGGCAGAGCAAGAGAGCTACTGCGAAACTTATTCCTGAGCATGTGAGCGGCTGTGCTATGTGCTTCATGAGGCGCGCGAAAGAATCGATAAGAGTGCTTTTCGCTGAACGGCGGTGGGAAAGAAGGACATGTTCAGTAAAGCATCCGCATGCAGACTCTCACAATCCAGTAAAACGATTCTGGCTGTTCGCGGTGCTGGCAGCCACTGTGCTTCTGCGCCTGCCAGGCATTGAGTGGGGCTTACCCCCAACAACGCCTGAAGTGGCCGCCTCTGGTCTTCGAAGTTCGTACGCATTTGATGAGCGCCTAATACTCGAGGCTGTTGCCAAGGCCGATATGAAGCGGCTCGATTTCGATCCTCGCGACCAGCATTGGGGCACTTTGCATCTTGACCTCGTACTCCTTGCGCTCGATGGTGCTGAGGCCGCAGGTTTCTTCCGTTCGCCCTGGAGAATGGCTTACCACGATATGATTCAGGGCGATTTTGTCCGGGTCTACGTAGTTGGCCGGACAGTGGCTGTTTTCGCCGCACTGTTCACGGTTTGGCTGCTGTTTCGTTTTTCCTGCGGGGCGTTTGCCGCCATGTTAGTGGCGGTGTCTCCATCGCATGTTCTGCAGTCGGATCAGGTGCGCGTCGACGTGACAATGACTGCGTTGGTAATACTAACTCTGCTCTTCGGCCTGCGCATACACGAGTCTGACAAGAACTTGTCAGCGACTGATGCGACAGCGTGGCCACAGTTTTTGGCTCTCGGGATCGCGGCAGGCCTGGCTATCTCCGCCAAGTATTCAGCCTTGACGGCTGTCGCTGCGATCGCGCTGGCGGCATCATGGCTCAAGCGATTTCCCTTGCGGGGTATTCTCGCCGTCGCAGGCGGCGGGCTCCTCGGATTTCTTGCTAGTTGGCCGTACTTTCTGAGCAGGCTTTTTGCGCCACGAGAGATCTCCAAAGGACTTCGAGGGTACGTTGAGGCATACGGCAACGCTCCACCACCGCAATTCCTAATCTCTGCCGGTAAACTGCTAGAGCTGCACGGGTTAAATATCGTGCGCTTCTCAATGGGTCTACCTGCCTTTTTGCTGGCGGCCGGCGGGATTGCCTGGATGCTTCGGCGGCGTTCGCGATCGGACTGGACGATTCTTGCTGCTATTGGCGGTTCTCTGGTGATTCTATTTCCGCTGCACTGGCCTCTCGTACGTTATGACCTCCCCCTCACGGCTCTTCTGGGGCTGTGCGCCGGCACGGCACTTGAACGGTTCTCCAAACGCTGGCGGTGCTGGTTGACCGCCGTGGCTTTGGTAATGCCGCTAGCAGGCTCAATTGCCCAAATCAAGTTCATGACCTCGACGCATCCGGCGAACCTGGCACTCCAGCGCGTCCTTGAGATTGTGCCTCCGGGAAACGTCATTGCGCGCCTCGTGCCTGAGGAGCCCCCTTTGGATGAAAAGATCTATCCCATGGCGCAAAACATCGTGCTCGACGACTTGACAGCGAATCCGCCGGCATGGGTGCTTATGACTGATCTACCCGATGTGCCATATCCAGAGGCCACCCTGGTTTTGCTTCGCTCAAGCTACGAAGAAGTGGCTGACTTCGGAAGCGACCGGATCTTCGCTTGGTCTACGTTCGGCGAAGCCGGCGCTCCACAGGACTGGAAGTATACCCATCCACACTTTGTTCTGTACCGTAAGAGATCATAACGGGGAGCGTCGAAAATGACATCGTGCGTGGGGCAGACGCATCGAATTGCAGGACTTTCGTCTTAGAAAGCCGAGTTCGCCTTCCCCGCCTTTCGGTTGGCAGCCCCAGTATCCGAGCATGCTGCTGCAGCTGGAACGCGACCTGCCCGAGCTGTTGTCGTTCTTCGCCTTGCCCCCAGCATTTATGGCGCAAGCTGCGCACCACCAACATCATTGAACGCTGTTTTGTGGAGGTTTGCCGACGTACGGCCCATGGCCTGCTTTGTCAACGTAGAGAGCGTGGACCGAATCATTTACTCGATCTTCCGGCGATTCAACCTCGAATGGAAGACCTGCACCCTCGAGCTATTTACACAGGCAGCGATTCACCGTCAAGCGACCGCGCGAGAGGCTTCCACGAGCGGGCCAACCGCACTGATTCGGGATCCCCTGGCCCTAAAATTGAGCTACTCGGAGCAGACGCTCAGTCTGAGCTGAAGATGGGCTACCTTGAGTCACAGGTCGTCCTCGGAAAGCTGTGGATGTCAGTAAGTTGGTACCACGAGGCGCAAGAATCAAACTTCAGCAGGCAGTGGCTTTTCGGTCTGAGTGTTCTTCAGAATAGAGGAGAGGTGAACCCGCCAATCGGGCCGTTCAATATCGAACACGTCCTCAATTTTTGAGCAATTCAGTCTGGAATTCAGCGGCCGACGAGCGGGGCTCGGGTATTGGCTGCTGGAAGTCGGTATTAGCCTTCTCACTCTTAGTGATTGGTAAGCGCACTGACTGATGATTTCACTCGCAAATCCGAACCATGAAACATAACCAGCCGCGGTAAGGTGATACGTCCCGCCAATCTCTCTCGGAATCGACGTGTCACCTGGCAACCATCGCCTGAGCGCCTGTACAGTCGTCTGGGCTATCCACCTGCTGGATGTTGGAGTTCCAATTTGGTCATCGACGATCTTCAATTCATCTTTTTCGCGTGCGAGCCTTAGGATAGTCAGGAAGAAATTCGAGCCCCGTGGACTGTAAACCCAACTCGTGCGAAAGATGAAATGGTTGCATCCAGTGGATCGAATAGCTTCCTCGCCAGCGGCTTTCGTTTTCCCGTATACGTTGAGTGGGTTTACTGGATCAGATTCCAGATACGGCTCGGGTTTGACTCCATCAAAAACGTAGTCAGTGGAGTAGTGGACCAATAGCGAACGACTCTTTGCGGCTTCTTCGGCCAGAATCCCCGGGGCCGTGGCGTTGATTGCGGCGGCAAGGTCGGGCTCAGTCTCGGCCCTGTCGACGGCAGTGTACGCGGCTGCGTTGACGATCACATCGGGGCGAAATGACCTAACACATTCGCGAATCATGTCTGGGCGAGTCAAGTCCAGACTCGCTCGATCTGTGGCCAACACTTCTGGGAACTCCACGAGCAGTGGCTGGAGATCGCTTCCGACCTGTCCATTCTTTCCTAAAAGGAGAATTCTAGGGCGTGACTTTCCATTATTGCTCTTGATCACAGCAGAGCTCATGCGAATGTCTCGGCCAAGGCGAGAGGAAGCCCTTCGCGGTCTTTGTTAGAAAGCAAAGGATCGACGGAGGGCCACGGAATTGAAAGCCCTGGATCATTCCACAACAGTGTCCGCTCAAACTCCGGAGCGTAAAAGTCAGTCGTTTTGTACAGCACTTCGGCGCTCTCTGAGAGCACAAGGAATCCGTGAGCAAAACCGGCGGGAATCCAAAGCATGTTGCGGTTGTCGGCTGAGAGATTTACATGAACTGATTGGCCGAAGTATTGTGAACTCTTACGACAATCGACCGCCACATCGAATATCTGTCCACGTAAAACTCGAATGAGTTTCCCCTGCGATTGCCGGATCTGATAGTGCAATCCGCGGAGGACGTTTCTCTTCGAGATCGACTGGTTGTCTTGCACAAACTCCTGCCCGATACCTACCCCGGAAAGCCGCTTGCGGTTATAGGCTTCAAAGAAGGCTCCGCGTGCATCCTCATAGACCCTCGGTTCCAACACCAATACGTCTGGAATGGTGGTCGGCGTGACCTTCATCTGGTATTTGCCGCGAGTATTGGTTTAGGCTGAGTTTCGGTCAAGACCTGGAGTAGGTAGGTCTGATACTGCTCATTCTGGATCGCTGAAGCAGTGCGCAGAAGATGGTCGGCGCTCATAAATCCGCAGCGGTAGGCAATCTCTTCGGGGCATGCAACTTTAAGTCCTTGCCGCTTCTCGATGGTTTGAATGAACGCCGCGGCCTCGATCAGCGAGTCGTGAGTTCCGGTGTCGAGCCATGCGATTCCCCGGCCCATGATCTCAGCGTGCAGCTCTCCTCGCACCATGTAGGCCCGGTTGACATCCGTGATTTCAAGTTCGCCGCGGTGCGACGGCTTAAGGTTAGCGACGATGTCTACCACCTGCTCGTCGTAGAAGTACAAACCGGTGACAGCAAAGCGGGACTTCGGATACGCAGGTTTCTCTTCGAGACTCATTGCACGACCCTCGGCGTTCAGCTCAATGACGCCGTATCGTTGCGGATCCTGCACTTGATAAGCAAACACAGTTGCGCCACGAAAGCGATTACACGCATTCCGCATCATCGTCGGCAGCTCGTGGCCATAGAAGATGTTGTCCCCAAGCACGAGCGCGCTCGGACTTTCTGCCACGAACTCACGTCCGATGATAAATGCCTGAGCCAATCCACCAGGCGTGGGTTGAACTGCATAAGAAAGCCGTATTCCCCATTGGCCCCCATCGCCAAGCAGTTCCCCGAAACGGGGAGTGTCGTTGGGGGTGGAGATGATCAGAATGTCTTGGATGCCAGCCAACATCAATGTGCACAGCGGGTAATAAACCATCGGCTTATCGTAGACAGGAAGCAATTGCTTCGAGACGACGTGGGTCACCGGATAAAGGCGGGTTCCGGAACCTCCCGCCAGAACGATCCCTTTTCGCTGTTTCATGAAAGAAGTCTCAACTGCTGATCTAGATTCGCCAAGATACTATGCTCGCAACTCATCGCGTTGCATATTGCGTTGCCACCCACTCTTTGTAGGCACCGCTCACAACTGACTCCAGCCACTGCTTGTGGCCGAGGTACCACTCGATGGTTTTCCGCATGCCGCTGCGGAAGCTCTCGCGAGGCTGCCAGCCGAGTTCTCGACCCAGCTTGCTGGCGTCGATGGCGTACCGTCGATCATGGCCTGGACGGTCAGTTACGAATTTAATTAGCGACTTGTGTGGCCGGAACTCCGATTCCGGCACCAATTCATCCAGCAACTCGCAAATCGTGTGCACTACTTCGATGTTGGCCCTCTCGTTTGACCCGCCGACATTGTAGGTCTGTCCCGGCCTTCCGGAGCGGAGAATCACCTCGATTGCATCGCAATGATCCTCCACATACAGCCAGTCGCGTACGTTCTTTCCGTCTCCGTAAACGGGAATCGCCTTCCCCTGAAGCGCATTCAAAATCGTCAGAGGAATCAGCTTCTCCGGAAATTGGTACGGTCCGTAGTTGTTGGAGCAGTTGCTGGTTAGCGTCGGCAGCCCATAAGTATGGTGATAGGCGCGAACAAGATGGTCAGACGCCGCCTTCGACGCAGCATAAGGACTGTTTGGAGCGTAGGGCATGGTCTCTGTAAACGCCGGATCGGAAGGTCCGAGGGAGCCATAAACCTCGTCGGTTGAAACATGCAGAAAGCGGAATGACTCTCTTTCGCTCGACTGAACCTTCTGCCAATAGTCGCGCGCTTCTTCCAGCAGTGAAAATGTTCCGCTAACGTTCGTGCGAATGAATTCTTCCGGTCCCAAAATCGACCTGTCCACGTGGCTCTCGGCCGCAAAATGCACAAGGGCTCGCGGTTCGTACTCCGTCAACAGGGCCCTTAATAGCTCTTGATCGCAAATATCACCGGGGACGAATGTGTGTTGCAGAAAACCTCGCAGCGACTCGAGATTTTGCAGATTTCCGGCGTATGTAAGCTTGTCGAGGTTGACGATGCGGACATCGGAAGTCGCCGCAACACGCAGCACGAAATTGCTGCCTATGAAGCCAGCGCCACCTGTGACCAGAATGCAATTCTGCAAGAAAACTCCAAATGCGATTTACACGCTGAGTTGCTGAGTGATTATAGTGTGCGGAGCCAGACTCTAACGCCATTGCGGGTGAGGAAGACGCCTCGGATATGGTCCATTTTTTATTTTGGATAGTCCAAATTCAGGCTGATCCGCTGACGCTAATTTAGTGAATGAAAGTAGCCCGATGCAATTCCGCGTGACAGAATTGCAGAGCGTCACTAGATCTGTTTCGAGATCTTGCCCGCCCGTTTTCACGGCCCAGGCGACTCCATTGCTGAAGTCGTCTCGAGAGGAGATGGAGGGGGCCGCTCCGCGAAGTGGATATGGCGTTGTTGTGTCTTGGGAAACGGGCACTGTTGACAGGAGCCCGTTGCTCAGGCTGTATGCCTGAATTCCATGATTCTGGACGATGAAGTAAACATTGTTGTTCCAGTAGGCCGGCAAAGTGCGTACACACTGATTGTCCTTATCCCCTCGTTTCCCTGGCAGGTATTGGGGGAAGCGGGGGTCCGTGCTCCAAGCCTGAAATAACTGTACGATCTGGCCGTCATTCGCCGAGAGCTGACCCATATTGTCGCGGTCGGCTAGGTAGATCTTCCCGCCCTTGCTGCCCCAGATCAGCAAATGAGGATGAGCTCCCGGTTGGTCGGGCAGGACTACGGAGCCTCCACCATTGAGGTCGTAGTCGTTGCCGTTCAGATTTGACCATTCTGACGGCGTGAAATAGTCCAGTACTGCAAGACCAAAACCACTCAGCTTCAAATAGCTGTCGGCAAAATTGTTTTTGTGTCGGATCTGTTGATCCATTGGCCGAGCCGACATATATATTTCCGCCCGGATCTGCAGCGAGTGCGCCCAACGCCCAGGTGCTGCCTTCACCGCCGTTCGGAGTGGTGTTGAAAACAGCCATTTGGGAAAGCGTCCGGGCGTCGTAGGCCATGACCCAGCCGTGATAGGTTCCCAGGCTCGTGTCGTCGTCGTACGAACCCCATGAAATGAAAACAGTCCCATTGGAGAGCATGAGCGCAGGACGTTGATTTTGCAGATTGGCATTGAACCTGACTGTATTGCCGCCGTCTGCATTCCCAGACACCAAAGCCTGGATCTGTACCGGCCCACCGAATTTCTCTAAGCCATTGGTAATGTCCACAGCGTGCAGGAAGTGCGCATCGTTGCCGTTTAAAGGAGATGCCGAGACAAAGTACATCGTCTTGCTGGGGATATCGATCACCGGCGTAGATTGAATGCCGCTTGAGTCGCCCAAGTAGCTCTGAGCGTCTCGCGGCTGGATGGGTGCCCCATATTGCTGACTCCAAAGCGGCGCCTGATTCTGGTCTGCGTCGAAGGCAAAAATCATGTTCTGCTCGGTTGCCGCGTACACAACGTTGTGGAAAGCACCACCAACATTTAAGTTCGGTGCGCATAACGGCTGCGCATATGTGCCGCCCTGGCCGATCACCGCGGAAGTCGCAATCGGCTGCGAGAACAAGAGCCCGAAGCTGCTGGAGTTTACGTTCGCGGGAGTGAGGATGCCTTCGTGTGCATTCGCTCCGGTTCGGCTGTTGTCATTGTGAAATGTGGTTACCGCGACTTGCGCGGAACTTGTAATTGCCAAGAACAGAAGAAGAAAGAGTCTTAGCAAACGGAACTGACGGTTCATCCGGGGGTCCCAAGGCAGAATCGAGCATTCTTTGCAGCAGCTCAGTGCCCTGTGTTGAAGATGGGCCTTACAGAATGGCTAGTTGCCCTTACGGATGAAATGGAATGTGAAAAATGGGCACCCTTGAGTAAAAGCCAGATTCCGCGAACTTACGCCAACCGCTTGGCTTAGGGTAGGTGATCGTAGTAGCACCCACCGTTTGTTGGCTGTATCGGCGGGCTCGGCGGTGTACGCCACGGGACATTCTGGAAATCGAAGAACTCGGTCATGTCCAGAGAGTTGCCGTCCCGGGCAGTAAGGCTAGGGAGATTGAAGCGGGTTTCGATCAGTTTGAGAATCGCGGTCGTGTCCATTACCGTATGCGACACGTAATGAGCCTTGGTGAAAGGCGAAATCACGATGTTCGGCACCCGGAACCCGTATCGAGTGAAGTCTCCTTGGATATCAGTCGAAACCAAGTCCTGCGGCGGAATCCCATCTGGACTGTGAGCCGGCGGCGAGGGCACGTGATCGTAGAAGTCCCCTCCCTCGTCCCAGGTCAGAATGAAGACCGAGTCCTTCCAGGACTGACTGGTCATCAATGAATTGATCAGACTCGCCACATAGGCCGAGCCCTGCTGGATATTGTTGCCAGGATGTTCGTCGAAATTCTGTTTCTGCTCGATGAGAGACACGGCGGGCAGAGTTCCGTTCGCAGCGTCGGTGGCAAACTGGGAAACGTCGACAAAATGGCTGGTGTATTTGCCGGTGAAGCCTTGCCAATCGCCGAGAATCGTATTTCCGGGCGTGCCTTCGTACACTTTCCATGAAATCCCGGCCTGCTCGAGTTCATCAAAAATCGTGCGATTCGTCAGGCCCACGTTGGATGGATAGGCGTGACCGGCGGAAGTTCCGGAAACAGCGTAATAGCGATTCGGAGCGGTGCGCGTTGGGGCCGGCGAGAACCAGCGATCGGACATGGCAAACTGTGTTGCCATGAAGTAGTAATAAGCCAGCTGAGTCCAGTCGTAGTAGCCCATCGTGCGCTGCCCCAGAACGTCCCAGTAGCCGCTGTCGCGGGCGAATTTCCCGGCGGTGGAGGCAAAGCCGTCATTCAGACCAGTGCTCGAAGTCGGATTGGTGCGATTGAACGAGATGTGGCTCTCATTCCACGCAGGACTAAGATCGAGCTCGCAGACCGAATTCATGTGGAAAGCCTGAATGTAAGCCGTGCCGTCAAAGTTCAAATTCTGTGCGCCGGAAAGCAGACCGTCTACCTCGGCGGGCAGTCCTTGCGCCTGTCGATACACGTTCAGCATGCCGAAGTAATGGTCGAATGAGCGATTCTCCTGGAGCATGTAGATGATGTGGTTGATGGACTGCAGGCTCGGTGGTCCAGCAACAGTAATGATCGTTGACGCGCTCGTGTTACCACCAGTCCCGGTCGCCGTCGCCGTATAGGTAGTCGTCCTGTTGGGCGTAAGCGTCGCTGAACCAGACGCACTCACCTTCCCAATTTCGGGTTCGATGTCCACCGAGGTAGCGTTCGTTGTAGACCACGACAGTGTCGCGCTCTGTCCGGTTGAAATCGTCGAGGGCGTCGCACTCAACTGAATCGTCGGCGCAGGATTGCTGTTGGCGACGACATTGATCGTCAACGCGGTCGAAAGCGGCGTTCCGTTCGACTGCCAGCCTTTGATCACTAGATAATGCGAACGCGTTGTCATCGCCAGAGAAGTGTCAATGCTGTTGCTGCTGTTCTGGTACACCATCTGATCGTCTTCGTACACTTGCATTGCCACAACAGGAACGCTCGAAGTAGTACCTGCTACAACGTGAACAGGTGAAGTTAAGCTTGCCCCATTCGCCGGCATGCAAACTGTGACGGATGGATTCTGGCTGTTGAGAGCGCATCCACCTGTCTGAACTGTGACGGTAGCTGCGGAACTCGAATTGCCTCCACTGCCAGTGGCCGTCGCGGTATACGTCGTGCTGCTGCTCGGGGTAACCCTCACGGATCCAGACGGACCCATAACTCCAACACCCGGCTCAATGTCCACCGACGTAGCGTTCGTTGTCGACCAGGAGAGAATTGAACTCTGCCCAGCAGCGATGCTGGTCGGACTAGCGCTGAACTGAATCGCTGGTGCCGGAGTCGGTGTCGGCGTGGGAGTCGGAATTGGCGTGGGACTGGGAAGACTTCCAACCTGGATGGTCAGCGGAGTGAAAAAGTCTCCTCCAGACGCTTCCCATGCCTTCACCACGAGATAGTGCGAACCCATCGGCATGGTGAGATAGGTATCGAGGCTGTTGGAACTGTTCGAATAGACGAGGTTGTCGTTGTCGTAGATCTGCATCGCCACAACCGCAACATTCGACGTGCTCGCGGCAACCACATGCACCGGCGAAACCACGGTCGATCCGTTCACCGGACTGCAAGTCATTACCGAACGAGTTCCGTTTGCTCCCGAGCAGCCGCTTCCTCCTTGTACCATCACCGTCGCAGATGAACTGCTACTTCCGCCCGCGCCAGTAGCCGTGGCCACATAGGTCGTCGTCCCAGAAGGGGGAACCGTCACCGTGCCCGACGCTCCAACAGCTCCGATTCCCGGTTGGATGTTTACCGATGAAGCGTTGGTCGAAGACCAGGAAAGCGTCACGCTCTGTCCCGCGCTTATCGACGCAGGAGAAGCGCTCAACTGAATGCTCGGCGCCGGTGCGCTCGAACTCGAAACCGTGATGTTCAGCGGCTTGGAAAACGGAGTACCTGAAGATTGCCAACCCTTTACTACGATGGAATGAGTGCCCGGCGTGATTGTGAGGAAGGTATCAATGCTGTTCGAGCTGTTCTGGTAGACGAGACTGTCGTCTTCGTAAATCTGCATCGCGACGACAGGAACACTCGATGTGCTGCCAGCGACAAAATGGACAGGCGAAGCCACGGTTGATCCGTTCGTAGGATTGCAGACGGTTACGGATGGATCAGTTTGATTTAAGGCACACTGGCCGAAGGCAAGAACAGGAAAAAGCAAAGCGAGAATCAGGCAAAGAAGCAAATTCCGAGAAGCTACCCGCTGGCAGATACCTCCGGAGACAGCTGCAGAATTGGCTGAGACGAGGTTCAAGCAGCGAAAATCTCATTGAGAGTTATTTATTGGCGTGCTGAACAAAAAGATGCTGGCGTAAATTGAAGAAGATGTCTCTCGCCGCGGCACAATCGAGGAGCTCAGGCGCAGCTCATTCAATTCGCAGATTCGCCGCGCCTTGAACAGTCGGTCGACTTCTGCCAGGGAAAGTGCGCCTCATGTTCTTAGTCTGACCCGAAATGGATTTGAACATGACAATCGTGACAGAGTGTCACAAGATTCGATTCGATGCCCGCTCCGCCGTGGCTGCGGAAGATCTGATGATGAACTTGTAGTTGCCGCATTGTTCCGCAGATCTGGCATCGCCAACTGTCGCGTCTGAGGATCTGAAGTCTTAGCTGATTGGAGTTGGCTTGATCAATCTGCTAGCGCTTCGGCATTGTCTCCTGAAGGTTCGCAAGAAATTAGAGTCTCTGTTCTTTCGGCATGCTCCAGGCGATAGCCACTCGATTTATCCGATCCGAGCATCAACGCTGCGGTCTCGATCGCCTGTTCGACCAACATCCATCAGCAGGGGTCGGTATCGGTGTTCAATTCGTCCGCCGCATTGAAGAGCGCAAAATAGTCGGCGACGACCAACCGTCCGAATGTTTGCGAATGCAGCCATCTTTGAGCAGTTCCCCGAACGAGTAGGGATAGGGCGGATCTAGTTCTAGGGTCTTCCCGTTTTCGGTGTCGTACAATGTTGGTCATGCGCCGCGTGCTGGTAACGCTGCTGATTGCGATCTTCGGATTCGTCCCCAGCGGTTTTGCGCTGTTTGCCTCGGATAGCGATTCCAACCTACCTCTCTGTTGTCGAGGCCATGGCAAGCATCATTGCGCGATGATGGCGAATCGCTCAGCATCGTCATCCGATGCAGCACTTCGGGCGGACAGATGTCCGCTATTCCCGCGTGCCAGTGCCCTCGTGGCTCATCGAACCACGGGAGTACCAAGGGCTTCGCAAGCGTATTTCAGCGAGTTTGTCAGCCGGCCGGCGGCGAACCCACAGAGGAAAACGCTTTACCGGATCTCGTATAACCGCGCCGATCAGAAGCGCGGCCCTCCCTCCTCACGCTCGTAATCCACTTCCATTTATTCCGAAGGCCCGCGCATTGGTCGGAAGTTTCGGCTTATTTCGCACTGCGCCAGTAACCCAAGACGCTGTACGAGAAAGCCACGCACAACGCGCTCCATTCTAGGGATTTCACGGTATTACTCCTGAACGGCTTTGCCCTGTGCCAATGGACCTATCGGAGACGTTTGCATTCGTTTATCTGGATACGTGCAGATACAGGACAAAGAGAAGAAAATTGTGAAAGCCAAAATTGCGTTCTTATCGGCTGTGTTGATCCTTACTGACTCCATCGTTCTCGCGACTATCTTCGGATCGGTTCAAGGGATTATTCATGATCCTCAGCACCGTCCGATTCTGGGTGCCACGGTAGTGCTGAAGTCGAAATCGTCCGAATGGACGAAAAATACAAGCACTGATGCCAATGGCGCGTTTGTGTTCAATGCTGTGCCTCTTGGCGACTACTCTATCAGCGTGGCTAGTCCCGGATTTACCCAGGCAGTGCAGAGTGTAGTCGTAAATTCCGGTACCGCGCCCATCGCCCACCTTCAGTTGAGCCTGGCGGGCGCCGCCGAAACGATAACTGTGTCCGGCGCACCCGTGATTGCGCCAACCGATTCAGCCACGCCGATTACTCTGGTTGACCGCCTCGACATCGCACGCACTCCAGGGGCATCCCGCAGCAACAGCCTTGCCATGATCACAGACTTTGTTCCCGGCTCGTATGTCACACATGACCAGCTGCACATTCGCGGCGGCCACCAGACAAGCTGGCTGGTGGACGGTGTCCCCGTGCCGAACACCAACATTGGATCCAACCTCGGTCCGCAGCTTGACCCCAAAGACATCGACTATCTGGAAGTAAATCGCGGAAGTTACAGCGCGGGGTTTGGCGACAGGACTTATGGCGTGTTCAATATCGTCCCGCGCACCGGCTTCGAACGCGACAACGAAGCTGAGCTATTTCTCAGTGGAGGAAATCTTTACCAGACCAATGCGCAGTTAAGCTTCGGTAGTCACAACGAGCGTTTTGCCTACTATGCCAGTGTGAACGGGAATCGAAGCAATCTGGGGTTGCAGACGCCCGTTCCGGATGTGGTCCATGACGCCACGAATGGATATGGAGGCTTCGGCTCCCTGCTTTTCAACGTCGATCCTTCCAACCAGCTTCGCTTCGTCACTTCATTGCGCAGGGACTACTACCAGATTCCTTACGATCCCAACCCGGACGATATCGAAAATGCTGACATCGCGGAAAATGGTTTTGCGGCACAGTACCCAAGCATCGGGTTGCGTGATGGCCAGCATGAGGGCGATGCCTTTGTGAACCTTTCCTGGGTCCACACCTTTAACTCGAAAACACTCCTGACCGTCTCGCCTTTCTACCACTACAACAGCGCCAACTTCGACAGCTCACCCAGCGATATACCGATTGCCTCGACCGACCATCGCACATCGAACTATGCCGGAGGCCAGGTAAGTTTCAGCGCCAACTTCGCAAGAAACAATCTTCAAACGGGCTTGTACAGCTTCTACCAGCACGACAACGAACTCTTCGGTGCGATCTTCAACGACGGAAGTGGCAATTCGTCGTTTACCGACCCTGAGCATCCTTCCGGTAGCCTTGTGGCTTACTTTTTGGACGACAAATTCAAGCCTTTCTCCTGGCTGACACTTTCCGCTGGGATCCGCCCGACACACTTTTCCGGCGGCGTTACTGAGAACGCCATCAGTCCCCGCTTCGGGGCGGCCGTAAATATTCCACGCCTCAACTGGACGTTCCGGGCCTTCTACGGCCACTACTATCAAGCGCCGCCGCTGATTACCGTTTCCGGCCCCTTGCTCCAGTTCTGCAGCGCCAATAATTGCGGGTTCATCGACCTTCACGGGGAGCGGGACGAAGAGCATCAGTTCGGAGTAACCATTCCTTATCGCGGGTGGACCTTGGACGCAGATAACTTCAAGACCCATGCTCACAATTTCTTCGACCATAGCTGCATCGGATCTGGGGCTTGCTTTCCCATCACGATTTCCCAGGCCGTCATCCGCGGCTGGGAATTAACCCTGCGCTCACCCCGCATCGCCCATCGTGGACAGATTCATCTCGCCTACTCGAATCAAATCGCAGAAGGTGCGCTCCCCATTACGGGCGGTTTGACGAACTTTTCGTCGCCAAGTTCGTTATTTCCGCTTGATCACGATCAGCGCAACACTCTCAACCTCGGTGGCGATATTGCGCTTCCGAGGCGAGCCTATGCCTCAACAAACATCTACTACGGCTCCGGTTTCAGCAACGCCTTTCCGACACAGCCTTATCCGGGAGACCACTTGCCGCAACACACAACCTTCGATCTTTCCTTGGGCAAGGATTTCGGCGAGCAATTCTCCGCATCGTTGCATGCGTTGAATGTGGCGAATCGTCGAGTCGATCTCGATAACAGCCAAACCTTTGGCGGTTTCCACTGGAACAATCCGCGAGAAATTTACGCGGAAGTACGCTACCGGTTCCACTATTAGCGCGGAAACGAGCAAGTAAGGAAATTCTACAAATCGATAGCTATCAACCTGCTGACTGCAAGCACACTTAGAGGGAGTTCCTGAGTGGTCAGCTGGGCTTTTCTTAATTCTGAGCTGAAAACACGACCCTGATGATTGATCCGTGGCCGGGAGTCCACCGATCATGAAGCAGAAGATTGAATCGGTATGCTTTCATTGCCATGATGTCAAAGCTCTACAGCATGCCAAAGTGTCTTGTTGTCGAGTGTTGGCAAGCCCCAATCGCTGCAGTCGCTGCTCCCCTGTTCCGCTCCCTGTTCCTCCCTGATGCTTCCCTGTTTTTTTCTATCTGCACGCAAGAGACTGCAGAAAATCGTTTCAGAGCTTTTCTTGAGACAAAATCGCGATAGGTTTTATTTGTTTTTTTACGGGCGATTCTCTGCTGCGAGAAGAGCTGCGCTTAGCTGGAGAGTTCGGGCAGGCCGTGAGCCACATGGGCACACAAGTTTTTTGGCCGCGTGGCAAATTCTTGCTGGCTTTGGCAGCGTTGCCATCCGGCAGTTTCGCGAGATTCTCCGGTTCGTATCGGGGCACTACCACTCGTGCCGCTTACAAAACAATCCTTCGGCGAATGCTGAGCGAAGCTCTAACACCGTGCGGTCTTCCCCATCGTTAATTTTGTGCCAGAGCAGCAACTTTGGATTGCGCTTTGGGTTCCGTTGGGGCACACTCTGGCCGCAAGCTTCTGGAGAGTCCAGTGAAGCGTCTTGTCACAGCACTTGTCGCTGTTTCCGTGGGGTTATGTGCCTGCGGTGGCGGGGGAGGCACAAGTACTTCTACGTCCTCTGCGTCTCCTCAAGCCCAGATCACAATCGCGCCGCTCACGCCGCAGGTTCGCGCGGGTAGCACGCAGCAATTTACCGCTCAAGTGTCTAATAGCACGAGTGGCGTGGCTTGGGCGGTGAATGGGACTGCGGGCGGCAACAGCACTCTGGGCACGATCGATGCTAACGGACTCTATACCGCTCCGACATCGCTTCCGACGCCAAACACCATAACTGTCTCCGCCAGCTTGAGCAGCAACTCGAGCGTGACTGCGAACACGGTTGCGACTCTATTGAATCCTGTGCCGGCGATTGCCAGCGCCTCCGTGACGGCGATTACTTCCGGCGACTACGCGGTTACGGTCACTGGCTCAGGCTTCGTTAGCGGAGCGACGCTCATGCTGGGAAGCACTGCGATTCCAACGACGGTTGTATCGCCGACGTCTCTGACGGCGCAGGCCCTCGGCGTTGCAGCCAACACTCCTCTTCTGTTTCAAGTCGCGAATCCAAATCCGGGCGCCGCAAATTCCAACAGCGTCACGGTTGCCGCCACGAACGTGGTGAGCGCAAACGTTACGGCAAACTCACGTCTTCTCGACCAAGCCAGTTGGGGCCCAACCATCGCAGATATCGCTCATGTCCAGAAGGTTGGGTTCGAAGGCTGGATCAATGAGCAGTTCGCTGCGCCGCTAACCCAGATCCCATTGCCGCCAGTGACTTTGCCGACGTACTGCAGCACCAGCGTCGCCTGTGCGCAGCAGTCGTTCTTTCAGAATGCACTCGTTGGGCCAGACCAACTGCGGCAACGCGTCGCCTTTGCGCTTTCGCAGATCTTTGTGATCTCCGCGGTGGAGATTCCGCGCGGAGATGCCCTGGCCAGCTACTTCAACATGCTCGCCCAGGACGCGTTCACCAACTACCTCACCATCATGAAGGACGTTACCCTCTCGGGCGGCATGGGTACGTACCTGAACATGGTGAACAGCGACAAGCCGAACACCGCGATCGGCCAGATCGCCAACGAGAACTATGCGCGCGAGTTGATGCAGCTTTTTACTTTGGGAACGGAACTCCTCAATCCTGACGGCACTCCGATCTTGGATCCCATCTCGGGACAACCCAGCCAGCCATACAGCGAGCTGCAGGTCCAGGCCTTTGCCAAGGCGTACACAGGATGGACGTACGCCCGGGCCGACGGCACAACTCCTTCATTCCCGAACAACACGCAATACTTCGGCGCGCCCATGGTGCCGCTCGATGCCCACCACGACATGAGCACAAAGGCGGTACTCAGTGGCGTCACGCTTCCGGCCGGACAGACCGCGCAGCAGGACCTCGATGGAGCTCTGCAGAACATCTTCAACCATCCGAATGTCGGACCGTTCGTCGCGAGACAGCTAATACTCCATCTCGTGAGCAGCAATCCAAGCCCGGCATATATCGCGAGAGTGGCTGCGGTCTTCAACAACAATGGCTCGGGCACTCGCGGAGATATGAAGGCGGTGATTCAGGCGATCCTGATGGACAGCGAGGCGCGCCGTGGCGACATCCCGGCCAACGCTCTGCCCGGTGATGGACATCTGCGGGAGCCGGTGCTCTACATTACCAACTTGCTGCGCGGACTCAACGTCCAGGCCTCCGATCCCAACGCGTTCGCGAGCAGTCTGCAGGGGTTTGGCTCCAATATGGGACAGAGGGTGATGTACTCACCCAGCGTCTTCAACTACTTTTCACCGGATTATGTCATTCCCAGTATCACGATCTTCGGGCCGGAATTCCAGTTGCTGACGA
>Ga0206969_1068_pt1 | contig 30879 bp, 31 predicted proteins | sample Alteio_BWOrgHeat_87_FD_153256 | JGI IMG/M metagenome (GOLD analysis project Ga0206969, IMG submission 153256) | Enriched cells from forest soil in Barre Woods Harvard Forest LTER site, Petersham, Massachusetts, United States -... | ecosystem: Environmental > Terrestrial > Soil > Temperate forest >... | reverse complement strand
GGTCAAGCACCTAACCGAAGACAAGCTGGTGGCATGGGGCTGGAATCCAGGCGAAGGCAGAACCGCGATTCCCATGCCACACGAAGAATTCGCCGCCAGAGTAAAAAAATGGCAAGCCGCCGGCGCCCCCTGCCCGGCCGATGGCACCCAGACGAAGATCGCTAAGGCGGAGTAGCAAAACGAGCCTGTGTCATACCCGATCAGTCCGTCGGCCGGAGTCGATGGCATACCCTGTTGTGCAACCGGCGGTAGCTGGTGAGTGAAAACAGCAAGAGCAACAACCCGACGCTGATTTCGCCGATACGACGCGGATCTCTTTTCCCAATCGAGTGCCGCGTAGTTGGCGGCACGACTGAGAATAGCCCAGGATAAGACCCTGGTTTGGATGAAATATCTCATGCTGATCTCATCGCAAACGATCAGATATCACATCGCGATCTCACGCGATCGGATGAGGCTTGATGAGATCTCGGGGTGTAAGTCCTTCAGAACATGAGATCGAGGGAAAAAGGGAGCTTTTAGCCGTCAGCACTCAGCTTTCATCTAGAAAGGCCGCCGGGCGCCGCATCCTGCGCCCGTTTTCGCAGGGTGCGTTTACGAGGCCGCCTGAACCGCACATCTACAAGAACCTTGGCCCAAGCGTTCAAAAGCGAAATCGCCAAAGGGATCAGCCTGCTCAATGAAAGCAAGAAGAAGCAGGACCTTCTAGCCTGGCTACAAGCGTTGGAAGGCCACTATGGCGACCGGATTTTAACCATCGATCTTGAGACCAGCCACACCTGGGGAGAACTTGTGGCGGCTTGGCAACAGGCCGGCAAGACCATCCCTGCTACCGACGGCTTGATTGCTGCTACTGCGCGGCGTCATGGTCTTCACGTGATGACCAGGAACACCGAGCACTTCGCACCCACCGGCGTGTTGATCGTCAATCCTTGGTCGGAACGGGATAGAGATCGGAAGACTCCTTTGTTCGCTTCGCGGACAGGCGGAGAGTGAGAAGGGAACGTCCGTTGCCGCGAGGCCTTAAAGCCTCGCTCCCCGCGTGAATGCGGGGACTTCCACCGAAAAACGACTGGGATTCGACATGGAAAGGAAGCATTCAGCCGCCGGCACTCAGCCTTTAGCAGCTAGAAAAGCCGCAGTCGGCATTCGGCACTCGGCGAAAGCAACAGCAACAGACGAACACGGATTTCACGGATTGAACGGATCGGGCGGGTTTTCTTTGGGGCTATTTGCTGAAGCTGTGGTTTATCCGTGAGATCAGTTAAATCCGTGTGATCCGTGTTCTTGTATTGGTTTTGCTCTCGGTGTTGGTCTTGTTTTTGGGCACTGATGGGACCGGCCGGCGGTAGAATCTGAGTATGAGTCTTCGTTTTGGCGCGCTGCTTTTCTTTGCGGCCTGCGCTCTTTGCCGGCCGATGGTGTCACGAGCTGCTCCGCAGTCTGTGTCGCAGAAGAAGCCGCCGGCTCAGCCTTCCGATCCGATTCCACGGTCGGATAGCGATCAGCCTAAGGACGATGCCGCCGCGCATCCGGGCAGCGACATCAGCGATGTCACCGAGATGCACACGTGGAATCCGCACAAGGCGGAGAAGAACATCGAAGTTGGAGAGTTTTATCTGAAGCGCAAGAACTATCGCGCCGCTGAAGGCCGCTTTAGGGAAGCGCTGGAATATAAGCCCGGCGATGCGATCGCAACCTATCGTTTGGCAGAGGTTCTCGATGCCCAAGGTCAGGATGCCGAAGCCACAAAGGATTACCAGGAATACCTGAAGATTCCGTCCAGCGGAAAGTTCTCACCGGAAGCGAAGAAGGCGCTGGAGAGGCTGGAGCAGAAGAGTTCGGCGCAGAAGAAGTGACGGCGCAGTATTCAGTTCACAGTTGGCAGTTTTTCAGTTTCGACTCAAACCGGGCGTCATTTTCACAGGAACCCGTTAAGAAACCGACTACTGAAAATTGAATACTGCGCACTGAATGCTGCGCGCGCTCACTTTTCTACGCGCACAAACTGATTCGTCGTCGCGTTTACCACTACGTCGAGGTCTGGATCGTTCACGCTTTGCCCGTAGAGCACATGCCAGATGAGCATGCTGGTGCGTGGCTCCCAACTGAGGGTGAAGTTCACCGGCAGGTTCGCATCTTTCTTCAGCAGAGCGGCGCCGCCATGTTTCTGGGCGGTTTCCAGGGCTTGAGTGGAATCGGTCTTCAGGAATGGGAGCTGGAAGATTTGCGTCGAGTTGTTGGTCGCGCTCCAACTGTCTTCGGTTCCCGGACTAATGCCGGGACTGGGAGCGTCGGGTCCGCTGAGGCCCGACCACATATAGGTCTTCATGCTGTGTCGGGAAGCGGACGCGAACAGTCCGCGCCAGATCGCTGATTTGCCGTCGTGTCCTAGAGGTGGATTTTCGTTGCCGCCGGCGTGTTTGGAGTTCTGAGATTGAAGATTGACGGGTTCCGTGTCCGGAGCCCAGCCCCGCGATGTGGTGTAGAGCCTTTGCAGAGCTATGCGTCCGGTCTCGGTATCGGACGGCTTGGACTCCGCTGGCTTCGCTGTGGGAGTTGAGGATGGCTGCGATCCGCCGGAGGGCGATGAAGAGCAGGCTGTGAGTGCAAATGCCAGAAGAATGATCGAAACCGTCTTCCCAATCATGGCTCGTAAATAATACCCTCTCCGGTTACGCAACTGTGACGCTGCCGGTAGGGTTGAATCTCATGGGTAACTGCGACGGAGGACCTTCCTCAACGAAGGAAGAAAGTTCATCTTGGCGTGAGCTCGAGCATCCATCATCCGTCCATCACATCCATCATCCCTGAAGAACGTTGTGTGCAGCGGAACTGGAAGAATTACTGATTCAGCTGTAGCGTACTGGAAGGCGGAGAAGATATGCATCCCATGACAAAGCAAATTCGCGATGCAATTGCGAATGCCACTGACGGGCTGAGCGAGTCGCAATTACGCCTGCATCCAGAAGGGAAGTGGGATACGGCGGCCATCCTCGAGCATCTTGCCCTGACTTACGGAACTACGGCGCGGGTGATGCAGAAGTGTCTTGCGCAAGGCAAGCCTCTGGTGACCTCTCTCACGGTCAAGCAGCGTTTCGCGCAGGTTGTTGTCCTGAACTGCAATTTCATTCCCCATGGCAGACCGGCTCCCAAGCAGGTCGTTCCATCGGGGGGAATCGGCGGAGCCGAGGCTCGCGAGCTGATTTTCTCGAACTTGGAAAAGATGGACCAGGCATTGGCGCAGTGCGAGGAGCGCTTTGGCGGCAAGGTGAAGATTGCGGACCATCCGGTTCTGGGACCGATTCCGCTCAGCGGCTGGCGCAAGTTCCACGTGCTCCACACCCGTCATCATATGAAGCAGATTGACGCCTTAGTCAGGATGCCGGCGCCCGTCAGGTCTCAGGTGAGCTCGGGAGCGTAAGAGAAGTTCAACGCATCTGATTTGCCCTCCGACCCCCGATCAGAAACGTCCAATCCCGTGCTGTTGAACGACAACTCTGCCCATTGCATTGCCGGCTGGTATCTCGGCGCTTCCTGCCGAACATCTAAATGGGACAAACAGGAGAGCAAGAAAACACGGCGCGCCACCCGTGTTTTTCTTGAGGAGGTCCCCATGAAACAGTTCTTGGCAATGTCAGCTTTGCTGCTTTCTTTCGCCGCAGTATCTGCCGTGCCGCTACCATCCATTCAAGATCCATACGCTCAGCCGCAAGCCTGGCACGGAGTTCTTTCCGTGGACGACCAGGCGCAATTCGACAAGTACTACGCGAAGTGGGTAGATGCCACGCGTAGAAGTGACCATGACGATATCTCCGACAACGCGCGCAAGATGCAGGAGATCATGACGCGGTACAACATCCCGGTAAGCGTGTCATTTGATCGGGTTGCGTCATATCCCTCGCCGTACCCAGCAGGAGCTTACGCGCCTTACCCGGCATATCCGCCGGTGCAGCGGCTCTCCAACGACGACCAGAAGCAGTTCGATAAAGAATATGGAAGGTGGGTCGAGGCCACGCGCAAGAATGATCAGGAAGACATCTCCGAGCACGCGCGCAAAATGCAGGACATCATGGCCCGCTACAACATGCCGGCCGGCTTGCCGTTCGCGCAGGTAGCAAGCGGCGGCAGCGCGGGAGCGTATCCGAATCCAGCCTATGCTTATCCGCAACCGCGGCATCTTTCTTCCGACGATCAGAAGAATTTCGATAAGGCCTACAAGAAATGGCTGGAGGCACGCCACAAGAACCACAAGGAAGATACGGATGAGAACGAGCGCAAAATGCACGACATCATGGCCCGTTACGATATCCCGGCGAATGTCCCTTACGAGCAGATAGCTTCGCCCGGTGTCTATCGGTAGGTGGATTGAATCGGAGGGCGCAAAAACCAATAAGCAAAGCAAACAATCACGGCCTGCATCCTTGCGAATGCAGGCCGTGAATGATGTGGTGAGATGTCCTATCGAGCTGACCGACTCCGTTGCCGAAATCGGCTACCCACATGCAATCCGGTGAATGTGTCACCCATCGTGCCCCCTTCCGTTACCGGAAGCTTTACGCCCGGCTTCACCTTGCGATGACGCCTTGCGAGTGCCCGAAGGATGAAGCCTGCCGCCTGAATTCTGCAGGCCGTCCACCGATTCGCCGCTCTTTATTATCCCGTCGCCCTCTCGGGGTTGGGATAGGGCCGCGGACGATCCGAAAAACTTTCGTCCTTCAGTGTTTCCGCGGTCTCTAGGCTGGCTGATCTGTCCCGCAGCTTTCGCCACAGAAGGACTGCCAGTCTTCCAGGCCATCTGGATTGCACGATGAGCTTTCGCCCACCGAGCATCACAGTTGGTCTTCGCCGATTGTCCGTCGTGACTTGCGCCACGCCTGTTAGGCCAACCGGACTTCTGCCTGCATGATTCCGCGTCCGACTACCGCCAAACGGTTCCTCATGCGAGGACTTGCCAGCAGCTCCGTCCCCGAATTCCTGTTTCCGGGCAAGCCCGGACTCAGTTCTGGCGGAACCGCCATCATCAATCGCCGATTCCTTCCCGGATTCTCCGGGATGATTCCGGTTTCCATTGACATCCGCAAAACCCGCTTTGGCTTACGCCACGCGCTGGGTTGCGGTTTAGCTGCCGTGATCGACAGAGCGCTTTCGCATTCTGCCCGAACAGCTTACCCTTTCGGATCGCCGCTCGCTTGTTCCCTTTCGGGAACACCGGATCTTTGCAATCGTTGTTTCCAGAGCGACTGCAACTTGCTGCCGGCTTACGCCGTCAGCTCCGGCAACCTGGCTGCGATTCAGAGCGTTTCTCCGCCACGCTTGCGCGCAACAGAGGCGTCTTCCGGTCACAGTGCTGATCCCTACAGCTTGCAGAGTCTTTGAGAATGCGCTTCGGTTGCCCTTGGCGCCTCCCCCGTGAAGCAAGACTTTCGTCCGTCCCCACGCTCCCAGATCGACGAACTCGCCGGCTTGCGCCGATTCGTTCCCACAGGAGAAAGCGGTGAAGCCTCCACCCATGCTCAATCTGTCGGGTGTTTCGGATATCGGTGGCTTGCGCTGCCGAAGTTCCTAGCACTTTCCACCCAGCCTTTTGAACTGGGCCCTGGTGCGATCCCGTTGGCTTCCGGAGTCAAGCGGTTATTCGCCGCCCGATCCTTGCTCCCGTACAGCAACTTGCGCCGCTGCCGTTCGCTCGCCCGTCTGCATCTTCGATCTCAGCAGCCAGCCGCTTTCCAACTTTCGTTGTTTGCGACCGGCCCTTGTTCGATTGAAACTCTCGGTCTCGCCGCGCGTCAGAACAAATCTTTCGACCTGGTCTTCTCCGACGGGACTGCGGGTCCCAACCAATGTTTCAGGCTTCCACCCTCTTTCGAGGACTTCCGCTTTGAAACTCAGGCTCGAGCGATTCAGGACATCTCACGCTCGCGTGATAGGGAATTTACTCTTTTCAGAGATAGCCGCAAGCGAAATACACGCGGAAATTGTGGGTTTCCTGTTTAAAACAAGGACCTCTTGTGGACATGGGTGGAAAAGCAGTTGCCGCACTGTAACCTGCACATTCAAAGGTGCGAAACCATTCTTCAGAAGCTTGTGAGTTGCACCGGTCAGTGTGCACAAAACGCACGTTCACAAAGCGACAGCATGCGGCTTCAACCGCCGAGTTCTGCTTTGTGCGACGGCTTGTACGTTTTTCGGAACAAGAGCGTCCAAATTGCTCAGGAGTGCGAGAGCCACGACATCATGATCGTTCGTTTGCAAACTCCTCTGCGACATCGGCAGGGATTCGGGGAAAAGCGATCACGTGGAACAGAAACCCAAGGTCTTGCTTGCCGATCTTGATCGGGATACTCGCGATCTGTGTCAGAGGGTGGCCGAAGGACTGGAGTGCGAGCTCCTGGTCGTGGCAGATAGCGCGTCGGTCTTAGCTACGCTCAAGCGCGACGAAGTAACCGTTGTCCTGCTTAACGCTCGCACAATTGCTAATACCGTCGAGCTTCTGCGGGAGATCAAGGAGAAGTCGTCGCGCGTCGAGGTTCTGATCGCGGATGAGCACGCCACCATTCCTGCAGCAATTGCCGCAGTCAAAGCCGGGGCTTCCGAGTATCTGGAGAAGCCGTTGAAACCTGATTTGCTGGAGACGGCTTTTGTGGAGGCTCTGGAGCGCTATCGCAAGTTTCAGACATCGGTGCCGACCCTTGGCGAATTGCAGAGAAAGGCAATTCAAGACGCCATCGCGCAGGCCGACGGCGACAAGCTGGAAGCCGCGCGACTGCTTTCCATCGGCAAGACGACGCTCTATCGCAAGCTCAGGGAGTATGGGAGTCAGGAGCACAAACAACCGGGCGGGAGCACAAAGAAGTAACGAAGGCGATTTCTGTGCCGTCCAGTCCCGGAGTGCCGGACGCCCTCGTCCGTACGAGGATCCAGAAGTCTGGGAGTCGCCGTCCTCTACAAAATGTCCACAGTCCGCCGGGTTAGGGCACCCGGCGTTCCGTGTGTGTACTCGTAAATGGCTCGAACTTGGGAAGTTAGAAGTGGCGCGTGAATGACGCGATGACTGTGTAGTCAGCAAACGCCGCATCGCCATGGGTGTGATTCTGAATGTCGGGAACGCTGATCTTGCGATTACGCTCCATCGCCCAGGGTGCGCTCACGTTGAGAGTATTGCCCCGATACGAATACGTCAGACCAGGCTCGATCGATATCACATATCCAGGCCGCCGAAATCCGTTACTGGCGCCGAATGCGTCGCGGACCGGTACACCCTCCATGCGTCCGCCCATGCTTAATGCAAGGTTTCGGATTTTCGGGACGCCGTGCGAGAAGCCGCCGCGCCAGAGGTACTGGTCTGTCACGGACATCACGTCTTCGTGCGGCGCGCTGCGGAACGTCTGAACGCCATTCGTGTCGCGTGGATTGAAGAGCCATGACCCGGTGAAGTACAGCATGGTGCGGAAGTATGTCTGGCGGTAGGCCTGCGTGCCCAGCGTGAAGCCCCAGCTTCCGTCGCCAGGTTGGATTGACTGGTCGAACGGCCGAAGCTGCGTCTTGCCGCCCGCAAGGATGGTATAGCCCGAGGCGTCATTGATGCCGGTCGGCATCTTCAGGGCCATTGAGAATGCGACGTTTCCGTGGCTCTCCGTCGGCGGACGAAATACCCACGCTTGCACGCCCGCGGTGATGTCACCGATTCCGCCGGCGCGATAGGTGTTCACGTTTCCCTGCTGATGGCGCGTAGCGGTCAAACCGGGGATATCGCCGATAATGCTCCAGCGCGGCGTCAACTGATAGTTGAATGAAACGTCGTACAGATCGACGTGATTCAAGACTTCGTTGTGCAAGGCTGCCCGTTGCGCCTGGTAGTCCGTGCCGACGTAGTGCTTATACGAACTGTAGGTGCGGAAGCCAATCGTGATGGTCAGGTTGTGGAGCTTGTCCGATAGGCCTCCGCCTCCGTGACTGGGTTGTTCTTGATCGTTCGGAAGGAGACCGGCAACGAGCGGCTGTTCCGTGTGTGCTGCTACGCAGCCCTGCGCAAATGCCTTAACGGACAACGTTGAAAGAGTTAGAACACAGCCGGCAGCTACGAGGCACTTCAGTGGCGAATAACTTCTTGCGGTGCGATCCATCGGGAGCTCCAGATGCGTTGTTTTCTGGGACCAAAGCGAACGATGGGGAAGTACATCGTAAGTAGCTGGTCGCAACAATAGTGCAAATGCATTATTGGAAGTGCATGTACATTGAGGAGCATGCCATCAATCCGACGCGGTTGCTATGTCTTGGTTGCAGCCACACTTCTGTTGCTCTTCTTTGCCTCATCCGTTGCGGCGAAAAACGTTCGCAAGTTAACGCTGCGCGATCTTGACGGGAACAAGGCCCGAATAAGCGACTACCAGGGCCGCGTCGTCGTACTGAACTTCTGGGCGACCTGGTGCGGGCCCTGCAAAGAAGAGATCCCGCGCCTCGGGCAAATGGCTCGGCAGTATGCCGACCAACAGGTAGTTTTCGTGTTGACATCCATCGATGAACAGAAAAAATGGCCCGCAGTGCGAGACTACGTTGGCCAGCAGAAAATCACGTTGCCCGTGTGGGTCGGTGGATCTACTGATCTGGTAGAGCAATTGTCAGGGATCAACGTTGTTCCAGCCACCATCGTCATCGATGAACAGGGTGAGATCGTGCGCGTCATTAACGGGGAAGCGCGCGACGAGGATGTAAAGGAAGCGGTGGACTGGCTGCTCACTGGCCGAAAAGGCCAAGCCCCCTCGGAGCGAGTGAAGCGATACTGAGGGCGCGAGCGTGATTCGGTTTGGCCTATTGCTTCATTTACTAGCGTGTATTTTTCCCAAAAAAATACCCGCCTTTTCAGGCGGGCTCGATAGGTTGACTTCAATCTACCCGCTTGCATTGGGTCGTGCCATAGTCTTTTTGTAGTATCGTGCTGGTAATTAAAAACCACTACAGACATCCGGTTTTGTGGTCTCGCGTGGCGCAGCTTTCGATCGCTTGCCTCGTTGCTCTCCACAGCATGGATTTTGCTGGGAACGGGAAACGGATTTTCAATTCACTGTCACAAATTCTGGAGGTGAACGTGAAGCACTCCCAACGCATTCTGATTTGCACTCTGCTCTTGCTGGCAGTTGCTGTCGCGCAAACAGCCAGTAGCAAGGGCGCCACGCTGGTTTCAGATCAGCGGCTCAAACAACTTCTTCCTGCAACGGTATTTCTCGACGGAGAGAATGTGCCTACGCAGGAACGCAACGCCGCTCTCCTCCAGCTCCCGAATGGGAAGCTCTTGCTGGCTAGCCTGATCGATACTTCCGGTTACAGCTCGGCATACCAGGAGAAATACAGCGGCGTGCTGCTATTGCAAGCCGGAATCACCATCGGTTCGAAGAACCTGGATGCCGGCGCCTATGCGATCGGCCAAAAGAAGAATGGTGACGACGTGACCTTGTACGTCTACAACATTGGCGGAGATCGAGTTGCCGAACTGGCCACACAGAGGCAAGACAGTCTGCGTCCGGTGAAGCCTCTCCAAATCGTGGTAGCCGAGGACGGATCTGTGCGGCTGTATCTGGGGCGGTACGGCGTTTCCATTGCCGGACGATAAGCGATAGATGTCAGGAGCGTTCGAAATGCCGGAGTCATCGGAGCGGACGAAAACTCCGCCAGGTGACGCCCGCGCCGGTCGTTCGGCCACCGCTGGACTGTTGTTGGCTCTGGCCATCACGCTAGCCGCAGTTGTCGCTTATTCCTGGTACGTGACCCGCCAGATTTCCGGCCTTCGCGAGCTGCAGACCTCGATCACCGAGCGCAACCGCAAAGATTCCTTGCAGTTGTTACGAATTCAGAACAACCTCAACGAAATCGGCCTGGGGATGCGCGACATGCTCGATAATGTCGAACCCTATCCGTTGACTGCATTCCAAGGACAATTTCAACGGATGCGCAGCGACCTTGATGACGCCATTCGGCGTGAACAAGAACTCAGTGTCGCAAATCGCACTCCGGAACAACGGCAGTATCTTGAAAGTTCGGTCGCGCAATTCTGGAACGCAGTGGACCGCATCTTTGATTTGGCGAGGAACGGCAGGGAAGACGAGGCTCGCGTCCAGATTCGTTTGTCGTTACAAGCGCGGCTGGCTGCCTTAAGCACGGCTGTGGCTCGACTGCTCGTGGAAAACAACGAGAGCGAGCAGCAGGCGGCAGCGCGCGTGATCGGCATCTATGATCGCGTACAGCGGCAGGCTTACATTTTTCTGGCCGCAACCCTGGCTGCGATTGTGCTCACGAGCGTTCTGCTGATTCGTTCCAACCGCCAGCTGTTCCGCCAGCTCGCGACCCTTTCGGAGCAACGCAGCGATCTCGCGCGAACCTTGATTGCAGCGCAGGAATCGACGCTCAGCTATGTTTCCCGCGAGCTGCATGACGAGTTCGGACAAATCCTAACCGCTATTGGCGCGATGCTCACGCGTCTGACCAAGCGCGCGCCGGATGTCCAGCTCAATGCAGAGTTGCGGGAGATCCGCGACGTGGCGCAATCGGCTCTGGATAAAACCCGCACGCTTTCGCAGGCGCTCCACCCCGTCATGCTCGATGAGGCTGGGCTCGAACAGAGCCTCGATTGGTATCTACCGACAGTTGAACGACAGACGGGAATCGCCATTTCGTACGAAAAGTCAGGAGCTCCATTTGAAGTTTCCCGCAAGCCTGGTGTACACATCTATCGCGTAGTGCAGGAAGCGTTGAACAATATAAAGCGCCATTCCGGCTCACAACGCGCGTGGGTTCGACTGCACTTCTCACCGGAAGTGCTGGAGGTTGAGATCGAAGATCATGGTTGCGGATTCACCACACCAATTGCCTCTCGCGGCATCGGCTTGGTGGGAATGCGCGAGCGCGCTCACTTAATCGGCGGCGAATTAAGCATTACTCGACCGTCAGAAGGAGGCACCCTGGTTCGACTTCGTGTGCCTCGCGCGAAGGCAGTGGAACTTCAGAGCCAGACAGAGCTGGCCCGATAACGATGATCAAACAAAAGATTTCTGTCCTTCTAGTGGACGATCACAGCTTAGTGCGCCGCGGCTTTCGCCGACTGCTCGAAGACGAAAAAGACATCAGTGTAGTGGGTGAGGCCAGCAGCGGTTCCGAAGGCGTAGAGCTGGCTCGGAAATTAAAGCCGCAAGTAATCCTGATGGATTGCGCGTTGCAAGGAGAGAGCGGCATCACTGCCACGCGCACCATCGTTGCGAGTCTTCCCGAAACCGCCATTCTGATGCTGAGCATGCACTCTGAGGAGACGCTGGTTCGCCAGTCCCTGGAAGCCGGGGCTCGCGGATACTTGCTCAAGAACGCCGGCGATCTCGATCTCGCGGCAGCGATTCGCCGCGTCGTGGCGGGGGATATCGTCCTCGACCCGCAAGTAAAGCGGGTCGAAACACTCAAAGGCGAGCGTACAGCGGGACTCACCGCCCGTGAGCTTGAAATCCTGCAACTGATTGCCATGGGCAAGTCAAACAAGGAGATTGCCAGCGATCTTGAGCTGAGTGTGAACACCGTATCGGTCCACCGCGCCAACATCATGAATGCGCTGGGACTTCACAAGACCGCTGAACTGGTGGTATACGCGATCCGCAACGGCCTGGTGAATCTCCCGTGAACCGCCGCGAGTTCGTTGCCGGGCTTCTGAGCTCGGGAGTCGCGGCTTCTTTGCCTGGGCAATCACGCGCAGCGGCGTTGGGATTTCGATTGACCGACGTCACCGCCGCATCCGGCATTCAATTCCAGCACAACAGCGGAGCGTTCGGCGGAAAGTATTTGCCGGAAACCCTAGGCGCGGGCTGCGCCTTTATTGATTACGACGCCGATGGTTGGCCAGACATCCTGTTGGTCAACGGCATGGATTGGCCCGGTCACAAACGACAGCGCAGTACCCTGAAGCTCTATCGCAATAATCGCAACGGCACGTTTACTGACGTGACTCGTTCTGTTGGACTCGACTTGGAAATGTACGGCATGGGCGTCGCCGTAGCCGACTACAACAACGACGGCCTTCCCGATCTGTTGATTACCTGTGTCGGGCAGAACCGCTTGTTTCGCAACACTGGCAAAGGAACTTTCATCGATGTCACGCGCAGTTGCGGCCTATCTGGACGCCAGGCGTTCAGCACCTCGGCGATGTGGTTTGACTACAACCGCGATGGTCTGCTCGATCTGTTCGTCTGTAACTACGTGAAGTGGTCCCCTGAGCATGATGTCTTCTGCAGTAGCGATGGCAAGCGCAAGTCGTACTGCACCCCTGAGGCGTATCACGGCGAGACCTGCTGGCTGTTTCGCAATCGTGGTGACGGAACTTTCGAAGACGTGACGGCGACCAGTGGCATCTTCGACGCCACATCCAAGTCGCTAGGCGTGGCCATGCTGGATTACGACAATGACGGATGGCCCGACCTTTTCGTAGCCAACGATACCCAGCCCAACAAGCTCTATCGCAATCTGCGCGACGGGACCTTCAAGGATGCGGCGCTGGATGCCGGAGTAGCCTTCAGCTCAGAAGGCAAAGCTCGCGCTGGCATGGGCGTGGATGTAGGCGACATCCAGAGCAACGGCGGCCAGACCATAGCGATCACCAACTTCGACAACGAGATGATCGGACTCTATCGACCCAGTGGCTCCGGCGGCTACAGTGATAACGCTCTCGGCAGCGGAATCGGGGCCGCATCGCGGGCAACCCTGGGCTTCGGCTGTGTCTTCGCTGATCTGGATCTCGACGGCGCTCTCGACCTCGCAGTGGTGAACGGACACATCGATGAAACGGTGCGCAACATTCACGGAGTTGGGTACGCTCAGCCCCCGCATCTGTTTCTCAATGATGGTTCCGGCCGCTTCCATGACATTGCTGGCGAGACGGATGGCGGATTCGCGCAGCCAAAAGTGGGTCGAGGACTGGCCTACGCCGACTTTGATCGTGATGGCGATGTCGATCTGCTGATCACCACGAACAATGGTCCGGCTTATCTCTACCGCAACGATCAACTCGCCGGGAATCGCAGCATCCGCCTTCATCTGGTGGGAACCAAATCCAACCGCGATGCCATTGGCGCCCGCGTGCATTTGACCGTGAGCGGAGTAACGCAGTCGAGCTTCGTGAAGAGCGGCTCGAGCTATCTTTCGCAGTCGGAATTACTCCTGACCTTCGGCCTTGGCAAGCGCGAAAAGGCAGAGCGAGTGGTAATTGAGTGGCCGAGCGGGCGCACGGAAGACTTCAAAGATGTCGTCACTGGAAGAGCCTACCGCTGCACAGAAGGCAAGGGAATTGCGCAAACCTAAAGTCAGTCCTATGCACGAGCGTTTGGTCCTTGTTTCCCACTCGTTTCTGCCAATTCCCACAGCTTAACCACAGCCCGATGATGCTTTGATATAACGTCTTCTTGGCGCTCTCCGCGACAATTGTTTCTCCTCCGTGGCAACGGCAATCTCATTTTCGCAAGACCTGAAACAGCAAGCGGACATCGTCCGCATCATCGGCGATTACGTCCAGCTCAAGAAAGCCGGAGCGCAGAACTTCGTTGGTCTCTGTCCTTTTCACAAAGAGAAGTCGCCTTCATTTTCCGTGCATGCGACCCGGCAGTTCTTTCACTGCTTCGGATGCGGGGAGAAGGGCGATGTCTTTACCTTCGTACAGAAGATGGAGAACGTCACTTTCCCGGAAGCCATCCGGCGCGTTGCCGAGAAGATGGGAGTGCCGGTACCAAAGCAAGGCTACTCCGGTCCCGGTGAGGCCCTGGAGGCAAAGCAGCGCGGGGTGCTGCTCGATTTGCACGAGAAGGCTTGCGCGTCTTTTGAGGAGCAGTTGCGGCGCCCGGAGGGCGCGCGCGCGAGAGAATATTTGACCGGGCGTGGATTGTCGGAAGAGACGCTTCGCCGCTTCCGCATCGGTTTTGCTCCCGATTCGGGATTTATGTTGAGAGATCGGTTACGGGTAGTTGCGGACGAAGAAAACCTAAAGGCGTCGGGACTATTTTCGTGGAAACAGGACGACGCTGCGGGCGAAGACCGGCCGGCGGCGGCCGGAACCACGACAACAAAAGCCATAACCACCTCTTCGCTTTACTCCAAGTTTCGCAATCGCGTGATGTTCCCCATCTGCAATGAACAAGGCAAAGTAATCGCCTTCACTGGACGCACGCTCGATCCCAATGAGAAGTCAGGCCCGAAATATCTGAACTCGCCCGAGACGCCCATCTATTCCAAGGGCAAGGTGCTCTTCAATCTCGACAAAGCCAAAGAAGCGATTCGCCATCTCACCTACGCGATTCTGGTGGAAGGCAACGTCGACTGCATCTCCGTTTTTGAGGCTGGCTTCAAGAATGTGATTGCCACATCCGGTACGGCGTTCTCCGAAATGCAAGTTAGGCTTCTGGGCCGATTCACGAGGCAGGTAGTCGTCAATTTCGATCCAGACACCGCCGGAGCTGCTGCAACCGAGCGTTCGCTGGCGATGCTCGTGGAGGAGGATTTCAAGATCAAGGTCCTCACTCTTGAGCCAGGCTTCGATCCCGATCTGTTTATCCGGCGCAAAGGCGTCGCCGCGTATCGTCAAGCGCTGAGCGAGGCTCCCGATTACTTCCCCTATCTGATCTCGCGCGCTGCAGCGATGTTCCCAGTGAAGACTCCTGACGGCAAGGCAAAGGCCGTGAACTATCTCCTGCCGCATATCAAACGCGTGCCGCAGGCGATCGTGCGCGACGAGCTCGCGAACAACGTCGCTCAGCGTTTCGGAATCGATTCGGCGTTGGTACGCCAGGAACTACGCCACGCGGCAACCAACCGGAGGGCGGAATTCAAAGCCCCTCCGGAACAGCAAGTGAGTGAAGCCGAGAAGATCATTGTGCGGCTATTGGCGCCCGGCTCTGCTGAGCTCGAAGAGCTGCGTACGGCGGCAACTGATGTGTTGGTGGCAGAAGGCCTGATAGAGGGACTGCCTGCGCAGCCTCTGCTGGAATGGCTTCTGTGCCCGATGGAGGGTTCTTCCGCATCGGAGACTGATCAGCGATCGCTCGCTTCCATCCTGATGAAGGAGAACGACGAGCTCACACAGGAGTTGATCGAATCGGCGATTGAGGCCCTGCGACGAGGGAAACTGGAGCGTCGACAACGCGAGTTGAATGCATCCATCGCAGAAGCTGAGCGCAAGAACGATTCGCAGACTCTAACCAGACTGCTACAGGAGAAATTCGCGATCGATAAGGCTTTGCAGAAGTGATCGCAAGCTGGAACAGCCTGCCGAAGGCGTTCAAGTAAGCTCTTTTCCTGTGTGACCTTTGTGAGAACTTCGTGCCCTTCGTGTTCGTTCCCGTTGCTTAAGGTTTTTGCGCGGGACGCAGCAGAATCTCGCTGGCGAACGACTGCGGTGCTTGCGTGACCACCATCTCGACCACATGCGCTACATCGGACGACTGCAGCATCTTGCTAACGTTCTTTCCTTCGTGCGGACTCAGCTCGGTGTTGACCGAGCCCGGACAAATCACCGTCACGCGAACCTTGTGCCCGCGCAATTCCTCGGCTGTGGAATACGAAAGTCCATTCAATCCCCACTTGGACGCCGCATAGGCGGCGCCGTTTGGCAGGGCGTTCTTGCCCGCGAGCGAGGAGATGTTGATGATGTCTCCGCCTCCGTTCGCGATCAGCGCGGGAGCGAAACGTCGCATCGTGTAGTACACGCCGCGCAGATTGGTGTTGAGGATGTTGTCCCATGTTGTGGGATCGGTCTCGTGCAGGGGAGCCGAGAAGCCGCCGACTCCGGCGTTGTTGACCAAAACCCGGAGCTTACCGAGGTGCGCAGTCAGCTTCTTGCCCAAACTCTCGACGTCCTGAAGGGAAGTCACGTCGCAGCGAATGCCCTCGCACCTGCCGCCTCCGCGCGTGATCTGCTCGGCAGCTTTTTGCAGTTCGTCCTGCTTTCGCGCGGTGATAACAACTTCTGCGCCGAGTGCTGCAAGCTTTGTAGCGATTGCCAGGCCGATGCCACGGCTTCCGCCAGTCACGATTGCGAGTTTGTTGTTTAGCGGGGCGTTCACGAAATCCTCCTTCAGCGGATTTTCGACTGCTTCTCCACCATACCCTCCCATAGGTTCCACGGCAGCACCGAACGTAGCAAATAGCCGATCTTGGCGTCACGTCCGGAAAGATATCTCAGCCTTGGATTTGGATCTTCAGCGATTCGCGCAATCAGCCGGGCTACGTCAAGCGGATCGGCCATGCGTCCGGTGGACTCCTTCACGCCATCAGCGAACTTGCGGCTGCGTTCCTTGTTGGGCGAACTGCCATCCGTCGCCCCCCTGCTGATCGTCACATTGCGTGTCCAGATATCGGTTTTGTAGGCTCCTGGTTCGATCAGCACCACCTTCACTCCCAGTGCCCGCAATTCGATCCGCAACGACTCAGCCCAGCCTTCGAGCGCATGCTTCGACGCGCAATAACTCGAGACCATCGGCTGACCGATCAAACCGAGAATCGACGAAACCATGATGATGTGCCCGGATCGCTGCGCGCGCATCGTCGGCAAAACTGCTTTGGTGACGGCAACCTGACCGAAGAAGTTCGTGTCCATCTGCAGCCGAAGTTCATCGAGAGCGACGTCCTCGGCGAATCCACCGACGGCAAATCCAGCGTTGTTTATGAGCACGTCAATGCGGCCATGATCGCGCGCGATTTGGTCGATTGTTGCCGGAATACCCGCAAAGTCTGTGACCTCGAGCTGGCGCACTTGCACGTGCGCCGCCAGATCGCCGCCAAGAGCCTGATCGAGTCTTGCTCTGCGCTCCGGTTGGCGCATGGTGGCGATCACAAAGTATCCGGCCTTGGCGAGTTCCACGACCGTAAGCAGACCGAATCCGCTGGAACTGCCGGTGACGACTGCAACTTTCTTTTGAGACATGGCCAGAGATTGTAGCTGCAAGGCGCATCGCGCTCTCACTCGGCATGCTCGGCATGGTAGAGATGCAGCATGCTGCGTCGCTTCGCACCATGCTTATGGCGCGTCGTCGTCGTCGTCGTATCAAGACATTTAAGAATGTAACTTTGGCCCTGGCTGTCGAGACATTAAGAATGTAACCGGACAGAAGCCGCCGGGGCTGTGGGAATGTGGGAAGCCCGGGCTTTTGCGGGCTTTCCAAGCGGGGTGGAAAAGTCCGCTTTTGGGACTTTTCCACCCCGCGTCATTTCCACAGCCTTTTTCGGCTCCGCCGCTGCAGCTTTCGGACTCAGGCGTCGGTTGGCCAGCGCGTACACGGTCTCCAGCTTGCGTTCAATGCGCTGGGACAGCTCAAACGGATCCATGGCAGCGCGAAGCTTCTGCAGCTTGGCGAGCTGCTGCTTGTCCCCTTGCCCGGAGGCCAGCACCCGCTCCAACGGCGTCTGCGCCGCGCTGTAGACGCGTCGCACTTTGGAGCCCACGCGAACTTTCTTCTCCAGCTTCACCGAGGGTAGGTACAGGTTCATCCACAGCCGCAGCTCCTGCCCATACACTGCATTGATCGCCTCCACCGCCGCTCGCGAGTCATACCGCTCCCACCCCAGCAGCTTGCGCACGTGCGTCCAGTTCTTCTGTTCGATATGAGCGTTGTCGTCCTTCTTGTACGGTCGCCCACGCGTCAGCTGGATCTGCTCGGCATCGCACCACCGCTTTAGGTGCCAGTTAATGAACTCCGAGCCGTTGTCCGAATCCACTCCCAACAGGCGGAAGGGTAAGCCGGCCCGAATCTCATGGAGCGCCTCTTGCACCGCCACCTCGCTCTTTCCCAACAACCCTCGCGACTCGGTCCAGCCGCTGTAAATGTCGGTCAGATTCAGAGTGTGGGCGAACTCCCCTTCGGCCGCATTGCCGGAGTGCGATACCAGGTCGATCTCGGCGAAACCAGGAGCTTCTACATCCCAGCTATGAGTCTTCACCGGAATGTGGTGCTTCAACAGCGTTCCCGGTTTGGTCCGCCTATAGATCTTCCGCTTCTGCTCCCGTTTCCTGCCCTGCAGTCGCCGATCCATCTGTCGCGCGCTCATCGCCAGTAGTTGCTTCTCGCTCTCGGCATTCAGCCGATAGCGCTTGCGAATCCATGGCATCCAGCTCGGCAGTAGCGCTTTCAGCCGCACCGACCAGGGATAGCCAGCCGCTTCCCATACTCCTGTCAGAATGGAAATCACCGCTTTGCCATAGCGCGGCTTCCGCCCTCTCGGCCGAACCACGCGTTGTATGTCTGGCGCAGGCCCGTTCAGCAAACGAATCGCGTACTTACGGTTATAGCCAGTGGTTAAACAGAACTCGTCCAACAGCCCAGGCCGTTCTTCCACCGCGGCTCGGCCCTATCGTGCAAACATCACCCGGAAATACTCCCACTTTGCCTCGCGACCCAATCCCAACTCTCCTCATTCGTTTTGTGAGTCGGGTTACATCCTAGGTGTCTCGACGGCCTCCCCTCGGGTTACATTTTGCATGGCTCGATACGGTCGTTTGCAATTCAACTCTCGATACGAGAACATAGTCGTTTTGCATAACGAGCGCGAATTCATCAGGAGCGATCAGCCAAGAATGGCGAAAGATAAGAAGGGCGCTGGAGACAACATAGCTCCGGCCAAGGGCAAGCTGGGCATCATGATTCCCGGAATGGGAGCCGTGGCAACGACTTTCGTTGCCGGGGTTGAGGCGATACGCAAGGGACACGCAAATCCAATCGGTTCACTCACGCAAATGGGCACGGTGCGGCTGGGAAAACGCACCGAAGGACGCACCCCCAAGGTTCATGAGTTCGTTCCACTCGCCGGCCTGGACAATCTGGTCTTCACTGGATGGGACATCTTCGAAGATGACATGTACACGGCCGCCAGCAAGGCAGGCGTGCTCGAAAAAGAGCTGCTCGACAAGGTGAAGCCGTTCCTAAAATCGGTGAAGCCGCGGAAGGCGGTCTTTGATCGACATTACGTGAAGAAGCTCGACGGACATCATGTAAAGAAGGGCAAATCCAAAATGGATTTGGCCGAGCAAGTGCGCGCCGATATTCGCGAATTCAAGAAGAGCTCCGGCGCGGATCGCCTGGTGATGATCTGGTGCGGGTCGACGGAAATCTTTCTGCAGCAGACTGCCGCCCACAGCTCGCTCGCCAACTTCGAAAAGGCTCTAAAGGAGAGCAGTCCGGACATCGCTCCGTCGATGATCTATGCCTATGCCGCCCTGATGGAAGGAGTGCCATTTGCCAATGGCGCTCCGAACCTGACGGTCGATCTGCCGGTGATGCACGAGCTCTCGCGGCGCAACCAGGCGCCGATTTGCGGCAAGGATTTCAAGACCGGGCAGACACTTATCAAGACCGTGCTCGCGCCGGCATTCAAAGCCCGCATGTTGGGGGTGAGTGGATGGTATTCGACGAACATTCTCGGCAATCGCGACGGCGAAGTGTTGGACGATCCCGAGTCGTTCAAGACCAAAGAGGAGTCCAAGCTGGGCGTGCTCGAGCACATCCTTCAGCCCGAGCTGTATCCGGAGCTCTACGGCAATATTTTTCATAAGGTTCGGATCAACTACTACCCTCCGCGTGGTGATAACAAAGAGGGCTGGGACAACATCGACATCTTTGGTTGGCTCAACTATCCGATGCAGATCAAGGTCGACTTTCTCTGCCGGGATTCGATCTTGGCCGCTCCGATCGTGCTCGACCTCGTCCTCTTCCTTGATCTGGCGCAACGCACGCCCGAATTGAAAGGCATCGGCATACAGGAGTGGCTCAGCTTTTATTTCAAGTCGCCGATGACCGCTCCGGGGCTCTATCCGGAACACGACCTCTTCATCCAGTCGATGAAGCTCAAGAACACTCTCCGCCACCTTCGCGGCGAGGAGATGATCACGCACCTTGGGCTGGAGTATTACGACTGAGTTGCTATCGGGTGAACGGGTGATCGGGTGAAGTAAAGCCCGCCGACTCGATCGATTTGCAATCAGTTGTGTCTGGCGGAGATCAGGCTGTTACGTCATCCCATGACCCGATTCACCCGATTTCTAGTTTCGGCCGCACGCTCGTTGACGGTTCCTTTTCTCGCTCCCCTGCCTCCTCTTGCAATATGATCTGCATCTCACTTCGAGATGGGCAGCAACTCGCCTTTTCGATTCCGGCGCAGTTCTGAGATCTTCAGGCTGTCTGCTCTCCTCGTCGGTATAGCGATCTGTATACCGCTGTTTGCTACTAAGGGGATTTTCCAGGGCCGTGTGGTAGAGGGAACAAAGCACGAAGCCGGGAAGTATATCTATATCGAGGGGCGGCCCGGTTCTATGCGGCGCGTGAACATCCAGAACTGTCGCGTACGTTTTGACGCCGGTATTCCAGCTTCGCAGCGGGTGCGAAGTGCCGCCGAATCGCTGCGCGAAAGCGCGCAAGTCCGTGTAACCGCAGAGCAAAGAGACAACGGAGAGTGGGTAGCCACGGACATTCTGATCCTGAAATTGCCGGAGGTTGACAGAGTCAAGTTAGAGACCTGAGGCCGATGACGCTTTGGTCCCGCGTGCGACGTGCTCAAATCGGATTAAAGGCTTGCTCGGAGGGGTACACTAGTTGCAAGCACTGTTGGAAGGCTGGTCACCAATTAAGTGTTTTTTCACAGAAACTTAGCGGCTGCACCTCACGTCTAAATGGGTAAGGCCATCCGTGTCTAGGACCTCACGCGTACTGGAGTAAAAAGGTATATGAAACACCTACCGAAGTGGATGCTGGCCGGAGCTCTTGCAAGCACCCTTGCAGTCACCTGTGCCGTTGGTCAACCCAAAGACGATACCAAGGAAAATTCCAAAGATCCGGCGGTCGAGCCCGTTCCCACTTATGACAAAGTGAAAAAAGGGCAGCCTCGACGACGTGAATGCCATTGGGAATCGCGACATTGGCGGGCGCGGCCTTGGCAACTGGTACTCGATCGAGAAAGAAGTCGCGATGGGTAAGCAGTATGCCCAGCAGGTGGAGCAGAGCGCCAAGCTCGTCACGGATCCCGTGGTGAATGAATACGTCAACCGAATCGGCCAGAACCTTGTCCGTCATTCCGATTCGAAGGTTCCGTTCACAATTAAAGTGATCGACGACGATCAGATCAACGCGTTCGCGCTGCCGGGTGGTTTCTTCTACGTCAATTCGGGCACAATCCTGGCTGCCGACGACGAATCGGAACTTGCCGGTGTGATGGCGCACGAGATCGCTCACGTCTGCGCACGTCACGCGATGAAGCAGATGACTCGCGCCAACTGGGCGAACTTCGCTACCATCCCGCTGATCTTCGTGGGTGGCGGCATCGGCTATGCGGCGTATGAGGCTGCCGGCATCGGCATTCCGCTTACGTTCATGAAGTTCTCGCGCGGATTCGAAGCCCAAGCCGACTATCTGGGGACACAATATCTGTACGCGAGCGGTTACGATCCGCAAGCGATGGTGGATTTCTTCGAGAAGATCGAAGCTACCGAGAAGAAGAAGCCTGGCGCGTTGGCGAAGGCTTTTGCCTCGCATCCAGCCACCCCGGATCGCGTGGAGCACACGCAGCAGGAGATTTCCAGGATTCTGCCTCCGAAGGATGAGTACGTGGTTACAACTTCGGAGTTCGATCAGGTGAAGGCGAGATTGGCTGCCATCGAGAATCGACGCAAGGTCACCGAAGATAAGGACGACGGCAAGCCGTCACTGCGACGCGCGTCGACCAAAACTGATGACAAGAATGGCAAGCCGAGCGATGATGATCGTCCGACATTGCATCGCCGCGACAACAACGACTAAGTTTCGACTGAATAGAACCTAGGGGCGGCCCGGCGAGGTCGCCTTTTTGTTTTGCGCTCGGATGGCAGCCTCGACTCTTGAGTCGGGGTGCAAGGCTTCCTAGCCTAACCCACATCTTCCCCCGCCCTGGAAGTCCGGCTTCCACCGTATAGAACCACACCAATTCCAAGACCAATTAGAATTTCGAACCATGTTTGCGAAACTTAGCTGTCCGCCTCGCTTCTTCGTTGCTCTGTTCTTTGTGTCGACGATCTCTGCCGCCGAACCGGTCGCCTTCAAGCGCGCGATTGAGCTCGCCATTCGTAACAGTTCGAGCATCGGTGCTGCCACTGCCGATGTCAGCCGCCTGAGCGCCCTCTACCGGGAATCTCGTGACCAATATGTTCCGCAACTGTATCTTGGCTCTGGATTGGCGTACTCGTTCGGATTCCCGCTCGGCGAGCCGTCCATCTTCAAGGTCAGCTCCACGAGTCTGCTGCTCAATCAGGCACAGCGCGAGTTCATCCGCGCCACGCGCAGCGACATGCGCGCCGCCAGCCTGAGCAAGGACGACAAAAAAAATCAGGTCATCCTCGAAACCGCGCTGTCTTATTCAGAACTCGATAAGAACCGGTCTTCCCTCAGCATCCTGCGCCAGCAGGAAGATACGGCGCGGAAGTTCGAGAATATTGAGCAGCAGCGCATCCAGGCCGGAGTCGATCCGGCGATCGAGCTCACGCGGGCGAAGCTCAACAGCGCGCGCATTCGGTTGAAGATCGCCGAGTTCAACGCGAGTGCGGACACGCTCCGCCTGCGTCTCTCGCAACTGACGGGCTTACCGGCGAATGAATTCGAAACCGTTACCGAATCCATTCCCCGTCTGCCCGACGTATCGCAAGAGGAAGATCTGGCCACGCGCGCAGTCGACGTGAGTCCGGTTGTGAAGAGCGCGCAGGAACTGGCAAACGCAAAACTATTTCAGGCACGCGGCGAGCATAAGCAGCTTTATCCGGCGGTCGACCTCGTTGGCCAGTACGCGCGCTTTACCAAGTACAACAACTACGATCAGTACTACAAAACCTTCCGCCGCAATAACGGAGCGATTGGAGTCGAGATCCGATTCCCATTCTTGAATAAAGGACAGAAGGACCGCAGCGAGGCCAGTTACGCGGAGGCGTTGCGTTCGCGAAAGGAGGTAGTCCAGGCCAAGGAGCAAGTTTGTACGGAAACCCTCAAATTGCAGCGCTCAGTCGCACAGCTCAATGCGGCGCGTGAGGTAGCCAGGCTCGAATATCAGCTTGCCCAGAACAACACCGAAGCCATGCAGACGAAAGTGGATGCCGGACAGGCCACGCTGCGCGATCAACAGCAAACCCAGCTCGATGAAAACGACAAGTACTCCGCGCTGCTCGACGCGACCTACGAACTGGAGAAGGCGCAGATGCAGCTGCTGAAGCAAACCGGCGAACTGGAGCAGTGGGCGCTGTCGAGCCACTAAGCGATTGAGACTGGACCCGGCCGTCTCCGGCCGGGTTTGGGTTTTGCGCTTTCGAGTCAAGTCTTGCGCGAAGCCGCTAGAAATCAAGAACGTCAAAAGCCGGGCGAGGGCACCCGGATCCACGATTGAGCTATCGCACTGCCAACCCGTAACGCTGAGTTGAAGGCGGCACCATACCGTTCATCCTCAGATATTCGACTAGCTGGCCGTAATGATCGGTCACGTGCCACACGGCCACGACGGCCATTCCCAATTTTGTATTCGGTCCGGCATAAGGGCCTTGTACTCGATCGAGCGCGTTCTGTGTATTGATAGTCTCGAGTACCCGGTTGCCATAGTCGAAGGAGTCGTGCAGATACTTGATGAGTTCGGCTTTGGTCTTCGCCGGTGATGGCCCGCCTTTCTCGCAACCGGGCGGAGGATTCTTGCCCTCGATCTCGTTGAAGAACGCGATGTTGGCGCAGGCTACGTGCTTTACCTGCTCGCCGAAGGAGCGGGCGTCCTTGAATGCTCCGGCGGTTGGAATAAACGAGTACTTCGATTCAGGCATCGCCTCCGCGATCTCGATGAATCGGGCTTCCGTGTGAGTGAGCGAAGCGCCGACACTGTCAGCGATGTTCTTTGGAACATGATCTTGCGCCCAGGTAGTGACGCTCGTTGCCAAAAGGATCAGCAGAAGCCGAGATATTTGCACAATGTGAACTCCCGCGTCCGATAGACGCACGAAACGAAAGAAGGTTGCGGATCTGCTCGCGTATTACGGGACGAATGTCTACAAGCATCAGCTCTATCAATCAGTTGCCGCGGTTACATTTTCTTGCACTAAGGTTCTGGTAGCAGAGCTCTGAATGTTATATTTGACTCTCAGCATGCCACTCAAAACGTTGTTCCTGAACCCTCCCTCGTTCGAGAACTTTGACGGCGGCGCGAGCTCGCGCTGGCCGGCTACTCGTGAGATCGAATCCTACTGGTATCCGGTGTGGCTGGCTTATCCGGCTGGCATGCTGGAAGGCTCGCGTCTGCTTGACGCTCCGCCGCACCACGTCTCTTCCGACGAAACCATCCAGATCGGCAAGGATTTCGAGTTCCTGGTGCTGTTCACCAGCACGCCGGGTTGGACAGGCGACCAGAAGCTCGCCTACGCGATGAAGGCCGCGAACCCGAAGCTGAAGATCGCCTTTGTTGGCCCCCCGGTTACCACCTCGCCTGACAAGGCTCTGAATGAGTGCGATGCGATCGACTTCGTCTGCCGTAAGGAATTTGATTACTCCGTCGTAGAGTTCGCGCAAGGCAAGCCTCTCGACGAGATTCTCGGAATTTCATACCGCAAGAATGGACGCGTCGTGCATACCGCCGACCGTCCGCAGATTCAGGATCTCGACGCCCTGCCCGACGTCACTGACGTCTACAAGCGCGATCTCGACGTTACCCGTTACAACGTTCCGTTCCTGCTCTATCCCTTTGTATCGCTGTACTCCACGCGCGGGTGTCCGGCACAATGCACGTTCTGCCTGTGGCCGCAGACGCTCAGCGGACATGCATGGCGCAAGCGCTCCAGCGACGCTGTCGCGCGCGAGATGGCCAAGGCGAAGGAGCACTGGCCCAATGTGAAGGAATTTTTCTTCGACGACGATACCTTCAACATCCAGAAAGCGCGCACCGTCGAACTCTGTGAAAAGCTGAAGCCCCTGAAGCTTACGTGGTCGTGTACATCGCGCGTGACAACGGACTACGAGACGCTGAAGGCGATGAAGGAAGCCGGTTGCCGCCTGTTGATCGTCGGTTACGAATCAGGCGATCCGCAGATTTTGAAGAACATCAAGAAGGGCGCCACCGTCGAACGCGCACGAGACTTCACGCGCGATTGTCACAAACTCGGACTCGTGATCCACGGCGATTTCATTCTGGGCTTGCCGGGCGAAACCAAAGAGACGATCCGCACGACGATCAACTTCGCTAAATCGCTGGATTGCGAGACCATTCAAGTCTCGGTCGCTCACGCGTATCCCGGCACCGAGTTCCACGATCTCGCGGAAAAGAACGGCTTCATCGTGAACAGCCAGTCGATGGTGGACTCCGGTGGACACCAGATGGCGCACATCGAGTATCCCGGCCTGCCGCGTGATTACGTGATGGAGATGGTCCATCGCTTCTACGACGAGTACTACTTCCGTCCGAAGCAGGTTTACCGCATCGTGAGGAAAGCGTTCTTCAATAACGGCGAGCGTAAGCGTCTCTACAAGGAAGCTAAGGCATTCATGAAGCTGCGCGCGGCGCGCAATCGTTACGTGCAGGATGCGCGGAAGACTCCGCAGCATGTCGATCCGCCAGCCGGTCCGCAACTGCGCGAGGAACCGGTGGAGGTAGGGACGGAGTAGGGGATAGGGAACAGGTTCCAGGGGACAGGGACAGCGAAAAGCGTGCAAGTCTTTGTCTTTCCCTATGACCTGCTTTTAAGCCACCAGCAACTTCTCCAAATCTCCTCCCGTTCCGGGAATCACTTGGTCATAAGTGCATTGTTTCGGCGTTTTATCCGGACGCCAGCGTAGAAATTTGCAGCCGTGCCGAAAGCGTCCACCGGAGAAGTGATCGTACTCAACTTCGCAGACGAGCTTGTTCTGAAGTGGAACCCATTCCGTGGAGCGTTCGGTTGACCAACGGCTTGGCCCGCCGGGAGCATTTCCGCTAAAGCCGACATCTTTGCCATGCTTCTGGTCTGCAAAGAAGGGCTCCAGAGTCTTCAGCAACTTTGCGCGTTCTTCAGCCTTGAAGCCTGATGTGAATCCGACGTGATTTAACTTGCCTTCGTCGTCGTAGAGCCCGAGTAACAACGATCCGACGACGTGGGCCTTGCTGGCGTAGCGGAAGCCGCCGACTACGCAATCTCCGGTGCGAAGACGCTTGACTTTCACCATCCCATTGCGGTCGCCCGAGTGATAGGGCTCATTCCCGCGCTTGGCGACGACGCCGTCGAACCCGACGGTCACGAGATTGCTCATCCAGCGCCGCGCGGCCTCTAGATCGCGGGTATAGGGTGATAGGCGAATGGTTCCGGCCTTCGGAATTTGTTCGAAGAACTTATCCAGTTCTTCCTTACGGCGTGCGAGGGGTTGCTCTGTGAGTTGATGCCCTTTGGCATCGACCAGCAGATCGAAAGCCAGAAAGGTCACCGGAGTCGCTTTCGAGAGTTTGCGAATACGGCTCTCGGCGGGATGAATGCGCTGCAATAGAGCGTTGAAGTCCAGATGTCCTTCGCTGAGAATTGCGATCTCGCCGTCGAGCACGAATTGTTTGTGCGGCAACTCGCGCAAAGCGGTGATCAGCTCAGGAAAATATCGGCCTAGCGGCTGCCCTGCTTTGGATTGCAGCAAAACGTCGTCGCCTGTGCGAAACGCCAATCCGCGAAATCCGTCCCATTTTGGTTCATAAATCCATTCACCCGATTCCGGCAAACGCGTTGCGTTCCGCGCTTCCATCGGCGGAAACGGCGGTCGGACAGGTAGATCAATTTGCGGGAACGGCTGCTGCAATTCTTCAACGGGAACAGCTCCCGCCAGCTTCTCCGATTTGTCGGTGCGAGATGGCATCTTCTTAGTGCTAGATGCGAGCTTACCGCTGGGCGCTTGCCTGATTCAGAGCCGTCGTCAGAACGCGGGCCGGCGCTGGAAGCGGAAAAGCTACGCCTCTGCAGCTCGTGCATCGGCGGGAAGCCGCGCCATGAAGTCGAGAAGGCGTTGGAGGTCGGAACGTCTAACATCCTCGAAGGCTACCGCAGTGCGCTTGCCCTCATTGCGCACGACCTTAGACTTCAGCTCGATCATATCCTCCTGATTGTCGGGAGCGATCATGAGGCGCATGTCGAGTTCAGTTCCCTCGGGAATGGGCGACCTCGAGAGGAACGACAGCCCGCCTTCGCTGATGTCGACGGAGGTGGTAAGTGTGAGTTCCTCGCCTCGTCCGTACATCACGTCGAACCGCGCGGGAAGGCGTGGATATTCGCGTCGGTCACGCTTCACAAATCGGGAGAGGAATCCCACAAGTGCACCCTCCAAGAGAGTCCCGAACGATTCTCCGCCTGTCGGTCGGCGCAATCAAGTGCTGCGCTCAATTCCAGAGTGAAATTGTAGGTAACCTGGTCCAAGGTACCTATTGGGCTCGAAGGCCTCGTTCAATCGCATTCCTGAACACAAGGCGGTCGCCCACGACGAAGTTCAACAGCGAGCAGATCACCACGCTCGTGCTATTGGCCAGCAGGTAGGGCCAATGTAGGGATTCAACAAACATCCATGTGAACGCGACATTCCCCGCAATTGAGATGAGTCCATTCGCTAGATGAAAACGAATTAGCCGTCCAAGCACGCCCTGGCGGAAATGCGAAGTCACGTCAGCCCAGGTGACGTGCTCGTGCCAAACGAAGTTGTGCAGGAGCGTGAGTTCCACCGCGATTGCGGTCGCGACAAGATATTGGAGGCCGGCCAAGCGCTTCAGCAGGAAGAGCGCCGCGAGTTGCACCAGGAATCCCAAAACCCCGACGAGGTTAAAGATTCCCCACCGCTGCAATTGTGATCGTTGCTTGTGGATCATTTGAGGCGCTCCGCGTCGTACAGCAGCCGTGCATGCCGGACGAACGATGTCACGGCGATGGTGACCATGCCCACTGCTCCAATCACGCCGCCGAGATCGAAGACGCCGAGTCTCAGCCCAAAGGGATGAGTCGAAGGACGAAAGAAGACGAAGAGATTCCCGACGCAAAGCAAAATGCGTAACTCGGTTGGACCGAAGTTGAAATACGCCATCTCGAACCGCGCCAGTGCATAAGTAGCGAGAAAGATTTCCGACGAGAGCAGCAGGTAAGCGACCAGCAACCACGCAGCAAAGCGAGGCTGCATGTACCCGGATGCTCCCATTCCGGCCAGCAGCGCGGTGACTCCGAAGCAGTCGATTACGTGGTCAACGTAAAAGCCATAGCGCGGCCGCAGGTGATTTCGATAGCGCGCGAGTGTTCCATCCAGGCTATCGCCCAGCCAGTTAACTGCAAGAAAAACGCAGCAAAACAGCAGACCACATGGGCTATAGCGCGCCAGGGCATACGATCCCCCCGCCAGGAACATTCCAATCGCTCCAATTACGGTCAGATGATCGGAGTTCATGCGCTCCGGAGTGCGCTCTGCCAGCCATCGCAACGCCCTTTTCTCGACCTTGGCGATGAAGCTTTGCTGGATTCTGGCGGCTTCCTGAAAGCGATTCTCGGTACATGCTTCGACCGTGAGCGGTCCTTCTGCCATCGATTTGCTTCTCCTCGAGCGTTTTTTGGGCGATCGAGCCCTAATTTGTGCTCGATTTGAGGCCTTCAAACGCGGAAGAGCAATGCACTAGCGCTCCGCCGAAGGTAATTTCGAGGTAAATCGGTATCCCGCGTCAGTTCAAGTAGATGCCGGAAAGCTCACTCAGTCGTGTGAGATCCGCCACTCAGCCGATTGCTCACAGCTTGCCGATGATCTCCCGCAACAACTCGATCGCCTTCCCCATTTCCTGAAGTGCCCTTTCGTCGAGAGTACCGATCGCTTTGGCAAGGGAATCGACTCGACGCTTTTTGCCTGCCAGCAGCAATGCCTTGCCGCGCGCTGTAGGAGTGATTCGGATCGATCTGGCATCTTTCTTCGAGGGTTCAATCTTAACCAGGCCTTCTTCGTCCATCGCGGCGACTAATCTGCTCATGGTGGGATTCTTCACCTGTTCGGCGGAGGCCAGTTCCGCCAGCGAGAGCGGACGCCCGGAGAAGACCAGCACCGACAACGCCGACAACTTTGCCGGACCGACGCCGCTGGCCAGATCCTGAATTCGCAGGCGGCGCAGCAGGTGGATCGCCGCCGAGTGCAGCCGGTCTGCGACTTCCTGATCGCGACTATCTCTGCTTGACATAGGTGATTTTCGATAGTTAGCATAGCTAACTACATTAACGTAACACGACCGAGGAGGCCTCATGTCGGCAGGAACCCAAGTTGCACTCAACAGCATCGGGCAGATCGCGATCATCGTGAAAGATGTGAATCGCGCAACAAATTTCTATCGCGACAAGCTGGGAATGAAATACCTGTTTGCCGCCGGCAATATCGCCTTCTTTGATTGCGGAGGCATTCGCCTTATGCTCGACAAGGCGGAGAATCCCGAAATGGGGACATCGATTATTTACTTCAAAGTGGTGGACATCAATCAGGCGCACCAGCAGATGAAGTCCGACGGAGTGGAGTTCGTCGATGAGCCTCACCTGATCGCGAGAATGCCCGATCATGATCTTTGGATGACGTTCTTTCGCGACAGCGAAGGCAATTTGGCGGGCTTGATGAGCGAAGTGCGGGCAGGCAAGGCGTAAGTTCACGGCTAGGGCGCTGAAGCGCCCGGAGAAATTCGATTTGTGGGGCAGCCCTTAAGGGCGGGCGTAAGAGCCCGCCTCAACCGAGTGTGGAGGCTCCGGCAAACACACGCCCGAGGGCGGCCGGTTCTCGTCTGCATCGTGTCGCGTCTCACGTCCAAATCGCGCGATTGATCTACCGCTAATACTCCACGCTCGCCAAAAACAGTCCGCTTGCCGGGGCCGTGGGTCCCGTTTCAGAACGGCTGCGGGCGGCGAGTAGAGCCGGTATGCAATCAGGCTTGATGCTGGCTTTGCCAACCAGCAGGAAAGTTCCCACAAGATTTCGGACCATGTGGTGAAGAAAGCCGTTTCCACGCACGCGATAGATGAGTAAATCGCCTTCTCGTTGCCACTCCGATGAGTAAATCGTGCGCATGTTGTCCGGCTCCTCGCCATCTTTTCCGCGCTCCGGATCTACGGCGGCGAAGCTGGTGAAGTCGTGCTTGCCGATTACGAAGCAAGCCGCCCGGAGCATCGCATCTTCGTCCAGCGGGAACGGATGATGATGAACATAACGCGCGACGAATGGCGGGCAAATACTTGCTCGAAAAATCCGGTACTCGTAACTCTTCGCCTTCGCCGAGTGCCGCGCATGAAAATCTGGAGCAGCTTCCTCGATCCGTATGGCTCGAATGGACGCCGGCAATGTGTGGTTGAGGGCGACCAAAAGATTCTCGGCCGGGATCGGCGATTCGATTGCGAAGCTTGCCACCTGTGCGAGGGCATGCACGCCGGCGTCGGTTCTGCCGGAGCCTTGGGGCAAGAGGCGTTCTCCGGTGATGCGCGCGATGGCATCCGCAAGCGCGCCTTGGATAGTGGAGTGCTGTGGCTGTACTTGCCACCCGGCGAACTCAGTGCCGTCGTAGGCGAGCGTAAGTTTGTAATTGCGAACCATTTTTTGTAGCGATCGCTAATTCTGCGGCATCAATACGGTCGTAGTTCAGGTATCTCAATCATTTATACTTGCTTCTTCCCACAACAGGCTGTGGCCCGCGTTTTAGCCCGATAGGGATGGAACTAATGTGTCAGGCGGACCGTATCCACGGTTGACCTGAAGCAAGGAATCTGTGGTGACCAATACGGGCAGCGGCAGTCTCAAACTCATTCATTTCAGAAGTAATTGGAGACCGTGAACATGCGTGTGTTTCTTTTGTCAGAAGAGTTAAGCATTCGCCGACTGGCGATGGGAG
>Ga0206969_1067_pt1 | contig 30967 bp, 33 predicted proteins | sample Alteio_BWOrgHeat_87_FD_153256 | JGI IMG/M metagenome (GOLD analysis project Ga0206969, IMG submission 153256) | Enriched cells from forest soil in Barre Woods Harvard Forest LTER site, Petersham, Massachusetts, United States -... | ecosystem: Environmental > Terrestrial > Soil > Temperate forest >... | reverse complement strand
CTCGCGACAGTACGTACGCCAGCGGGATCTCCCAAAGCCAGAAGCAGAAGAGGTTGATCCAGGTTGGGGTCCAGGTGTCGCCGGCGCCGTTGAACGATGGCGTTACTACCATCCCCAGCGCGTAGAAGACGAAGCCGTAACTCATGGTCCGGAGTGCCTGTGCGCCGATGGCTGCGGCTTCGGGACTGTGCGTGAACAGTCCCACAATGGGATGGGCTAACAGGATGAAGACCACGCTTACTACGCCCATTACTGCCATGTCATAGCCGGCGGCGATCCAGACGGCACGTTCGGCGCGCTGCGGATCGCGGGCGCCTAGCGACTGTCCCACCATGGTGGCGGCAGCGTTTGAGAGTCCCCACGACGGCAGGATCCAGAACACCACCAGACGAATCGCGATGGTGTAGCCCGCCACCGCGTTGCTTCCGAACGTGGAGAGGATGCGCACAAGCCCGACGTAGCTGGCCGTGCCCACCAACACCTGGAACGTTCCCGATCCGGAAAGCCGAATGAGATTTGCCATGAGCGCAGGCATCAGCTTGAGGTGGGGGCGGCGGATGGTGAGCGTGGCGTCTCCACGGGTGAGCCGATAGAGCTGATAGAGTACGCCGGTGCCGCGTCCGATGGTGGTGGCGACCGCCGCGCCGGTAACGCCGAGGCGCGGGAATGGGCCGAGACCGAAAATGAGACAAGGACCGAGCACGATGTTGATGGCGTTGGCGAGCCACAGCACGCGCATGGCGATGGCTGCGTCACCGGCGCCCCGGAAGATTGCGTTGATCAAGAACAGCAGAAGAACGTTGGCGCTTCCGCCCAGCATCACCCGCGTGTAGTTGGACCCGAGTGCGCGGACGGCGGGCGTTGCACCCATGATGGCGAGCAGCCGGGGAGCTAGCGTGACTCCCAGCACAGCGACTGCGGCGGCAACGCCGAGTCCGAGGGCGATGCCCTGCACGGCGGCTTCGGCAGCGGCGTCGGGACGCTTCTCGCCGATGCGGCGCGCGACGACCGCCGCGACTCCGATCGACAGGCCGATGGCGACGGTGTAGACGAGTGTCATCATCGACTCGGTCAGGCCGACGGTGGCAGTGGCGTCGGGGCCTAGACGCGAGACAAAGAAGACGTCGCAGACCGCGAAGACCGACTCCATGCACATCTCGAGCACCATCGGGATGGCGAGCAGCACGACCGCGCGTCCGATGGGACCGGCAGTGTAGTCGTGGTGCGTGCCGCGAATGGCGTCACGGATGACGGTCCACCAGGTGATGCTTTCGGCGGAGGCTGGTGCGGGGGAGGACACGGGAATAGGTTACAGGGGACGTTAGGTTGCAGGGAACAGGTTACAGGGGATGGGGACGAATCGGGTCATCGGGTGAAGTCAGTACCGCCGGCGATCGGCGTACGCAGCAGACGCCGAATTTGCGGCTGGTGGGTGAGGTAGCCGGTGGGTGGTTGTTCTTCGGCAGCCTTGCAAGCGCCGACCCAATATCCGCTCCTTCCGGTAAGCGCGCCTACGGCAAAAAGCGACACCTGTAGAGATGCAGCGAACAACGGATTCATCCGGACGCGATCAGGCGGCTTCCGTGAAGACGTACTCGTGCTGGCCATCGCGGATGATCAGCACGCGCTTTCCTCCGCGCTCCCCTGCCACAAACTCGAAGCCATCGTTGGTGGGATCGATGGTGATGAACGAGGTTGTGCCATCGTCGTTCTTTCGCGAGGCAACTGCGCTCTTCCACTCGCCAAAATCGAATGTGGTGGCGCCATCCTTATTTAATACATCAAGCTCGCCGAGCTCCTTACTGTTGTAGCGCGGCGCCAGCTTGCTCAAGAGCAACGGCTCTGGAGGCGCCACGAGCCGTTCACGCTCTTTGGCGAGGACTGCTTTGTGGCGGGCCGCGGCGGCGGCGACGTCTGTGGCGGCTTCAGGCTTGCCGTCGAACACAACTTCCTGCAGCCGGCGCATGAATGGCCGCAACAGCATTCCTCCGTTATCGGAATTCGTGAGCAATACGGCGCCGATTCCTGAATTGGGAAGGAAATAGATATCGCTCTTGTAGCCGGCCATGCTGCCGCCGTGATGCACGAGCGGCACGCCATAAGTCTTGTCGACCATGAGACCCATTCCATACGTCTGGTCCTCGCCAACGGCGATCTGCGGAGCGCGGCGTACCAGCAGATTCTCCGCCGAAACCAACTGCTTGCCGTTGGGCAGCTTGCCCACAGCAAGCTCCAGTTGCACGTAGCGGATCAGATCGTGGGCCGAGGTCCATACGCCGCCGGCAGGACGATGCGGCATCACCGCATAATCGAATGCGATGTTGGCAACCTCGGGTTTGCCGTCGATGTCGTCGCCATGCGGACTCGCGTGGTTGCCGTTGAGAGCGCGCGCCATATTGAATGTCGTGGACTGCATGCCCAGCGGATCGAAGATTCTTTGCTGCATGGCGGAGTCGTACGCCGCGCCCAGCTCGCGATCGGGATAGACGAGGTGGGCGCCGATGTATCCGGCAGCGGAAGCCATGAGATTGCTGTATTGAAAGACCTCGCCATACTTGCTGGTGGGCTGCATGGTTCCGAGCAACGCGAGCGACGATGCCGGCGTGGCTTGCTTGAACTCAAAGATCCATTCCAGGTCCTGCCGCGGCAGCCCGGTGCAAGCGCAGATCAGGTTCTTGACGAGAACGCGTTTGGTGGTGTCGGCGTCTCCCAGTTTGAAACTCGGATAGACCTCGGTTACGGGCTGGTCCCACCGGAGTTTCTTCTCGTCCACCAGTTCCGACAGAAGAAGCGTCGTCATCCCTTTGGTGTTGGAAGCCGCCATGAACAGCGTGTTTTCGTCCACGCGTTCAGGCTTGCCGAGCTCGCGCGTGCCAAGTCCGCCTTCGTAGACGATCTTGCCGCCGTCGATGAGCGCCAGCGAAGCCCCCGGGATTCCGAGTTGCTGCATCGACGTTTCCACAAACGCTTTGAGTTGAGCGATGTGTGCGGCGTCGAGTGGTTGTGCCTTACGGCCGGCGAATGACTCGCGCTGGTATCCCTTGGGACGCAAGCTTTGCACGATGAGGCTGATCGGTGAATTGCGTTTCTCAAAGGTCGGCTCGCTACCGTCCAGAATGACGACAGTCCAGGCGCTGCCGGCTCGCGACGCGATCGCCTGCACCACGGCGCGCTCGTTGGGAGAAGTTTCGTAGTCAAACACCTGCCGCTCTTCCCATCCATTGCGCGCGGGACGCGGTGTGACCAGCTTCAGCGGTCGCTTGGCTTCCGGTTTGTAAGCCGCCCAGGCGGCGGCAACTGCGGCGCGCGCGTCGGCTGCATCGGTATCGACGATGGCGACATGCGTGTCACTCTCTGGGGGTTCGAGGGCGACGAGGTTCTTGCCGGTGACGATCGCCCAACCGGCCGGCACGGTGAAGGTGGCTCCCGCGGCCGTGACGCGCGGCGTGTCAGAAGTCAGCCGCTCCGGCGCGGTTCTCGCTTCTGCCGCCGGCGCGGAAGTCTGAAGCGTGGAGGCAGAGGCCGTTCCGCACAAGAGGGCAGCGAAGGTCAGCAGGGCCAGCGATAAAATTCGACGTGTGGACATGCGAATCACCAGATTTGAAGATACAGAGAATATGTGGCCCGCGTGAGCAACCGCGGCTACCTCATCGCAAGCGTCACTCTCTTGCGCGCGGTTTCGACTTCGGGTCGATCGTCGCCAACCGCCACCTCGGTTAATTTGCGAAAATATTTTTGGGCGCGATCTGCATCGCCGGAAGATTCGGCGGCGGTCGCCGCCCCGTAGAGAGCGTTGAAGCGATTTGGAGTGGTCTTCAGAACCGCTTCATACTCCAACAATGCTTTGGCCGGCTGATTCTGGAGCACGAGCACCTGCGCGAGCATTTCGCGCGCGGGAGTCACCGCCCCGGGCGTGACCGCGTTCTTGTCCATACTGTCTTCCAGCTCCACGGCAGAGCGCATCGAGCTGAGCGCTTCTTCGTTCTTGCCTGACTCTTGCGCGACCCAAGCCGCGACTTCGCGGCGCTCGACTTCAATCTGATCTGCCCAATATGGATTTTTCTGCTTCGCCGTAGCGTCGCGCAGTTGCTCCAAGGTGTCGGCAGCTTTTTGCGCACGCGTCAGATCGCCGGACCGCGCACTTCCAATTCCCACCGCTGACCAGGTGATTGCCTGCGCCCATGGCACGCCTTGCGCATCGCTCACGAGCTTTGCGGCGTCTCCCCATTTCCCCAGCTCGATGTTGTAGCGTGCGGGAATGGCTGCAATCGCATAGTCGCCGGTAAGCGTCAGGCCCCTGATTGGCGGCAGTGACGTCATCTCATCCACGACTGTCCTTGCCTGTTTTACCCGGCCGCTCTGGAGATACGCGTACTCGAGGTAGTCCATCGCGTGCAGGCGTTGATCTCGGGCTTCGCCGTTCTTCGACGTTTCTTCCGCTTTGGCGGCTATCGCGGCAGAGCTTATGTTCGACGCGATCGATTCTTCCCACAATCCAACCCGTGTGAAGATGTGCGATGGCATGTGGTTGGCGTGAGCGGAAGCGGGAGCGATCTTTGCGTACGCGCGCGCCGCGGTCAGGCCTTGCTCGGCCAGCACCGGATTGTCGTAGCAATGGATGATGTAGTGCGCGACTCCGGGATGATGGGGTTGCTTGGCGAAGATGGGTTCCAGGATTTCTCCGCACTTTCGCTCGAGACTGAAGGTGCGATCCGTCTTCGGATTCACGGCCGCTTCCACGTCGAGCGATAGGGCGTGGAAGATCGCAGCCTCCGAGTCCTCCGGATATGCGGCCTGCACTTCGCCCATTCTGCGCTCATACTCCTGCGTGCGCGCGAGCCGGTCTTTCGAATCGTCTTCGTAGATCGCTCCGAGTGCGGCGATATAGGCTTTCTCCCGCGCGGTAGTGTCCCGATTTGAAACCGCGACTTCCTTCGCTTTGAGCAGCGCCTCCCGGCCCGCCTTGAAGTCGCCATTTCCCCATAGTCCATGAAAATGAGACATGGCAACACCCCAGTCCGCCATGGCGCAGCCAGGTTCTACCGCCAACACGCCTTCGAACGCTTCGCGGGTCTGCTCATATTGAAAAGAATGAAGCAGGGCCACGGCACCATTGAAATCTGCCTCCACTTTTTTCGAGCACGAGGTCTGGAAGTGAACCGCTCCGATCTCTTCTTTCGTGAGCGTGTGATGGTGACCTTCGTCGCAGAACGCACTCAGGTTGAGGGCAATGGAGAAAGCCAGCAGAACATGCGAACGCACAGGGACCTCCGTTGACAACGCAGTTGGCGGCAGCATCTTACATCAAAGTGACGTGATGGCCTTAAGGGTTCTGATCGAGACTTTCGTTGGAGCATGTAGGCTAGAGGCATGGACATCCGTCTGACGGAAGTCGAAGCCAGAGTCCTGGGCTCGCTGATCGAGAAGGAGATCACGACACCGGATTACTATCCGCTGTCGCTGAACGCCCTAGTGAACGCATGCAATCAGAAGAACAATCGCGAGCCGGTGATGAGCCTTGGCGAAGATGCCGTACGCGATGCGCTCGGTGGACTACAAAGCCAGCGATTGGCTGGTCCGGCGCGCGGGGCGGACAGCCGGGTCACGAAATATGAGCACCGCGTCCAGGAGGTCTTCAATTTCACTCGGGGCGAGACGGCAATTCTGTGCGTGCTGCTCTTGCGCGGTCCGCAGACTCCGGGCGAACTCCGCGGACGAACGGAGCGCATGTTCCGGTTTGAGCATCTTGATGACGTCCAGTCAGCCCTGCAGCGCTTAATGGAACGCGATCCGGCGCTGGTGAAGATGCTGCCGCGGCAGCCGGGCACGAAAGAATCGCGGTATGCGCATCTGCTGTCGGGCGATTTGGAAAGCTGGACTGCGCTGCCACAGGAAAATCTCGCGGCAGAGGACGACCGCGTGGCTCGTCTGGAAAGAGCAGTGGAACAGTTTCGCGGCGAGCTCGACAGCATCAAGCAGCAGCTAGCGGAATTCCGAAAGCAATTCGACTGATGCGATCTCCGCCAGCCCGCTCATGCGGTGAAAGTTGCTTCCCAAAAAAAGGGAGGACCGAGGTCCAACAAGCTGGTGAAGGATCTAAGAGTAACCGCGAGCGAGCGAGAAGGTCGCATCGCTCGCGGACCGAGGAGAATAGTCGACCTATTTATAGGTGGCGTTCGTGCGCGACAGGTAATCCCGGTGCGCGGGGACGTCCACCAGTGAACCAAACCCCGGACTTGCCAGCGGACTCGCCTTGACTGCCTCAACTCTCGCGGCGTTCACCTTGTCCAGGCCCTCCGCGCTGTTTGCGATATAGACGATCAGGAACATGCCGGGCGCGTCGCTGTGAACGGCCTCGGTGTCGACTTCATACTCCTGAATATTGCCTGCGGCCAGTTGCTGTTCCAGCAGCGGCACGACCAGGCTCTTGCTGAGCGTCTCCACTGCGTTATCGGCAGCTCCCGCCTTGAGTTGGTACTGCGCCACGTAGGTGTAGCCGTTCTTTATAGTTCCAGGACGCCAGTTGTAATACCGGCTGACGTAGATGTTGTCCCAGTGTCTGGTTGCCGTACCCAAAACGGGAACCGTCGTACCTCCGGACTGGTAGAACTGCTCCAGCACGTTCAGCAATCCGGCCATCGACATGGCCGACCACCAATCGTCGTGAGTCGGACCATCGGGCTGGTGAACCAGATTCACGTCGTTGCCATAGCCCACGATGGTTCCGCCGGCGAGCGCCTTCGACAGGACTTTTTCATCGGCCGCAGTGCTCTTCTCCATGTCGGCCCACTGCGCCCGGGGAATCGCCCAAAAACCTATGTACGAGTACAGCGGCGGTTTTTCTTTTACCTCCGGCGTTTGCGCGACTGCCGCGCAGCCGGCCATAACGGCAATTGCGCACACGACTGCAAAAGCTTTCAACTTTCCGTTCATTTGTCCCTCCAATTGAGTGAAACCAGTCCAGGATTTGGATCCAGCCATCCGGACCGCACAACGGGCACAGCCAACTTCTGGTCAGAGCCGAAGCCTCGATTGCAAACTGCTTCTTACGGATATGTACGAAAAGGGCCGGTCCTCTGGGGGTGAGCGGCGGAGCGCAGGAATCAATAGCTCTTCGAAGAGGCGGTGGAATTGTGCCCTTTCAAACGAAGATCGTCAACCGACGATTGCGCCGATTTCATACCAAAGTAGAAATGTACCCGACGATTGCGCCGATTGCGCGACGATTGCGCGGATTTATGCGGGGTGCAAGAACTTGAGCTATTTCGAGGACGGAAACCCACGGCGTCTAGCTGATGAGAAAGGGCTTATGCCCTCGCGAGGGTGGAAGCCCGCGGCTTCCGCCGGCGAGCAGCGTGGAAGCCCTCCTATTCCCGGGGCTCCCAGCAACCTTGTCGTCCTGAGCTTGCCGAAGGTCCTGGGGTTGATGTTGGCTGTTTGTTGCCGGAGTGGGTTTATGGGAGGGAGCGAGGCCTTCAGGCCTCGCGTCAGATGCGATCCAAAATCGATCTGCGCTTAGCCCCGATACGCTGCGGAATGGACTGCGTACCCGGAACCGGACGCTGGCGCTTCGCGGTGTACCGTGGCTTGGCTGAATGCTCATTGCTAACTGCTGAGTGCTTCTTTCAGCCTACGGCTTGAATATAACGAGCGATCTGATCCAGATGCGAAAGGTCGTGACCGGCCAGCAGTCGCAGCATCACGCCCAGGGACTCCGGGCCGCGCTCATTGTGTTGGCCGGCGCGCTTCAAATCCTCCGCGGACGTTCGTTTCCAAGTCGCCAGATTCAACTCGCGCAATGTGCGAAATGTTTCTACGAGCTCTAACGGTTCGCGCTCGTTGTGCCGCAGGGCAGCAACCCACGAATCCTGCTGGGTGCCAAGAATAGTCGGATCGTCCTCGCAAAGAATCAGCCGGAGGCGATACCCATCCACCCACTCGCTGTCGGTAAGGTGGCCGATCACCTCGTTCGCCGTCCATTTTCCTGCGAATGGCCGGGCGCGAAGCACCGTGGTGGAATGCTTGTCCACAATATCGGCCAATTTGGATGCCGTCTGCGCCATCACCTCCAAAGGGTCGCTGTCAGCCAGCAGGTTGAACATCTTCTCGCGATAAGCCTGTGAAGCGGACACCGGGAGTCCCGTCTGCATGCTCGCCATTGCCAACTCCTTCTTTTGTGCATTAGAGCCTTTTGCTCGACCGGAGTTCCAATAGAGTTTGCGAGAAGGGCTGAGCCTCCGGTATGGCTGGAAAGACGATATTGCGGCCCGCAGATCCTGCGCCATCCGAAACTCGCGTTCAAAACAAGAATCCTAATACCAAAGCGCGATCAGAATGCAGGATCAGAGACGACTTGCGTCGTTGGTCATACCATAGGCGGTAGCCGAGAGGTGAGTGGATCGGGTGCGTCCAAACCCAAGCGAAGGGAAAGAGTGCCTTCGCGTCGCTCGGGTTTTTTCAATTTCACTGGGCATCGGCTGCCGCCGACGGTTCTGAGACAAACCGAACCACCGGCGATCCGCTTAGCGCAACCAATAATCAGAACACGGCCGAGGGCGGGCCGGCTCTCCTTTGCGCTCCGTGACCGCAATTCTTTTCAAGCTCGCTGCCAGGGCGCTGGGAGCTCCGTTTGTCCCAAGTCCCTGCTTTCGAGGCTCACGTCCCTCATGCTTCGCCGGTCTAAACAAACGGCGTAGACTGCCTCGGGAACGGAGCCTCATTCATGCTGCTCAAGGATCTTCAATACGCTGCGCGCACTTTGCGGAAGTCGCCCGTGTTTGCGTGCGCTGCCATTCTTACCCTCGCCCTGGGCATTGGCGCGAACACGGCCATATTCAGCGTGGTGAATGCGGTGATGCTGCGGCCGCTGCCGTTTGCCCAGCCGGACCGGCTGGTGCGGATCTTTGAAAAGAATGACAAGGAGAACCTGTCGCAGTTCTCCTCGTCGGTGCTTAACTATCTTTCGTGGAAGGAACAGAGCCAGTCGTTCGAATCGATTGCAGCGATGGGCTTCGTGAACCTGAACCTCACCGGCCGCGGCGATCCCGAGCAGCTTGCCGGCGTTACCCTCACTCCTTCCATTTTTCCGATGCTCGGAGTTCATCCCATTATGGGACGAGAGCTCCGTGACGGCGACGACAAGCCGGGGGCGTCTCCGGTAGTCATAATCAGCGAAGGATTGTTCAAGCGCCGCTTCGGCGGCGACGCGTCATTGCTCGGCAAGACTATCGAACTGAACGGAGTCGCGACCACGGTAATCGGCATCGCTCCGCACTCCCTGTTCTTTCTCACCGGTTCGGATATTTCGGTGCCGCTGGTCATCGATCCTGCGAAGGAATTCCGGCTGCAGCACCAGAGCTACGCGATGGCGCGCCTCAAACCCGGAGTCTCTTTGCGCCAGGCGCAGGCCGAAATGGACACCGTCGCCGGGCGCATGAGCCAGCAATATTCCGAGATGAAGGATTGGGGCGTCGAGCTTCTTGATTTCTATCACTGGTTTGTCGCGGATCAATTGCGAACGGCGTTGTTCGCCTTGCTGGGCGCTGTCGCGTTCGTGCTGCTGATTGCCGTCGCCAACATCGCCAACCTGTTGCTCTCGCGGGCGACCGCGCGGCAGAAGGAGATCGCGATTCGCACCGCGCTCGGCGCCGGCCGCCGACGATTGCTCGGACAGTTTCTTACCGAGAGCCTGCTGCTCTCGGCGATCGGCGGCGGCATCGGACTGCTCGCTGCTTTCTGGGGCGTTCGCCTGATGGACACTGCGCTTCCGCCGAATTTGCTGCCGGTTCCCGAAATTCCCGTTGATGGAACCGTATTGCTGTTTGCCGCGGCGATCACGCTGCTCACCGGCCTTCTGTTCGGTATGGCCCCGGCGTGGCATGCGCTGAAAAGCGATTTGAGCCGCCTGCTCAATTCCGGAGGGCGCTCCGCGAGCGGTACGGCGCGTTCCTCGTTACGCAATTGGCTGGTCGGCGGAGAGCTGGCGCTGGCGACGATCCTGCTCATCGGCGCGGGTTTGCTGATTCAGAGTCTGCAGCGGCTGCAGCAGGTGCGCGTCGGTTTTGAACCGCAGGGATTGCTTACGTTTCAGATCGCGCTGCCGCCGGCCAAATATCAAGGTCCGGAAAAGACCTGGGCGTTTTACAAGCGGCTGATCGAATCGCTGCGCTCGCTTCCTGGCGTGAAGAACGCGGCCGTCTCGAGCGGCCTTCCTCTCGGAGCCGGCCTGTACACGACGACTCCAGCGAACACGATTGGGAAAACTCTGTTGCCCCCGGGGACCGCCATTCCCATCGATTGGCGCAACATCAGCCCCGACTATTTCCGCACCATGGGAATCGAACTCCTGCGCGGACGCTACTTTGACGAGCACGACGCCCTGAACAGTCTGCCGGTCATGATCGTCAGCCAGGACACGGCGGCCAGGCTGTGGGGCGATGACGATCCGATTGGGCGACAGGTTCATATCATCGGCAACGGAAAGAACTTCACCGTTGTGGGAGTTGTGGCCAGCGTGCGCAACAATGCGCTGAACCAGGCGCCGACTCCGGCGATGTACTATCCCGCAGCAGCGCGGCAAACTCTGCAGATGGACGTGGTGGTGCGCACCGCCGGCAAACCCGAAATGGCACTGCCCGCGATCAGAAGGACGATCCATGACCTCGACCCGGAGTTGCCGTTGTCGAACGTTCGTGCCATGGACGAATGGGTCTACAGCAACGCGGCGCAACCCAGGCTCAACACCGTCCTGCTGGCGGTCTTTGCCGGTCTCGCGGTGCTGATCGCGGTGATTGGCATTTACGGGGTGCTGGCTTATTCGGTGAACCAACGCACCAGCGAAATCGGAGTGCGCATGGCGCTGGGCGCGCAACAATCCGATGTACAGCGTTTGGTGATCCGCGAGGGGATGGCGCTCAGCCTTTACGGGATTGCGGCCGGACTCCTGGGAGCCCTTGCTCTGAGCCGCGTGCTGGCCAGTCTTTTGTTTGAAGTGAAGGCCCGTGATCCGGGAACGTTTCTAATGATTCCCCTGATGCTCGCCGCAGTATCGCTCGCGGCCTGCTACGTGCCGGCACGAAAAGCCTCGCGGGTAGACCCCATTGTGGCATTGCGCTGCGAGTGATCCGGAGTAAGGCCCGGTAGGTACCCGCCTCCGGCCAGGAAGCGGACCCTAGTCTTTCTTGTCCCGCACCGGTAGCCTCGATGCTTTTATCTTGGTTGCGATAGTTCGCGCCAGGTTATGAGTGGACCGCAGATTGGCGGCTGGCCCGCCCGTTGCATTTGATCCTTGCCGAAGCGTCCCATTATAGGATCGCGGGTGCCGAAGATCAGCCTCTGGATACTAGCTACTTGCTTCTAGCTGGGCAACGAGCTGAGCGAACTTGGCCAGATCGATGTTCCCGCCGGACACTATGGCTACGATCTTCCCGGGTCCGGCGCGGCCCGACAAGACGGCGGCCACGGCACACGCGGATGCCCCCTCGACGATCACGCGGTTTCGTTCCGCTACAAGTTTCATGGCCTGCGCCGCATGATCGAGGGTCACAACCAGAGAACCGTCCAGCAGCTTGCGAGCACGTTCGAACATGTTCGCAAATACCGTTTTGCTGCCGATGCCATCGACGAACGATGGCCTGTAATCGACCGTGAGCGGCTCGCCTGCCGCGAGCGACGGCGCCAGCGGTGCAGCCGTTTCGATCTCGGCAGCATAGATCCGCACCTGGGGAGCAAGCGCCCGCAAAACCGAGGCAATGCCGCATGCGAGGCCTCCTCCGCCCCATGGGATCACTACCGCATCCAGGTCCGGCAGATCCTCCAGGAGTTCCAGCGCGATCGTAGAGTTGCCCGCCATCACGTGAGGATCGTCGAACGCGTGGATAAAGGTGGCATCCACACCAGGATAGGACCGTCTCTCGAAGGTCTGCCACCATTCCGCGAATGGAACCTTGATGACGCGGCCACCCAGCCGTTCCACGGCGAGAATCTTTGTCGCCGGAGCCGTGTCGGGGGCAACAATCGTTGCTTGAATGCCCAGGCGTCGCGCGCAGAACGCCACACCTTGCGCCATGTTGCCCGCCGAAGCGGTCAGGACTCCGCGATCCAGTTGCTTGCGCGGCGTAAGAGCCATCACGTTCGCCGCTCCTCGAATCTTGAAAGAGCCAATCGGCTGCAGGTTCTCAAGCTTCAAATACAAACCTGCGGGAGAATCGGTGTTGCAGAGAACCAGCGGAGTGCGAAGGGCGACCGGTGCAATGTTGCGACGCGCCTCTTCAGCTTGCTGGAGGGAGATGGGCATCGCCGAATCTTAAACCTTCGCAGCTCACTTCAGAGGCCAAGATAGAGTCGACGGGCTGTCGAGGCAAAGGAGAACCGGCCGAGTCTGTGTCACGGCGCTGCTGAGGCTGAGTTTTCGGGGGACGTCCGCGCTCGCTAGAGGCGGGCTCTGATGCCCGCCGATGAAGATATCCTCCAGAGATCCGTTTTCGGGCGCTTCAGCGCCCGAGTCGAACCTCACCTCGGTGACGAAAAAGAGAGACAATTTGGGTGCGCTCTGTGACGGCATGCGTGAGAGCCCGCCTCTACCGAGCGTGACTTTCACCCGAACACTCCGTGCCGTCTTTCAATCATCTCAGCGTTAGACTGTCTGCAAAATATGAAACCCATCGTGGTTGCGACCAACCCTCGCGTAAGTCAATGCCAAAAGCCAACCGGATTGCTGGGACGATTCGTCTTATGGCGCATGAATTCGGGGCATTCCAATCTCGCAGATTGGGGATTAACGCACATTTCCATCCCGCAGCACCACACGATTCTCGATGTAGGTTGTGGTGGTGGCAGGACGGTCAGTAAGTTAGCCGTGACCGCCAAGCTGGGAAAGGTCTATGGCGTTGATTACTCCGAGGCGAGCGTCGCTGCCAGCAAGAGAACAAACGCACGCTGGATCGAGATGGGCCGGGTCGAAGTCCGGGATGGCTCGGTATCTCAGCTCCCGTTTCCCGACGGCATGTTCGATCTCGTCACAGCCGTGGAAACGCACTTCTGGTGGCCCGACTTGCCGGCGGACATGTGCGAAATCTTCAGAGTCCTGAAGACGGGCGGCAAGCTCATCGTCATCGCGGAAGTCTATAAAGGAGCGAATACATCGGTCGCAAAGCTCGCCGAACGATTCGCCTCGCAAACCGGAATGAAGCTCTTGAGTGTCGACGAACATCGCCAACTCTTTGCCGATGCCGGTTATTCGGATGTTCAGATTATTGAGGAACGCGACAAGGGATGGATTTGCGGCGTAGGCAGAAAATCCTGATGTCGAATGGTAACTAACCTTGAAAAGCGCACGCTAGCCCGGCGAGCAAGCTCACAGGATCGAAGCCTCCATTACCAAAGAGGGTCGCTTTCTCGTGTCGCTTTCTCGTTGACACAGGCTCCAGCGAAGCGGAGAATTCGTCCGCCTCTCCGAGGAGCACCTTCTTTTCACGGCGACACTCGCTGGGGCGCGGCTCCCTGTTGTCAACAGGTTCCCATTTCAGAACGTAAGCCCTCGTCGTTCAGGCCCCGCATTGCATCAGTAGAACAATTCAAGACTTCCAGGAGGTAGACATGCGTCGCATATTTCTGCTGATTGTTGCCGTTGCGCTACTGGCCACAACAGCGCTCTCACAGGATCCCGTAAAGGTCGATCCCAAACATTACAAAGTCGAATCGGAAAACTCCCAGGTCCGCGTGCTGCGAATCCATTACGGTCCACACGAGAAGTCGCCGATGCACGGGCATCCCGACGCCGTCGCGGTTTTCCTGACAGACGGACACGTCAGGTTCGGGCTGCCAGGCGGCAAAACCGAAGAGAACACCTTCAAGGCAGGCGAGGCTCGCTTTACGCCTGCCGGTAAACATGCGCCCGAGAATTTAAGCGATAAGCCGTTCGACCTGATTCTGGTCGAGCTGAAAGCCAAAGCTGCGGTGAGCAAGTCAGCAGCGTCAAAGTAAAAGAGGGACAAGGGCCAAAAGGGGACGGCCTGAACTGCGCGATTCTTTTTAGCAAAATGACGCAGTTTGGACTGTTCCCTTGTGGTCAAAATGCATTCGTTCTATCGCTGCACCTCCTAAGCTTTACAAATAGGTGCAGCCGGAACCTGTACACACTGCAAGCAAGTCAGGCGGCGCTTCTTCTGATTTCCTTGATTCCGTGTCCAAGGTGACGCCTCAGGAGAGTCCTGAGGGTTACGCCGTCGGCGTATCCGACGCGCGCCGCAATCTCTTCCACGCTCTCATCCGTCGTCTTCAGCAGATGTACGGCACGCTCCACACGCAGCTCCTGAAAATAGGACAATGGTGACTTTCCCAGAACGGATTGCATGCGGCGAGCGAGCGTTCTCTTACTCGATCCGGCTGCTGCCGCGGCATCATTGAGCGAAAATCCGTGCCTGAGCCGCCGTCGCGCCCAGCCTTCGAAGCGCTGCACGAGTTCGTCAGAGTGGGCAAGATGATCGGAAAGAACGTAGGCGGACTGTGACGGCCGTGAATCCACGACCAGATACTTCGCCGTCAACGCGGCCAGCCTTGGGCTCTTCTGCCGGATAAGCCACAGGGCCAGGTCCATGTGGCTCAGGGCCGCTCCCGCTGTGAGGAACTTCCCGGATTTTACGATCATCCGCGATTCATCCAACCGCACCTTCGGATATCTCTGGCGGAAGAAAGGAGCGAGCCACCAGGTTGTGGTTGAGTCCTGGTGATCGAGCAGTCCCGATTCGGCAACGACAAATGTCCCGATACAGGCTGCCGCCGTGGCTGCGCCTCGTTCCGCCCACGAGCGCAGTGTCTTGCCGGCGTCGCTCATATCGGGTCTCGCAAGAGCTGCCTCGAGCGGGCCTGGCATCTTGAATCCGATCGCTGGAACCACCACGCAATCGGGAACGATCCGCATGGGAGCAGCAGCCACCGGGACGATCAGCCCTTGCGATGTTTTGACCGCCTTGCGCACTCCGACGATGGTGACGTCGAAGCGCGGTGAAGGCAGACCGGACATCTCTGCAAGCTCGTTCGCGGTCTCAAAGGCATCGAGCACGGTCGCCAGGCCGGTGTCAAAAACTCCATCCAGCGCGAGCACGTAAATCCTCATGGCAAGTATGATATCAACTTTGGCGATCTTGCCAATGGCTTCAAGCCGTGTAAAGGGCTATGTTGGCACTCTGGAATTCACATTCATTTAGGGAGAGACGCCGATGTACACACTTGCATTGTTCGCACGTTTGGAAGCCAAAGCCGGGAAAGAAAAAGAAGTCGCGAAGTTCCTTGAGACGGGACTTGCCCTCGCCAATCAGGAAGTGACCACGCCGATATGGTTCGCGCTACGATTGGGGCCGACCACGTTTGGCGTGTTCGATGCCTTCACTGACGAGAGCGGACGCCAAGCTCATCTGAACGGCCCTATAGCCAAAGCGCTCATGGCGCAAGCGGCTGAACTGTTTTCCACACCGCCGGCAATCGAACAGATTGAGGTCCTAGGCGCAAAGCTCCCCCGCTCATAAGAAGAACACATGAGCGGGAGAGAAGTTCGTTTGGAATCGAAGCGGACTCTATCGCGTAGCCGAGGATTTCAGGAAGTCTGGTTTTGGGGGCGTACACGCTGAGTCGAACCAGCGGCTGATGTACACCTGCGCGTGGGCTTCTCCGCAGAAGTGGCGCGCTCCGGCGGCACCGGCCGCCGCGGCGTTCCATTGCAGCACCGTGAGCTCCGCGTTTCCGCACTGAATCACAAACCAGTGCATAGGATTGCTGGTCACCGTCCCACAGATCTCGCACTTGAATTCCAGCACCGATGTCATAAATTCCTCGTCATCCATCTTAAATCCTACGGCCCGGCGCGATGTCATTACTGTGCGAGTGCCTGTTGGCTCTCCGCCAAATAGCCGGGCGAGGGCGCCCCAGTATCTGTCATAAGTGGAAAGGGTTCTCGTGAGTGTATAGAACAGCTCAGCAAAGCATGGTTCCCAGGCCTAACTTTAGAAAGGGATGAGAGCCGCTCAATCAAGGAAAGCGGTTGAGGATGAGAGCCTGCCGCGGAGGATACCCGGACTATCAAGTAGGTGAGTTCATGAACAAATTCTTCCGACGCGGTAAGGGCAAATGGATGGTGCTGATGGTATTCATCTGCAGCCTCAGCCAGACGTCTGCTGCCTATTCCGTGCTAACCCACGAACAGATTGTTGACCTGCTTTGGGCGGATCAGATAGCGCCGCTTCTGCTGCAGAAGTATCCCGGCACATCGGTGGAAGAACTTCGGCTCGCCCATGCGTACGCCTATGGCGGATGCCTGATTCAAGACATGGGGTACTACCCATTCGGCAATCGATTCTTTAGCGACCTCGTTCATTATGTTCGCAGTGGCGATTTTGTTGTTGCCCTCATTAATGACGCCAGCGACGTGAACGAGTACGCCTTCGCTTTGGGGGCGCTGTCGCACTATGTGGCAGACATTGCCGGACATCCTGCAGTTAACGCCGCCGTCGCGCAGGAGTTCCCCAAGTTGCGGAAGAAGTATGGCCGGGAAGTCACGTTTGACGAAGATCCCAAAGCGCACATTCGCACGGAGTTCGGCTTTGATGTCGTCCAGGTTGCGAAGCAGCGCTACACGTCAGAGTCGTACCACGATTTCATCGGATTTCAGGTGCCGAAGCCACTCGTGGAACGAGCGTTCCGCGAGACATACGGGATTGAGCTCAAAGATGTGTTCTTCAACCTCGATCTGTCCATCGGCAGCTTTCGCCGGTCGGTGAGCAACGTGATTCCTGAAATGACTCGCGTGGCGCTTCTACTTAAGAAAGGCGAGGTGGTCAAAGAGAATCCCACCTTCACGAAAAAGAAGTTCCTCTATAACCTGAAACGCTCCGACTTCGAGCGCGAGTGGGGCAAGAGCTACCAAAAGCCGGGGCTAGGAGCGAGGATTATCGCCGTACTGTTCAGGCTGGTGCCCAAGATCGGCCCCTTCAAGGCGCTGGCTTTCAAGATGCCGAATCCGGATACCGAAACTTTGTATCTGAAGAGCGTGAACACGACCGTGGAACAATATCGGATTTACCTCAAGGACTTGGCGAGGCAAAAGCTAATCCTGGCAAATACGGATTTCGATACCGGCAAGCCCACGCGGGCCGGAGAATACCGGTTAACAGACTCTGCGTACGCGAAGCTGCTGGACAAACTGGCGGACGAGAAGTTCGCACAGATGCCAGATCCGCTACGGCAGAACATCCTCGAATTCTATGCAGATCCGACCGCCGTGATTTCCAGGAATCGCAGAGTTGAAGAGTGGAATAAAACCCTCGCGCATATTCAGCAGCTGAAGTCAACTCCCGCAGAAGTGCCGGCGGGTTCCAATTAGAGCGGTTTCTACGAGAACTGGCCTTGGAGCGGGAACCCGCCTCCACCGAGAATGGTTGGTTTCATCAGGTGAGAAATCCGGATTTGCGGCACTCGTTCCGCATTTACCCGCCAGTTTTCTCGCGCTCACGGCGTCTTTGGCTTGAAGAAGGCATTCATATCCGGAGCGCCTGCAGCGAAGCCGGGCATTTGCTCAATCCCGAGGGCGCTCAGGCTCAGCCGCAGAACGCTCTCATGATGAAAGAGTTGATCGGATCTCGTGCCAGCGGGCGTAAGTGAGCTTACGACTACCGCCGCAACGTGCCCGCCTCCCCGCAGATCGCGCCGCTTCGGATCATATCGGGAATCCGCTTTCGGGCCGTATTCACAGGCTTCGTCAAACACGATAATGAGCAGCCCGCTGTGTTGGAAGCCTGGTGATTCGATAAGCGGCGTCATATTCTTCTTCAGCCACCCATCGGCCTGCTGCAGAGCTCGATGATCTCCGCATGCCGCCCTGGTTTTCGTTACCGCATCGTTGTGAGCGTCGTTGTGCAAGTTTGGCGCGATGAATGAATAGTTCGGCAGGCTATTGCTCTGCAGGTCAGTCGCGAACTGAGTGAAGGGCACGATGTTGGCGCGCTGTGACGCTTGGTCGGCAACCGAGCTATGGCGGACGCTTGTGAAATATGCAAAGGGATTGTGGCGCTTCACATACAGACCACGATCGTCACCCACATAACCAGTCCCAGGCAGGGACTCGGCGTATGCCTTCCAGGTCTTGTGGTTCGCGGTAAGAAGGTTCGCAACGTTATCCCCGGCGACCTGCCCGGGGTATTCATCTGCGAGCAGCCGCACCCAGGGAGCCTTCGTGCCGGCGCGGCCCGCGGTCAGATAGAAATAGTTGTTGAGCGAGGGGTGTGTGTTCGCGTAGTAATTCGTCGCCAGGCCATAATTCGCTGCGAGCGTGTTCAGATACGGCATGTCGGCGGTGTTGCCGATTACTTCGTCGTAGTTTTCGTTCTCTTCGACCACGACGAAGATATGTTCGAAACGAGGTGTCGGGGACGGAGCCGCAAGCGAGGCGATCGGCCCGCGCCGAGTCGCACAAGACAGACAGGCAACGACGAACAGAAGAATCGTCAACCGAAATCGCATACCCTCCTGCCGCATTGACCCAAGGTTGCTGTCATCAATATCTCATTGCGGTGCAGATTAGTTCCTGGCTTTGCCCGCGATCATCATGCCGGCGCCGCTGAGGATGATCGCTGCGCTGATGATCGGCGACACCCTTTCGCTATGCTTGGTTTGGATCCCCACCGACAAGCCCCCCGCCGAAAATCCTTCACGCTCATTGTGGGGGATCGGGAACACCAACGAAATCAAGCCTACTACGATCACCACAAGACCAATCCAGAACAGTTGTTTCATGGGAAGAATTCCTTCGAGCGCAAGTCCGCCCTACGGTGATTGGAACACCCTTTGTCTTCTATCCGCAACGAGGCTTCTTCTTTTGCTGGGGGCAGGCGTGCGTCGCTCACTGTTCTTCAGAGTTGCGCCTCGAAGTCCGCGCATCAAATGGCGCGACGACCACTCAAAAGATTGAAAACGATCACGATCACCGCCACCACCAGCAGGATGTGCACCAGGCCTCCGGCAACATGGAAGCTGAAGCCCAGAAGCCACAAGATCAAAAGAATAGCAACGATTGTCCAAAGCATGGTTGGTCTCCTTAGTGCTCATCCGCTAGCAAGCGTGGCGAGTTCGGCGCGGCAGCAGCGACGAACCCGCAAAATGCGCCGCCCGTTCATTCTGCGCAACACGAGCTTACTACCAAATGTTTGGACTGACCGGTCAAAATTGCTCAAGTAACCTTAGGGGCTCATGCCAAGGCACCATAGAGTATTTCGATGAGAGTGTACTGTTTTGACCATTCCTTAACGGCTCTTGGCGCATCATAGTTGCTTGTGAATCTCTGGATAGCTTGGTTTCTCTATCCGATATCCGAAACTCTCTAAGGTTTTTGCGAGGTATTGTATGTCAGTCCGGCAGTTCTCCAAGGTCTCAACCTCTCTTCTCGTAGCGGCCTTCTTCATTGGCTGTACCGGGGTTACGAACTCGCCGGCTCCGCTAGCTTCCAATGCTCCCACGATATTGACGGTCGTCCCTCAAAGCAACGGAGTGGCCACCAACCGTGAGATCGCGGTTGTCTTCAGCAGGCCCATGGCGCCGGCCACCATAAACCCCAGTACCTTTATAGTTGCCGGCGTGGCCGGCACAGTCACCTACGATGCAACCAACAATATTGGAGCCTTCACTCCTTCTACTAACTTCGCGCCCAATACCGTGTTCAACGCGAGTATTACCGTTGGGGCCAAGGACGTAAGCGGAACTGCACTCGCGGCGCCCTTCAACTTCTCCTTTACTACTCGCTCTACCACGGATACGTCTCCGCCGGACACTGTCGCCATCAATGTTGCCGCAGGCGCGACTTGCGTGCCACTGGACCAGAAGATCAAGGTCACTTTCGACGAGCAGATGGACTCACTCACCATCAATCCCAGCACGGTTTTGATTGAAGGTGTAGCCAGCGCGGTGACCTATGACGTGGTCGGTCAGATCGCCACTATCACGCCTTCAGCTAACCTGGCAGCGAATACCCTGTTCACTATTACGGTAACCACCGGGGCCAAAGACATGGGCGGAGTGCCCCTGGCTGCGGCATTCCATCAGACTTTTACAACTGGTCCATGCCTGGGCGGTGGAGTGACGCCGGTGGCCCTCTGTCCTTTAATAGGAAACTTCTCGGTCCTTGCGGGAACCACCGTCACCAACACCGGCTCTACCGTAGTCTCTGGAGATGTTGGCGTCAGTCCGGGTACGGCCGTAACTGGATTTCCACCGGGGCTAGCGGGCGGGGTGATCCATAGTGCGGACGGCGCAGCAGCCCAAGCTCAGGCCGCCTTGACTGCCGGGTATATCGAGGCTGCCGGACGAACAGGCGGCACCACGGTAGCTGGAGACTTAGTCGGCCTGACACTCGTCCCTGGTATCTATAAATCGACGTCGTCGCTTGGACTATCTGGAGACGTTACTCTGGATGCTCATGGGGATCCGGCTGCCGTGTTTATCTTCCAGATCACGTCCACGCTTATCACCGGAAGCGGGAGCCACGTTGTCCTCGCGAACGGCGCCAAGGCCTGCAACGTCTTCTGGGAGGTAGGTAGCTCGGCGACTCTGGGAACAAACTCTATCTTTAAGGGAAATATCATGGCCCTGACGTCAATTGCATTGACCAATGGCGTGAATCTGGAAGGCAGAGCGCTGGCCCGGAATGGCGCCGTTACGTTGGACACCAATACTATAACCGGCTGTAGTTGTCAGTGAAGATGTTGGCGAAACTCTAAAAGTCCAAAATGGGCCGTCCCACCAATAGGATTGGACCGACTTTCTTGGGAAGTAAAGGAGTGAGCGCAGCCTCAACAAGTATGAGTCGAGTGACTTACGACTAGCCCTGCATCATCCCTGCTCCGGCAGCAAATGTCATCACTCTTTTCCTCGGGAAGACCACCGAAAGCGACGAATCAACGACGTAGCGCAATTCAGTGAGACAGAAGATGCAGGGCGTTTCCATCACGGCCGTCGTAGCTTCTGACGACACGTTCAGAGGAAATGCCCGCAGACATTCCGTGCACGTCAGCACGACGTAAGGCAATCCTCTTGAGTCCTTGCCATTTCGTGGAACCCACACTGGAGCGGATTGTGCGGCATGGGCGATGGCCCGCGAAGCTGAAGTGCGAATCAGGTTGGCGATGAGTCTCAACAGCGTGCCTGGGGTATCGGAGCCTTTGGCGTAAAAAGCGTCGGCGATAACTCCTCCAGGGATCGCGGCGGCGGACTCGTAAGCGCCACTCATGGCGACAACCAGCACCTGTGGGAAGCGACGCCGGATCACTGAGAGAAACTCGAATCCCGACATCCGTGGCATATTCAGGTCGGAGATGACGACTTCAGGGATCTTGGCTTTCAACTGCAAAAGAGCATCGAAGCCGTCTTCCGCAGTCAAAACCTCGTATCCTTCTTCGGCCAGCATCATCGCGATGGTCGTGCGGATACTCTGATCGTCATCGACGACCAGTATCTGATTCCTGGGAGAGTCGGACATGGTCTTCTCCTTGCCGCAACAAACACTACGGCGACCAAAATCTCTCATCTTGGAAAGTTTGTGATGACGAGAGTCTCTCATTCAGGGTTTTTGCAAAGCTGTTCAAAATTGCACACTTCGAAAAAAATGAACGCTCCCTGCAAGACTATGATTCCAGGATTGTTAAGGGTAATCTCGAAGTCCAAGCAGTCGCGCGAGGGGCAGGAATCAGCCAGCTTTCGGGAAAAGCAGGCCCACGAGGACGATTAGAACTCCTCGTGGGACGGCATTGGCGGCGCCGTGGCTGGGGAATGCCGCACGGGCTCCGGGCTGTCGCTTGGAGGCAAACCATATACGAGCTCAGATTCTGCCTGCAACCAGTCTTCTTTCGCATGGCCGTGTTCCCCGAATCTCTGCTCATAGAGTTCGTGCGCGCGACGCTCAACAAGTTGCCAGACAGTAGCCGCTGGAACGGTTTGCCATGGCCCACTGCTTGCGAATAGGTGTGACGAAACGAGGCTGGACATTCTTGGAACCTGTTCTCAGGGTTTTGCGGGGAAGCACCGAGGCCTCACAACCGCCGCTTCCACCAGTGGTCTTCTCAATGTTGCGGTCCCCGCCATGAATCCAGCAATGTGATAATCACTAACAGACATAAAGACCATAAGGAGGAAATTACCGGTACAGAAGTAAGCAACATCCGATTCCTCCTCTTCGTTTTAGTTGTGAGCGATCTCCTACGGCAGAATCATGGCTCTACTGACGAGGTGGATCGGCTGGCTTGTCTGAGTCGTGGTCTGCAGTAACTTTATCCTTGCCGGTCACTGCGAGCGATTTAGTGCCCTCTCCGACTTTTTTCCCGAAATGGCCTATTCCCTTGCCCATGGCTTCCGTCGCTGCAACCGGGTGGCCGCCCGCGATATCGTGTCCCGCCGCCTTGCCGCCGCGGCCGATGTCGCTTGGCGCCGCGCCAAACGTATCCGTTCCGCCGACATTGAGATGGGACATGGTGTTCTCATCGAGGCTTCCAGTGACGTTGAGCCCTTCTTTCGCCTGGAACGCGCTGATTGCGCGGCGCGTGCTCGGATTCATGTGCCCTGTCGCATTGCCGGCTGTATAGCCTGACAGATTGAGTTTCGTCTGGGCCGCGCGAATGATCGCGGGTGTGACTCCTACCTGCTTAACGATTGGCTGAACTTCGGTATTCAGCTGCCGGTTGGTCACCGCGGTTCCGGACGGAGCTTGCCCTGAACTCATTGCCGCGGGCGTTTGTTGTGCGGCCATCGACGCTGCGAGAGCAAGCGCCAACATCAGGAATGTATTTGGATGTTTCATGGATCTCCTGCTTCTGAATTGTGACTAAGAGAGAGAACTTCAGATGGACTGACTTAGTTCAGAAGACCTGAACGAGGAAGGGAAGTGTTTACCTCATATTCAAAAATACCTGTTCACCTTCCCGCGGGCTGGTCAAATGTGCACAGTGCCCGTCGCCACGCTACGGCGATCAGGGGTGTGCTTTTTTGAACAGAGTTTGATCGCGCCAAAGCCGACAATCTGGACGTAGACGGGTGACTTCCACCAACTGCGGCGCCTCAGGTTTGATCGGCTGTCGGAAGGCGTACGGCGGCTTACGTCGCCACCCCATAACCCAATTTCTCACCTGCTCGACGGTGAACGGAGTATTTTCTGAAAATTGATGACAGCAAGCTCGCCGACGTGGGCCGAACAAACTGGATCACAGGCGGCTTCATGATGCTCTTTCATCTGGGCTCAGTCGCTGCACTCTTCCTGTTTAGCTGGAAGGCGCTTTGGATTTCCTTGGCTCTATGGTGGATCGCCGGAGGATGGGGCATTGGCATGGGCTACCATCGTTTGCTCACGCATCGAGGATACAAAACGCCGAAGTGGATGGAATATTTCCTCACCTTCTGCGGTGCGCTGGCGCTTGAGGGCGGCCCGGTCTTCTGGGTCGCTACGCATCGAATTCATCATCGATACGCCGACAAAGAAGGCGATCCCCACACTCCCCGCGATGGCAAGTGGTGGTCGCATGCAGGTTGGATACTTACCGGCAGGGCAATGCATCATGAGACAGAGACGCTAAAGCGTTATGTCCCAGATCTCTACCGAAGCCGCTTTCATGTGTTTATCAGCAAGTGGCACTGGATGCCGCTCGTAGTTCTCGGACTCGCCCTGGCGCTTGCCGGTTATCTCAGCGGAGGTCTGTTCATGGCGGCGAGTCTGTTGACTTGGGGCATATTTCTGCGCACGACGGTTGGCCTGCACTGCACCTGGTTGGTGAACTCAGCCACTCACTTGTGGGGCAGCCGGAGGTCAGACACGCACGACGACTCCACCAACAACTGGTGGGTCGCTCTGCTGACGTTCGGCGAAGGTTGGCACAACAACCATCACGCTAATCCGGTTTCAGCCCGCCACGGGCTGGCCTGGTATGAGTTTGACCTGAACTGGATCAGCATCTGCGTGCTGAGAGTGCTCGGTCTGGCAAGAGAGGTCCATGGAGCGAGAGCCAGAATTCCCGGCGGGCACTCCATTTCGAGCTGACGATCCGTGTAGTCGTTAAGACACAAACATCCCTCTGCGCTGTATAAAACTGCACAGTCAAGCCCACGCGAGGTGCGTTATAAGTTCGAGGAGAACGGGGAGCGTTAAGGAGACCAAGATGTTGCCTCCAGTTAAGACATCCCAAGCCAACGAGATCTGCGGGCGTTTGCAGGAATTGATTCAGGATCCAAAGTCGTTCGGGTTGCGGGAAGGTGTGCCCCGACGAGTCCTAGACCTGCTTGCAAGCACGCGAAACATGCTCACGGAATATCTGTATGACGGAAGGATGCCGCCGGCAGTGGATAACGACCTCGCTGCCGAACTCTCGCAGGACGCCGACGCGAGAAACGGCTTCAGAGGCGAGGAGAAATCTCGACCATTCAATGTGCTGCTGTGCCGTCGAATGGAACAGCTCTCTCTCAGCCCCCACGATGTTGCGGTCACCTTAGGCAGCACCCTGCAGTACGTGTCGGACCTGCGTAGTGGCGTCAAGATGCCGAGCGAGCAACGCATCGTCGAGTTTGCGCTGTTGCTGGGAGCGACTCAAGAGAGCCTCAGGACCGCGGTAAAGGAACAGACCAACGCTATGGCGGCTGTGGCTTAATTTCGCGAACCATTCAAGCCGGCACACGACGACAGGAGACGCCCAGAATGTTGGAGTCCATTGAAAGTCGAAACTGTTCGACTGCAGTATGGCTGCCATTGCCGGCTCGAGCAGCTGCATGATGATCGCTCATATTGACGATGAAGCCGAACTGTTCACAGTGCTCTCGCGTCTGTCAATCAGGTACGCCAAGTTGGCGGGGGTGTCCGCTCTACCCTCGAGCGTTCCCACTTTTTCCGGCAACGGAATAGCTCTTTCGTCCGCGTTTGGAAGCTCTTGCGAATAGCCCAGCGAGCCCTCGATCGACGCCGGGCGATAAACGCCGAGGAAGACCTTGATGGACTCTAAAATGAACACAGTCACGATCTACGAGATCGATGGGACGAAGTACACCGGCGCGCAGAAAATCGAGGTTAAATCGCACCGGCGGTTCCTGAGCTTTGTGACATTGCGCGTTGACAACCAGGAGTACTCGGTTGGATCCGACGATCTCATGCGTGCGATCGGCCATGCTATCGGCCACGCGCTGGTCCCCGAGGAAGACCCGTTCCTTAAAAGCCCGGCCGATATCATCAATCAGTTTGCCGAAGAGCAGGCATCAGGGAAGCCCGAAGAAAGCACGGAACTCCTCCCTCGGTGATCTTTGCCCGCCCCTCCACGGGGGAACTCGTGTTTCCTGAGCAATTGTGCACAGTGCCGGCCTGCAGGTGAGCGTCTAATGAATGTAGCAGGAAATCAGGGCAAAAATGACGACTACGTATAGGCCCTCCTCGGGAAAAAGGTCTCATGGCTCGCGAGCCAGAATTCATTCAACAACTCGGAACGAAACTATCGAAAATCCCACGGAGCCCATGAAGAAAAAAGCGCAACTCACCGACGAAGAAGAGCGGGCAAAGGAGAAGGCGATGGATTTCTATCGCTACGTGGGCAAGTGCGAAGTGGAGGCAGACCGGTTGGCTTGCGAAGATATCAAGAAAGAATTTTCGCGCCTCAAGGAATTCAACCTACGTCCCGAAACAGAATGAGACAGTAGAAAGGCGCGCTTACGAATGAACAACGAGCAGACACCCATCGCGGTATTCAAACCCGAACAAGTTGCGACGCAATCGGGAATCTACCGGGCCGATCATCGGCGACATCGCGAATCGCACGAAGTGACCGCGCTTGCGGGGGAGAGGTTCCCTTCCTGCTCAGGATGCACCTATGGCGTCAGCTACACGCTCATCCATCCCGCCACCTACGTATACGGAAAAACCTAAGCACCGCTGCAACTTCCAGACCCTGAGAGATGTTCAATATTGAACAGATTGCCGGTTCGGCGAAGCTTACACTCGGAGTAATGGAGGAGAAGTAGGAGTTCCATCATTATGGCTCGTTCCAGAACAAGCCGTCCGCCGCAGGAAAGGCAAATCCCAACTCCCTCTAGAGTTCTTCTGGTGCAAAACGATTCCTCGGAGCCGAGTGCGCTTCGTAGGGCACTCGAGCGCGAAGGTTTCCAGGTAGTCGCCAGGTCGACAATCCGCGAGGCGCTGAGCTGCCTTCCCGCCGAGAAGTTTGTGGCGTTGATTTGCGATCTCCATCTACCCGCCGCGGGTGACGGATTCACGCTGGTAAACGCCATGCGGCACTTCCACCCGGATGCGATCACCGTGATTATGAGTAACTATCCCGCGCTAAGGGAGTCCGTTTCCGCCCTCCTCCCACAGGCTGATGAAATCCTCGTCACGCCAATTCCGCCTCACGAGGTGGTGACACGGCTCAAGGACCGACTGCGCGATCCAAGACATCAGGCTTTCAGAGTGCAGGAACCGGTGGCGACCATACTGGAAACCCATGCCTCGAGCACGATCAGGGAATGGCTCACGCGCGTGAACGGAAATAAGGAATTGAATCACCTCAGAATCAGCGACGAGGCCCGAACCGGTCATCTAAGCACATTGCTCAACGAACTGGTCCAACGGCTTCGGACGCCTCATCAGAACGAAGGAAAGGCGAGTCTTTCCAAGGCTGCCGTGGCTCATGGAAAAGTGCGCAGTCAACAGAACTACACCGCTGCGATGCTTGTCGAAGAGTCTCGAATTCTCCAGGTCTGCATCTTCAAGACGCTACGCAGCAACCTTAACGCGGTAGATTTGGCTCTGGTGCTCACCGATGTGATGACCATTGCCGACGAAGTGGACTCGCAACTCAAGCAGACCATGGTCAGCTTCTCCGACCAACAGGGCCGCCGAGAGGCTGTCGCATGAAGAGCGCAGCCTTTGCGGGCGAAAGGCTGGGTCTTTACCGGCAACGATTCAGCTGAGTCGCTGGAGACGTGCGGAATAGCTTCTTCCACGGTTATTATTAATTGAGCCATATCTAATCATTGTAAAGATATATATATATATTGATAAACATATAACGGTATGGTATATTGAACTTTGAGGGGATAGCGTTCTCCTCTTTCAGGTCATCTGAACTAAGTCAGCCTATCTGAAGTTATCTCCTCCTTAGGCTACTTTATGAAAGTTCTCGATGCCTATTAAAGCCCTTCTAAGTGAAGTGAATCAACTACAAAAAGTGAGTGCCCGTCTTGAAGTCGTCGCGGAGAAACATTCTGTGCTGGCAGAACCGCTATTGAAAATAGCACAAACTATCCGCGCCTGCGCCACTTTCCTGGATGTGTTGGCAGCGACGAAACTAAATACTGAACCGGCATGAGCAGGACACGCTCCTGCGACCATTCTGAGTAGGACGACACTCGCTTAGACCTCAGGTAATGTGCGTGGAATTACTCTCATCGCGGTTGTTCAATCTTGAACATCTAGACGACTTGGTTCCTGGAAGCTACGATTGCCCCACCCCAATCTCTGGGGTTGAGCGAACGGACCCGAATGGCAAGTAAAACTAGCGCCGGTTTCACCCCCACAGCTTTCCTTAAACATGCCGGCCCGGGAAAGACTATTCGGGCTTACCGGGACAAAGAAGTTATCTATTCACAAGGAAGTCCGGCCGACGCCGTGTTCTACGTCCAGAGCGGTTTGGTAAAACTCACGATTGTATCGAAGCGCGGTCGCAAGAAAGCCGTGCTCGCCCTTCTGCAGGAGGGCGATTTTTTTGGCGAAGGCTCGCTTGGAAGGCAACTTCGCCGGATGTATACAGCTACGTCTATGGGTCCGTCCACGATCACTCGCCTGGAAAAAGTCGCGGTTCGTCGCAAGCTTGATCGCGATCCGGCGTTCGCGACGATGTTCACCGGATATCTGCTCTCCCAAATTGCCCGGTTAGAGGCGGATTTGGCGGATCACTTCTTCAGTTTCAGTGAAAGGCGCCTGGCGCGTATTCTCTTGATGCACCGGGGCTTTGCACAGAAATCAAAGAGCGAGACTTCTTCCCTCCGTTTCAGCCAAACCACTCTGGCGGAGATGGTCGGCACCACTCGCGGGCGAGTAAGCAGGTTTATGAAGGAGTTCAGGACGAAGGGCTACGTCCGATACAACGGCGGATTAGAAATCGATTCTGAACGGCTCACCGCCTTCCTGGAAGGTTGACCCACGCGCAACCGCGATCAAGAAGAAATCCATGCCGCGCGACCTTCGCGGAAATCCTTCAGGGATTCGCTTAAGCCAGCTTGCTAACTGAATCCACAACGGCTTGCGACCGCGCGGGCGGTTCTTGAGCGTTTGCGCTCTGCACGACGGCAACAGATTCCCTGATGCCGTGCAAGTAAATCTTCCTGAGCGTATCTTGAAACCAATACGGGTGCCGCCGTTGCAGGTGAGCGTCCAGTAACTGGTTCCCCGCAAACGTCTCGGTGCAGCAAAAACAAATCACCCGTGGTTTTTCCACCTTATTGTAATGCTGTACTCGCGCAACGGGCTTTTTCATAACGGAACACCGACGGCGAACCGACTTAAGAGTTGTTGTGACTGCTTGCTTAGTGTATTGCTCCACTGGGTGCGGTCTGAGAGGCGCCACCTATCGAACCGGATTTTTGTGGTTTGAGAAACGGATGTCTCGGTGAATCCAGTAGCTCGCGCACTTTCCTTATTAAGGCATCTCGGGTGAAAGGCTTTTCCAGGAACGCGCACTCCGGTCCAACCCCTACTTCATGGTCGGCGTATCCCGAGGTATAAAGCACCTTCGTTTCCGGTCTGACTGCCGTCAGTCTTCCCGCAAGGACACAACCGCTGAAACCGGGCAGCACCACGTCGGTGATCATCAGCGGCAGTGGTCCTTTGTATCGTCCGGCCATGCGAATTGTCTCCGCTGGATCCCCGGAATCGAGCACCGTGTATCCACAGTCTTCAAGGATTCGTCGTGTCAGTTCCCGCAGGGGAGCGGCATCCTCAACCAGCAGGATGGTCTCCGATCCTCCGCGCAATGGCGTCGCCTCTTCCCGTTGAAAAACGGCAGGCGATTCGTGACACAGCGGAAAATAGATTTTGAAAGTTGTTCCACGACCCAGCTCGCTGTGAATGTCGATCATGGCCGAACTCTGCTTGACAATACCGAAAACGGTGGACAAGCCGAGCCCGGTTCCTTTGCCGTCATCTTTTGTGCTGAAGAAAGGCTCAAAGATTCGGGATTGGGTCTCCTTATCCATTCCGATGCCGGTATCGCTTACCGTCAGCATCACGTATGAACCAGGTTTTGCCGATGGGTGCTGCCCGGCATTGGTTTTATCGATCTTCACGTTCGTGGTCTCAATGGTGATTTTTCCGCCTTGAGGCATGGCGTCGCGAGCATTGACTGCGAGATTCATCAGCACCTGCTCGATCTGATTCGGGTCGGCCTTGACCGTTCCCAAGTCGCGATCGAGGACGCTTACCAGCTCCACGTCATCTCCGATGACTCGACCCAAAATCGTATCGGTGCGAGCAATGACTGCGTTCAAATTCAGGAATATTGGCTGGACAACTTGCCTGCGGCTGAAGGCGAGAAGATGTCGCGTTAGGTCTTTGGCTGACAGGCCCGCGTGGTAAATTTCCGCGATCATCTTGCGGGCTTGTTCGGCCAAGTCCAGACGGTCTTCCAACATCTCGCAATAGCCGAGTATGACCCCCAAAAGGTTATTGAAGTCATGCGCCACGCCACCTGCCAGTTGACCGACCGACTCCATTTTTTGGGCTTGTCGAAGTTGCTGTTCGGACCGCTCGGCGCGCTTGCGCTTTGTAATGTCACGGATATTGCAGTGGATGACCTTCCTGTTGTTCACTCCGTAGACATTGCTTACGAACTCCACGTTGATGGCTCGCCCGCTCTTGGTCTGGAGCGGCAGATCGTCATAGCGAACGTACCGTTTCGCCTGTAGCTCTCGAAAAGCAGTCTTGGAGGCCTCGATATCCTTAAACACGCCGATCTCCCAGAGCTCCTTTCCTAGAAATTCCTCGAAGGAATAATCCAACAGCTTCACTAAGAAAGGATTCACATCGGTGATCAATCCCGTTTTGGCATCTAGAATCAGGATCCCATCCTGGGCTGTCTCAAAAAGACGACGATATCGGGCTTCAGAATCTTTTAGCGCCTCTTCCGATTGCGCGCACCGAGCTTTTGCCTGTCTTCCCTTCGCGATCTGGGGTTTTGACGATACCTGACGTTTCGTTACTCCGTTGCCGTTCAGGCTTGGCATTCATTCCTCCATGCTCCATGCGGACGATCTGCTCCAGAAGATCGCGCATCCTGCACGAATTCGCGGCAGTCCCGTTGTTTATAGGCTTACCGGCAGCGGTTTACTGAGCATTTGTGCACAGTCAGCGGTTTACTTGAGTCCGGAACAATGGCTGGGTTTAGTTCCTTCTTTGGGAATAACTCTCCGCAACTGTATACATTCTGAACACTCCGTTTGGGAATAACTGGCTGCAACTGGCTAGATTTTCGACACTCTTAAAGAGACTGCGGTTCTTAACGACCCAATGCGAGATTTCTTGTGCGAGTGTGCAATTTTGCACAGACTGGATTAAGAAGTGCGGATAAAACAGCCTCTGGTCTCTAACTTCCCAGGTAATGAGCGCCAATTTTGAGTGGAGCCGATAGGTGAGGAACATGCGCGATTGGAAACTGAATAAGATTTGGCTGCTGGCATCATTAGTTATTCTCTTCGTCGCGGGATGCGGCGATCCGGACAAGAACGTCGCAAGCGCTCCGCCGACCTCTCCGGTAGTCCCGCCCACGGTGGTCTCTGTAACTCCCCCGAACGGCACCACGCTGGTTTGCCCCAACACCGCGGTCATCACTGCAACTTTTAGCAAGGCGATGAACCCGGCGTCTATCAACGCTTCTACCTTTACGTTGACCGGACCAGCCGGGGCGAGTGTGACCGG
>Ga0206969_1032_pt1 | contig 31424 bp, 28 predicted proteins | sample Alteio_BWOrgHeat_87_FD_153256 | JGI IMG/M metagenome (GOLD analysis project Ga0206969, IMG submission 153256) | Enriched cells from forest soil in Barre Woods Harvard Forest LTER site, Petersham, Massachusetts, United States -... | ecosystem: Environmental > Terrestrial > Soil > Temperate forest >... | reverse complement strand
AGGGTAGTTAGTAAGCCGCTGTTTACCTGCCCAAAAGCTGCTACCACCACAAAGCTTAAGACTGAGTACACAACGGCTATTTTTTTCATATCGTTTTAAAAGGAATATCAGTATTGGTTTATATACTAAATACGCTGATAGCGAAAAACGGGGGGGGATGGGATGAAATATTATTTATTTGAAGGTTCGCATTTGTCCTAACAGCCAAAAAAAGCAATAAAAAAACGGGGAAAACAGATTTGTTTTTGTAGAAGAGCCCCGTTTTTTTCATTGCCAATAGGTAGAGGTTGGTTTGATTAACTTTGTACACCCCAATTGTACACTCTAAATACTCCCGAAAGAAAAAATGGGGGGGGGTGAATATTTATTTTATTTATTAAATTATACGATAATGAGCTACGATGGTATTTTTAAATTATTTTTGATAACCATTCAAAACTATTGCGTTGCTTAAAAATAAACTGGTAATAAAGTTTTTCTCATCGGGTTTACAGGCAATTGCCGTACAAGTATTGAGCAGTGTTTTTTTCTATTACATCTCCATTTATTTAACCAAGAATGATTTTGGGGCAATAAGCTGGATGAACGCGGTATGCCTGTTTATTACCACCCTTTTAGGTTTTGGATTGGAACAGGTTGTAGTAAGAAGAATAGCTGCCTCACAACGATCAGACTGGGCAGCAACCGCGTTCCTGGCGCATTCGGTAGCCGGGTTTTTACTTACTGTTTTAGTTTTATTAATACTAAACAGTGTTATTAAAAACACAGTGATCGTTTATCGCCTGTTACCCTGGTTTTTTATAGCGCAGGGTTTAATTTATATAGGCACCCCTTTAAAACAATTTTTAAACGCCAAAGAAAAATTTACGCCATACGGCATAATTGCTGTAACCAGTAATATGGGTAAAATAGCGGCTGCTTATGTGCTGTTGCAACACAACCGGCTGGATATATATACGGTTATAATTATTCTCATTTGCGCAGCAGCGTTCGAGTTATGCGGCCTGCTTTACTATGTTATAGCAACAACCACTTTTAGCTTTAAAATACATTTTAAGGCCTACCTGAAGTTGTTAAAAGAATCGTCAGCACAATACCTGTCGGTTATTTTTGATATGAGCTTATCGAGGATAGACTGGATATTATTGGGCATAATGGCCACCAATATGGTACTGGCCGATTATAGCTTTGCCTACCGCGCTTATGAGTTGGCTAAATTGCCGGTAATAATTATAGGGCCCATTATATTACCGCGCCTGGCCCGCTATATGCTGGCCGGCCATAAACCCGGAACAGAACTTCAACAGCATATCAATTCATTTTATACTATCGAGCTGTTTTTTGCAATGCTGATACCTTTAGCACTCAATATTTTATGGGCACCTTTGCTCATGCTGATCACCAATGGAAAGTATGGCGAATCAAACGCGTTACAGTTTTTAATACTGTCGTTAGGTATACCGCTGCAGTTTATTATTAACCTGCTTTGGTCTATAAGTTTCAGCGCGAAAAAGTACAAGTCGGTTGCTTCCATCACTATAATTTGCGCGGCAACAAATATTATATTGAACCTGGTTTTAATTTCAAAATTTAACGGGTTGGGCGCCGCTATCGCTTTTTTCGTTACAAATTTATTGCAGGGTATTTTATATTACCGGCTGGTTGGCAAGCATATTATGGTTGTTCCTCTTCGCCCCGTTTTGTTGTTTGGCATAATAGCAATTGCCGCTTATTTTATCGCCATTAACTTGCCGGTACATTATTTAATGCAAATGCTTGCAGCTATTGTTTTATACCTGTTGGCCGCAGTATTATCGAGGTTGGTAAACAGGCAGCATTTTTACGATTTTAAAACGTTTTTATCCCAATGAATATACTATACCTATGCGATGAATATCCTCCCGGTCGGCATGGCGGTATAGGTACGTCTGTACAATTATTGGCACGGGCAATGGTTAGGTTGGGGCATAACGTAATTGCAGCAGGGTTATATAGCCCCGGATATGGCGGCGATGATGAATTTGAAGATGAGGGCGTAAAAGTATACCGTTTCAGGAGGGAATTTGACGCTAAATGGCTAACCGATCAATCTTTGCCATTTAGAATATACAACCGGGTATTAAAGGATACAGGGTTAATGGAGCGGGATATAAAAAAAAGTCTGCTCCTATATAAGCGCCAACTTGAAAAAATAATCAGCGAGCATAAAATTGAACTTATTGAAATGCCCGATTATAATGATTATGTGAGGTTCTGCAAAACTTATATCCCCTTTCCGCAATTGTCGGTTCCTGTGGTGATAAAGATGAATGGCTCCATTACTTATTTTGCCGCCGAAGCCAATAAACCCGTGCCGTCGCATATTGTTAAAATGGAACAAACCATTTTAAACCAGGCCGCTGCTGTAGCGAGTGCAAGTAAATATACTGCAGATAAAAGCGCGATATGCCTTTCGTACCCGCATAAAATAGAAGTTTTACATAATGGCATTGATACAACACTATCACCATTAGTTAATAAGGACCCTCTCCAGGTGATTTTTACGGGTACGCTCACAACAAAAAAAGGTATCTATCAATTAGCCAAAGCCTGGAATGTTGTAAATAAAACTATGCCGCAAGCCAGGTTATTAGTATTAGGTAAGGGAGATAAAAAAAGAGTTGTTGAATGCTTATCGGCCGACGCAAAAAAGACAGTAACATTTATGGGGCATGTTGCGACCAAAAAACTGTATGAATATTTAGGTAGTTCGGCAGTGGCTATATTCCCATCGTATGCCGAAGCTTTCGCGTTAGCGCCATTAGAAGCTATGGCATGTGGTACGGCGGTGATCAACTCAAACCGGACATCGGGCCCCGAGTTGATAACTGATCATATAGATGGATTATTAATAGATCCTGATGATACAGCACAAATAGCCGATGCTATTTTATACTTACTTAACAACCCGGACATTTGTGTAAAATTGGCTAAAGAAGGGAATGAAAAAGTTAAAGCACTTTTTGATATCAATAAAATAGCGGCTGATAATATCCTGTTTTACAACAGCGTATTAAAAAATCGTACTTAAATTATTATCGCTTTACCGCCACCTTAATTTTTTGCCTGCTATAGCCAAAACTCCCGTTCATATCGGTGCCTTCCAGAATAAGGGTATAATCCGTGGGCATATCGGCGCTGTAAAAGGAAACAGTGGCTTTACCATCTTTATCGGTTATTAAATTAGGTACCCAATAAATAGTTGAGCGCAGGTCGGTACCCATAGCAATATTACGGTTTTTAGCGGTGTATTTGGGGCTGTAAAACTGTTTGGGTAAACTTAGCGGTACGGGTTTATACACATACCTGCCGGCTATATGCTTTAAATATTTCCCCTTGTCTGAATAAGTGGTTACAATTACATGCACGTAGCTAACCCCCTGTATGAACTCAATGCCCCTGATATCCTCTGCGGTAATGTAGTCCATATATAAATCCGGCGGGAACACCGGCGTAGCATCAATTTGCAAAAAAACATTATCAGTATTTATAAAATAGCGGGGTGGCCTGTTTCCAAAAGTAGGCCCTCTATAGAACCCCTTAAACTGTTTTTTTAATACTTCAGCTAAAGTCAATTTTTTTGCGGCGTTCATGACCGTTTCGTCAAGTACAAGAAAGTCCAAATCGGGGCGCATGTTATGCGAACCGGGAATGATCTTCTTCTCTTTAATAACCACCTCTTTCAGCATTTGCCCTTCGCCTCTATACGCTGCTTCGGCTTTAAGCTGGGCCATTTTGGTAGCCGCATTATTTAACAAGGTTGTATCACTATTAAAATACCAGGGTAGCAGCCTTTGTTTGGGGGTGGCAAATATTGGCGGAATAAATTCATCTAAATCTACCCCAACATTTGAAGTCTCTTCTCTTTTGTTCTTTGCTTGTATTAAATAGTAAGCCGTATCGGTAGGGAACAGGTTTTTGTCCCTAAATATAAATCTTCCTTCATTATCGGTTTGGGTTTCCATTGCAAAGGATGGCTGTTTTTGTAATAAGGTTACCCCGGTTTGTTTTAGCGGTTTATTAAAAATATTGGTCACTTTTCCTTGTATTACAAACTCCGGTTCTGCCCTATATTTAGGTTGCTGTATAATGGGATTAAAAATGGCTTTCCAATCATATCCTACCCAACCCTGGGTTAGCAATAAATTATCAAGCGCAGTTAATTGTTCGGGCGTATCCTTCTGGAAATACCAGCCGGGCTCTTCTATATTTCCTTTCAGATCGGAGGTCAGCAATAAATAACTGGTAATATTATTGTTCAGGCTGTCAGTACTTACCTGCGCATCATCAGTGACTGCCAGCGAGAAACTGCCGCGAACGGGTTTGCCATCCTTATTCTTTACCTGTACACTTACCGCGATACTGTCACGTAAGGCATAATTGGGCTGGCTTGCTGTCAGGTTGATATGCAGGGTTTCATTATGGGCAATATAAACTATCCGCTCATTCAGTGCCTGGTTAGCGCTGTTCAGCAAAGTAAAATGCGCTATGCCTGCCGGGAAAAGGTCTTTAGCCACAACTTTCTTTATCACCTGGTTTTTAAAACTGATCAATGCCGTATAACAAACCAACCCCCTTGTCTCACCAATAAGGTAGTAATTTGCTGAAGCATTCAACAGGTCTGCTGTCGCGGTTATCGTTACTTCTAATGAATCATTGCCTTTGGGGACTATCTTTAATGCTGTACCAGTTGCATTAACCGCCGGTAAAGCATAGTTAATAAGGGTATTGTTTGGCGCGTTAACTTTCGCCGTATAAATTTCGCCTGCCTGTGGCGTCAGCTCAAAACTGCCCATGCCTTTATGGGTAGAGGCAAATGCGGCCACTTCCTGCTGTTTGCTGTTAACTATCTTCCCGGTTACTTCTGTTCCCTTTCCGTCTTCGCTTATGGCTTTGAAACCAATTTTTGTGGCAATGCCACTTACCATATTACCGCCTTCGGGCATAAATTGTACATCGGTTTTTTCTACCCTGTTCAAGGTTACGGGGATGGTTAACGTCGCGGTATCTGTTCCCTTTCCGGTTTGCTGCGCTATGATGGCTAAATTCTTTATCGCCGTTTTATCAGGTAGGTCGAAGTTAAGGCGCATGGTACCGTCCATGCCTGTATTGGCTTTATCCCTGAATAAGGTTTTATTGCCCGCGTTTACCCGCAGCTTCATATCTTTCAGCCGCAGGGGCTGCCCGTTCAAACTGCTGAGTTGTATGGCTGCTGTTACCTTATCTTTATCGGCCCCGCTCTCCAGCTTAAAACCTGCCTTTACCAGGGTTGACCCGCCGTTTACCGGGGAGATATAAATGGTCTTTTTAAAAATATAGTCTTCCCCGAAATTGAGCATCCAGTTGGTATAGGCCCGCAGGGTATAGCTGCCTTCGGGTATGTCCTTTTCAGCCAGCGCCATATTGCCCCAGCCGATGCCCGATACCAGCGGCACCGACATCCGAATGGCCATTTTGTTAGCCGCGTCATCCAGTTCAACATACAGGATGCCGCTTTTTAAGGAGGGCTTTAAAAAATCACCGTTCAGCAAATAAGCTTTAAAGCGTAAGGTATCGCCTAAAGAATAATAAGGTTTATCCAGTTGCAAATACAGTTTTTCAACCGGGAACCTGTCGCGCATACCGGCTACTGCCGATAGGGTAGTTAGTAAGCCGCTGTTTACCTGGCCAAAAGTGGTGGCTGATAGTAAGATTAATACGCTATATATAGCAGCTATCCTTTTCATTTCGCCGCGGTTGTTGTTGATACTACCTTTATTTTTTGCCTGCTATAACCAAAACTCCCATTCATATCCGTGCCTTCCAAAGTAAGGGTATAATCGGCAGGCATATCGGCACTGTAAAAGGAAACGGTGGCCTTGCCGTCTTTATCGGTTATTAAATTAGGTACCCAGTAAATAGTTGAGCGCAGGTCGGTACCCATAGCAATATTACGGTTTTTAACGGTGTATTTGGGGCTGTAAAACTGTTTGGGAGCAAAATAGTCAACGGGCCTGTAAATAAACCTGCCGGGTGTGTTCTTTATAAAAGCGCCATGGCCGGAGTAAGTTGTTATTTCAATAAAAATCATACCTGTTCTATATGGCGGAGGCACTGGTAGCCAATTCATACCGAGCGCATACGCCATGCCCCAGGTACCTGTCATCATGAGTTCAATACCCTTAATATCCGAGGCTTTAAGCCCTTCCATAAACAACTCTTGCGGAAGGCGTAGTGATGCCGTGTATACGCCATCTATCCTAAGGCCGAAAATATGGTTTATGCCATAATCCAAATAATAGCTTACATGTCCGTTGCGCTCAATTTTATGAAAATCTTTAAACTTTTGCTTTAACAGGTCATATAGCGTTATATTTTTGTCGGCATTCATTTCCTTCTCATTAAATATTACGTCAGCACCGCCAGGCCCGTTTAAATTATGTGAGCCAGGGACGATCTTCGTCGCCCTTATGTTTACCTCCTTCAGCATATGGCCTTCGCCCATATATTCTGCTTCGGCTTTTAGTTGCGTCATTTTGGTGCCCGTATTATTTAACAGGATAGTATCGCTGTTAAAATACCAGGGGAGCATTCGGTCGTTATTTAGTGAATATATCGGGGGTTTAAACTCTTCCACCTCAATTCCCACATCAAAATTTTTATCCTCGCCCTTGTTATTTTTTGCCTGTACCAAATAAAAAGCAGAATCCGTGGGGAATATATTTTTTCCTTTAAATACAAACCGACCTTCATTATCAGTGGAGGTTTCCATAGTTACCATCGGTTCTTTTTGTAATAAGGCAACGGCTGCATTTTTTAATGGATTGTTAAAAACATTGGTCAACCTGCCCTGCACTTCAAACCCGGGTTCTGTTAAATGTTGCAGCGGCTGTATAACGGGGTTAAAAATAGCTTTCCAATCGTAGCCTATCCAACCCTGGGTTAAAAGCAAGTTGTCCAGCTCGGTTAGCTTTTGTGGCGTAGGGGCGTTAAAGTAATAACCCGGTTCTTCTACGGTGCCTTTCAGGTCAGAAGTAAGCAACAGGTTACTGATTATATTGTTACCTGTACTGTCGGCCCTTACTTGTGAAGCATCCGTTACAGCCAGCGAGAAATTACCCCTCACAGGTTTGCCGTCTTTGTCTTTTACGGCTATATTAATGGCTATGCTATCGCGAATGGTATATTTTGGTTTGTCTGCCGTTATGCTTACGTGCAGGTTATCATCATGATCAATAAAAACTATTCGCTCATTTAATGGCTGGTTCAGGTTATTAAGCAAGGTAAAATGTGCTATTCCTGTCGGGAAGAGATTTTTTGGTACAGTTTTTTTTATAACCGGCCCATTAAAGATCACAACTGACGAATAGCATATCAACCCCCTTGTTTGTGCTACCAGGTAATAGTTGGTAACGGGGCTTTTGCTCCCGGTAGCTATTGGCAGGGGATTCGACGTGCTAAGTGTTACTTCCAGTGAATCTGTTCCTTTAGCTATTATTTTTATTGCTGTTCCTGATGTGTTTACTACTGGTAGCGGATAGTTTTTAACCATGTTGCCCGGCAAAACAACCTTGGCCATGTAGGTTTGCCCCGCTTGTGGTACCAGGTCAAAAGTGCCCATACCTTTATGCGTTGACCGGAATGTGGTCACTTCCCGCTGTTTGCTGTCGTATACTTTCCCGGTTATTTCTAACCCTTTACCATCCTCACTAATTGCTTTAAAACCTATCTTGACCGGGATGCCGGCTACTAAATTGCCGCCCTCGGGCATAAACTGTATGTCGGTGTTTTCTGGGCGATTTATAGCTACCGGGATAACAAATATGTTAGAATCTAATCCCTTGCGCACCGCTTGTACCTGGATATTTAAATTACGAACGGGTGTTTTATCAGCCAGGTCGAAATTAAAACGCATAACTCCGTCCATGCCCGTATTAACAACATCTTTAAACAACGATTTATAGCCCGAAAATATCCGGAGCTGGTAATCCTTTAGCCGCGACGGTTTACCGGTCAGATCGGTTAAATATACAGAGGCATTTATCTTGTCTTTACCTGCATGGTCCTCCAGTTTAAAATCGCCCTTTACCAGGGTGGTCCCACCATCGACGGGTGCAATATAGATACTCTTTTTAAAAATGTAGTCTTCACCAAAATTTAACATCCAGTTGGTACAGGCTCTTATGGTATAGCTGCCCTGGGTTGTATTATTGTCGTCCAAAGCTATATCGCCCCAGCCAATGCCTGATGATAACGGCACCATGATACGTTTAGCCACTCTGTTGCTTTCATCGTCAAGTTCAACATATAATATCCCGCTCCTGGTTGATGCTTTTAAAAGATCACCCTTCAATAAATAGGCTTTAAAGCGAAGGGTATCGCCTATGGAATAATAAGGTTTATCTAATTGCAAATAAACTTTTTCAATAGGCACCCTGTCGCGCATACCGGCTACTGCCGATAGGGTAGTTAGTAAGCCGCTGTTTACCTGCCCAAAAGCTGCTACCACCACAAAGCTTAAGACTGAGTACACAACGGCTATTTTTTTCATATCGTTTTAAAAGGAATATCAGCACCGGTTTATATACTAAATACTCCGATAGCGAAAAACGGGGGGGGGTAAATGTTATTTTTTTAGTTATGGTTTTGGGGCTTAATTAATTATAAAGCGGAAGCTGCGTGAAGAAGCCGCTCTTAATAGCATGGCGGTGGTTACTCACCCCCGGCCCCTCTCTCCTGCGGAAAGAGGGGAGCGTCCGCAGGAATAAAAAGTAAAACCCCTCTTTACCGCTTGCGGTAGAGAGGGTGATCGAGCGAAGCGATGATCGGGTGAGTAACCGCCGCCATGCCTAACCCACCATCGCCTAAAAACTGGTTTACAGGATATAAAATATAACTAATCCAAAAATCGATTAAAAATAAGTTGCAGGGTATTTTAATGAAAGGTAGCCGTGCTGTTTAGCCGGCTAAACGGTTGGCATAATCGACCGCTAAATCAGCCTTTATAAACTGTTTTTTCTTTAGGTTGTTTTCCAGCCGGTTCAAATAGTGGTATTTGAGCCACTTATTTTTATAAGTAATTTTTGCCAGCTCGAGACCCTCTTTGCCATCAAGGAACCCTAAAAACAAAATATAGCTCTTAATAAAACCAAAAACCGGCGAAATGTATAAGTTAATAGTATTAACTTTTTTGCCGGTTTGCAAGTATTTTTCGGCGCTTAAGCGGGCATAATAAAGAGCCTTGCTTATACATTCATTACTATCTTTTACCGAGTAATGGTGCATATAGCCCTCTAACCGCTGCATTCTAATTTGTTCAGGAAGTATTAAGGTTTCATGCACATTTGGTTCAGACCACCGTACCTGGGTGCGGTTAAATAAACGGATATGATGGTCGCGCCCCCAGTTGCCATAACGGATCAATTTTTTCCCGAAGTATGACTTGAACCTGATATCATACACCATACCGGCATCATCCAGTTTCAGGCTGTGTAAAGAAAGCACCAGTTCCAGGTCGGCTACTTCATCGGCATCCATGCTCAATACCCAGTCGTATTTCGCCAGCAATATCCCTTTATTTTTATTGGCGCCGTAGCCATCCCAGTTTTTCTGGTATACCCTGCACCCCTCTGCCAAAGCTATATTAAAGGTTTCATCGGTACTATAGTTATCAATTATTAATATATCGTCCGTTATCAATTTGGCAGCGCTGATGCATTGGGCTATAACATCAGCCTCATTTTTTGTTATAATAACTACCGAAACGGGTACCATGCAGATTAACTATTTATGTTTTTAACAGGTTGATTACCATTATCACGGATAATAAGCATAAAAGGTTGCCTTTATACCGTAAAAAATTGTACTTATAAAGCAAGCGCCTGAGTATGAAACAGAATGGATTTTTGACGCCGTAAAAAATAAAAGACTAATTTAAATATTTTAAACTAAATTTATACTAACGGGCAACCTTTATTCATCAATTAACGTGATGTGTAATAAGCGGGGTACTAACACACAAAGCAACCAGGGGTAAACCTATATGGGGGAAGAAGAGTTACATCAACTGATCAGGGGCTGTATAGAACAAAACAGGAAAAGTCAGAAAATGCTTTATAAGGCATTTTATGGCTTTTCTATGGCGATATGTTTACGCTACGCGGGTGATCGGGATGAAGCTGCGGAAGTAATGAACCAGGGATTTTTTAAGGTTTTTACCAAAATAAACTCCTATGATGCCGACAGGCCGTTTAAAGCCTGGCTGGGTAGAATAATGATGAATGTATCCATTGATTATTACCGGGCCAATTTAAAAATGGCCTATGCCGAAGACCTGGAAAGCGCCGAACATATTTACGAGGTGAATATGGCAGATAACAATTTAAATTATAATGATCTGCTGGCCATGGTTCAACAGCTTCCGCAGGGATACAGGGCCGTATTTAACCTGTTCGCTATAGATGGCTACTCGCATGAAGAAATAGCTGAAATGCTAAACATTAATATTGGAACATCTAAGTCGAACCTGTTTAAGGCGAGGCAAAAACTAAAGCAAATGATAGCAGACGCGGATTCGTCTGCTAATTATAATAATAAAGGAATTGATTTTAACCCGGTTGTAGCCATGAATGGGGCTACTGTAAAACCGAGGTTATATAATAGTAAAGGTATTAGAGAATGAACAACGAAAAGGACATTAAAAACCTGGACCAGTTTTTTAAACAGGGCCTTGAAGATCCGGTTGACAAAGCCGTATTCAGGGATGCCGACTGGGCCGCGCTGGAGCAATTGCTCGGTAATAAGCGCACGGGCATAATATTTTGGTTGCCCTATTTGAGCAGCGCAGCAGCCATATTAATTGTGGCGTTCGGCTGGTGGATGTTAAGGCCCCAGGCAACCAGCCATGCTCAAAAACCTCAACAGCAGGTAGCAGTAACCCATGTGCAAAAAGCGCAACAATCTGCGGCGGAAGGCCAAACACAATTAGCTACGGTTCATCAAGCTCAACAAGTGGCCGCTGCAAATGAGAACGGAAAAAATAATATAAACAGCGCTGCTGTAAAACCGGCAGCGACAAGTAAACCCGGAAAGGAATTATCCATACAGCCACAGCATCAAACAACGGGGCCGGCTTATATAGCGGCTAATACAGGTATTAACAAGCGCAGGGTTAAAGGTTTACTGCCCGGTGAAACGGTTAACACCGAACAAAAAGGCAGCGCTGAAATTAGCCAGGCAGGTATTGCTAAAACTAAGCCCGATAGCTACCAGGACAATACAAGAGATAACGAAATATTGGCAGCAGTTAGCGAGAAGCCGGATATTACCCCAAATACTGCCGGCAGTCCCGTTCTGGCTTCCATAAATATTTTGCCTGAAACAACTACAGGTAGTTCAGTAGACCCCAATACAAAGGCCGGTAAAACTACCCTTAAGAAAACGGGTACACCCTATCGTCCGCAATATGCCTTGAGTATTTTGGCATCACAGGAGTTGAATGGCGTGGGTTCGTTACAGCAAGCCAGCGGAGGCATTGATGCAGGCTTATTGTTTTCGGCAGGCCTGGTGAAAAAATTTACTATAACTACAGGCCTTCATTACTCGTTAAAACCATATACGTTGCCGTTTAGTGAATACCATACCACTTATAAATTTAAAAACGCACCTCAAACTGTTAGTGCCGATTGCCGCATATTGGATATACCAATTAATATTGATTACCAGGTATACAATAAATCACGCAATAAAATAACTGTAGGTACCGGTTTATCATCCTACATAATGATGCACGAAAGCTATACTTATGATTATGGCAGTTCGGATGTGTTATACGGGCCATCATACTATGCGGTAAAAACGCAGGGCAAATATTATTTCAGTATCATGAATCTTGAGGCAAGCTATCAGCGGCAGGTTAGTTCAAAATTTGGTATTAGTTTGCAGCCTTATTTAAAAATACCTTTATCAAATATAGGTTATAGCCAGATAAAGGTTGAAACATTTGGGGTAGCCGCAGGGTTAAACTGGAACATTAATTCATTAACAAAGCCGAAATAGTATGAAATATGCAGTGATTATTTTACTGACCTGGATGAGCCTGTTTAATCGCCCGGGACAGGGCCTTTATGCCTGCAAAAACGTGGAGATCAGCCTTTATTCTTCCGCGCCTATTGAAGATATAGCAGCCACAACATCATCAGGAACATCGGTTTACAACGCGGCTACTGGCGAGGTAGTGTTTAGTGTGAGTATTCCCACTTTTAAATTTAGAAAATCGTTAATGCAGGAGCATTTTAACAGCGATTATTTGGAAAGCGACAAGTACCCGCGCGCAACATTTAAAGGCAAGATACAGGAACCTGTTGATGTTACTAAAAATGGCACATATCCCATAACCGCGGTTGGCGAACTGGATGTGCACGGTGTTAAACAAACCCGCACAATCCCCGGCACACTTACCGTGAATAACGGCACAGTAACGCTTTCATCCGAATTTATAGTGAAGTGTGTTGATCATCATATAGAGATACCTAAAATAGTATTTCATAATATTGCAGAAAGTATTCAAATGAAAGTATCGGCCACCTACGCGGCAGCAAAGTAATTACCAACCACTATCATATATGAAAAAGTACATCGCATTAGCAGCTTTTATAGCATTAACTATGGGCGTGAAGGCGCAGCAAACGGGAACGAAAATGTCGGCAGCCGATTCGTTATTGAACGCTATGAACGCAAATGAAAAACCGGGGCCTGTTGACATATTTAAATCAACCAGGCTGGTGTTATCACAAACCACCAAAATGGTAAATAAAAATAACTTTAATTTCCAGATCATTCACCGCTTTGGCGATATAGCCGGTACCAATGGTGGCCCTCAAACCGCATTCGGGATCGACAGGGTTAACGATGTTTTCTTCGGATTTGAATATGGGGTGAGTGATAATTTTAACATTGACCTGGGCAGAAGCACTATCGGCCAATTAATTCAGTTGGAGTTAAAATATGCAGTAATGCACCAAACAACCGATGGCAGCAGCCCATTTGCTATAACGCTGATGGGCGAAGCGGGCGCACGCCCCTACGCGGCATTCCCAACTTTTGGCAGCAGGCTTTCGTATGTGGCGCAGGTAATTGTTGCGCACCAGTTTCCGGGGGTTTCGTTGCAGTTGTCGCCAACTTTTGTACGGAATAATACGCCTTATCCTGTAATGCCCGGCAGCGAGCAGCAATTTCTTGCTTTACAGGGCGCTGCCCGGTTTAAATTATCAAACCATACCGGTTTTATAGTGGATTATGCACATCCTTTTTCGAGCGTCAGGAGCAATACCGACACTTTTGAGAGCCCCCTGGGTTTTGGCTATGAGGTTGAAACAGGCGGCCACGTGTTTACCATAAACATTACCAATACCAACGCTGTTTCTGAGATCAATGTTTTAAGCAATTCGCAGAGCCGGTATTCAAAAGGCCAATACCGCATAGGTTTTACCATATCAAGAATGTTTGATTTTAATCCTAAAACAAAGGGAGAAAAAAAATAGTATAGTATAGGTAGAACTTGCGAAGTTTATTCTTCTTTAGCCAGGAACCACAAAGAGAAAGCTAATTGTAACGTAATATGGAACGGGAAGAATTTCTATCAAAACTGGGCATAGGCGCATTGGCCGTATGTATGGGCTGCAGCCTTGTGGCATGTGGTTCCAAACAAAACGACCCCACTATTACCAATGCCCCAAGCCCCCCGGCAACGGGTTCGGGCACCGCATTTACTGTTGACCTGGGCACTACGCTTACCAACATTGGCGATTCAAGTACCATGAACGGGATAATACTGGTAAGAATTGCCGCGGGTAACCTGGCAAGCTCATTTACCGCGGTGCAGGTAAGGTGCACACATGAAGGTGCAGCCATTAATTATAATACCGGCCAAAGCATATTTATTTGCCCGTTACATGGCAGCGAATTCAGCCAAAGCGGCGCAGTAATAATGGGCCCCGCATTTACAGCATTGCAAAAATATACGGTTACTATTAATGGCAGTACGCTTACTGTTACAGCGTAGTATTTCAAGTTGGCAGTCTTCAGTTTGCAGTGGGCAGTTAATTATAGCAAACTGCCAACAGCCCCTCCCCAAACCCAATAACCTGTTGATATATAGCCCCATGTTAACAAATAAATTATACTGGGTTTACGTTTATATGCATGGTTATGCTTTATCTTAGTACGTGCATTAACGTTTTCTAAAAAATAACTTTTATGACATGGAGAAAATTTAGCGGCGAGATCATACAATCGCCCATTATTGACGAAGTAGAAAGAGCTATTGAAAGGGAGAGTTTGCTGGGTAACAAGCTCAAAGTTTGTATCGGTACCGATTCGCAGGTAAAGGGCAACGTGACCGATTTTGCTACCGTTATTGTTTTTTTACGGGAGGCAAGGGGCGGTTTCATGTTTATTCACCAGGACCGCACCTCGCAAAAAATGAGCATCAAGGAGCGTATGCTTACCGAGGTACAAAAATCTATCGATATTGCCTACGAGCTTTGCGACCTGCTTGACCTGTATGATGTTGACCTGGAAGTACATGCCGATATTAATACCAATCCCATGTTTAAATCGAACGCCGCGCTGCACGAGGCAATGGGGTATATATTAAGTATGGGCTTTGTATTTAAGGCCAAACCCGAGGCTTTTGCCAGCTCGTATTGCGCTAATAAAATCGTGCAGTAATCTCTGCGCCAGCTAAGACCTATTAGTGAGGCGCCCTCTTTTCATTTTATTTTTTCAGAAGCATTTTCAGGATTGCGCGGTTTATTTTTGATAAGGAAATTGGACCGGCGGATGTAATGGTTCAGCGGTTCTTCTATCAGCTTAAATAACAAAATGGCTAACGCGTTTAACAGTACAAACGCGTACAACAGGTTTAATTTATCATACTCGAATGGCGAATGCCACGCCACGCCCCATTTATCATACAACGTAAATACCCAATTATTTAACCCATCGAACCCGGTTTGTATGAGGGTATATACCCAACCCAAATGGATGAGGTAAAATATATACGAGCTTTTGCCCAACAACTCAACAAACGGGGTGGCCAGTATTTTCTTTAACACGGTGGTTTCGGTAAGCAGGCCGTAAAAGAACAGGGCCACGGCTATACATAAAAAGTAGTTATTGGTAATAATACCTGCGGGGCTCTCTACACCCGCGGCCCATCCTTTTGGTATAGGCTGAAAAGCCATTACCAGCACACATAAAAATATCAGTATAAAACCCAGGTAGGTATAAACAATTTTGTTGGTGCGCGCGAAGCCTTTGGTTAATATAATGCGGGCCAGTTGTACGCCCACAAAAAACTCGAAGCATCGCCCAAAAAACGTAAACAGCATTACAAACGGAAAATTTCCAAAGAAGCCGTACCAGTTTACGTGGCTGAAGATAAGCGTCATCCCAATAGCAAAACAGGTTAACACCACGGGCTGCAAATAAAACTTATTGTATTTTTTGGCGATGAGAAAAATAATGGGCGCCGAAAAGTAAAAACACTCCTCGACCGTGAGCGACCAGCCCTGCGCTATACCCGTATCCCAGAACTGGTAAAAAAAACCGCGTAAAAAAGTAATGTTCAATACCAGCAGCCAAAGTGGGTTGGTTTGGCCGTGGGTTATGGTTACATCTTTAGTAATAAAATAATAGCCGAACGCGCAAATGGTAAGCAGCGAATACATGGGGTATATGCGTGCCACCCTGTTTTTTAAATATTGTTTGAACCAATCGGCAGTGAGATGAAAATTTTTGTAATACCTGAACGTGATCAGGAAGCCCGACAGCACAAAGAAAATAGATACCCCAATGTGGAACTCGCCAAAAAAACGCTGCATAATAGGCGGGAACACATCATCAAATATATACGAGTAATGCGATATAAAAACCAGGTAAGCCGCCAAAGCGCGCACCCCTGTTAATGCCGGAATGTAATTTTGTAAAGGTTTTTGTAACAAGCGGCTTTTATTTATTTTCTCTAAAATAGGGGATTTGGGGCGAGTTTGCAGTTATTAGTTTGCAGTTTTTTTACTACAGTTTTAACTGCCAACTGCAAACCGCCCACTGCCAACTTCACGCTTTAGCGCGCTCCCCTGTACCACCCCCCGGCTCAACAGTTTCTGATCAATATAATACTGTATTTCCGATTTTTTCAGTTTCCAGTTGGGGGCTATCAGCAGCGCGCGGTCGCTTAGGCCGAACAGGCGCTGTATCACTACATCCGGGCGCACGAGGGGCAGCAACTCGCATAGAAATTCGGCGTATTCGTCGAGCTCAAAAACTTTAAACGGCTCGCGCTTGTATTTTACACCCATTACCGAACCCTCTACAATATGCAGGTGATGAAATTTTACAAATTTTATGCGCGGGTGACGGTTTATCTCATCGGCGTAGCGCAGCATCATTTCCTTTGTTTCCCAGGGGAAACCGAAAATAGTATGTACGCAAACATCCAGTTTGCTGTTCTCTAACAATTTTAGCGCTTTCAACAGGTCGTCGTGATTGCAGCCGCGGTTTATTTGGGCCAATGTATCGTTGTAGATGCTTTCCATGCCCATCTCCAGGTCAACGTCGAAACGGTCGGTATAGCTTTCCAGCAGGGCTATCTTTTCGGCGTCGATGCAATCAGGGCGCGTGCCTACGCTCAGGCCCACAATATCTTCGGTGCCATAGCTCAGCGCCTCGTCATACAGCATTTTAAGGTAATGCGCCGGGGCATAGGTATTGGTATTGGGCTGAAAATAGATGATAAACTTATCAGCCTTGTTACCCGTGCGGGCGCGTTCCATGCCTTGTATTACCTGTTCGCGTATATTGGGCGCGTTGCGGCTCACCGATGGCGTAAACGAATCAACATTGCAATAAGTACAGCCGCCATAGCCCTTACTGCCGTCGCGGTTGGGGCAGGTAAAGCCACCATCTACAATAACCTTGAACACGCGGTGGCCGGGGTATTTATCTTTCAGCCACGCGCCGTAGTTGTTGTAACCTTTTTCCCAGGTTGATGGTATGGTATCTGTTAATTGCATTAGCGCAAAGATAGGGAATTTTTGAGTACCCATCCCCGACGCGTCATTGCGAGGAACGAAGCAATCTCTACCCTTGCTAATCATCAAGACAAGTGTATTCCTTAAGACAACACCCTCCCGCTCAATCGCCGCGGGGGCTGTTACTTTTGGCTTGATCCAAAAGTAACCAAAAGATCAAGTCAGCCGAAATGCTTCTTTGCCGCACGGGCCATTACCCTGCAAACCAGGTAAAACCACGGGCCGCAATATTTTTGCCCAATCCCACATGCCAACGCTCATGCAAAAAGTTGCTATGCCCTTGCCGCGCTCGGGGCCACCATCGTTTTACCTGATTTCGCCCGAAGCTGTCCGGCTGACGCTTGTTTTTAAATGAAAACATCCTGCAAAAGAATACGGGCTGTAGAGTGGTGCAAATTCGCAGGGTTTAATCAATCGACAGGCCTAATCTCTAACCTCCCACCTCTAATCACTTAACCAGACACTGTACGATAAACCCAACATTTTTAAAAAATCATAAATAATGGCCTTAAAAAATTAAATTATTACAAATCAATAATTTGAAGTCTGGGGCTTTTTAATACTTTAATAATGGAACTATTATTGTGCAATAAATGGCAAGCAAATAATTTATAAACTTTTTTTAAATTTTAAAATTATGCAGAATACCAAAAATGACAAGAACGAATCTCAAAAACGCGGTTCTTCTTCATCAAATGCAGGTAACCAAAAAGGTTCAACTGCAAGTGCCAACAGCGGTTCTAAAACTAACGCTTCTTCATCAAACCAAAAAAGCAGGCTTTAGAATTGTTGCATCAACTATGTTGAACCATAAAAGCGGGAGATACCAGTCGGTACCTCCCGCTTTTATTTGGGAACCCTTCCCCCGCCGTGTTATGCCGGAGGCTAATAGTCGCCGTGTTTCTCCTCTTTTTCTTCCCGCTTTATTTCTTTTTTATCAGCTTTTGCGTCCTGCTTCATTTCCTTTTTGTCACCTTTTTCTTCTTCTTTCATTTCTTTTTTTACCCAATGGTTGCGGTATTTTTCGTCGCGGCTGTCGCGAATAATTACCTGATCGTGCCTGCCTTTATAACGGGCATAGCGGGAGCGGTAGATATCGGCGTGCAGCCAGGGGTCACGTTCGTTAACCACCACTTTATAGCCGTGGTACAGGTCGTAACCGGCATAGGCGGGTGGCAGGTCGGTGGCGTGCACCCAGCGGTTATCGCGGTAATAAACATACTGGTGGTCGGGTATAGAGTAGTAGGCGTCAATATCGGGCAGGTAATAATAGTCGGCATGGTCGTAACCAACCGGGCCCCAGTCGGGCTGGTAATTAATATTAGCGCCCAAACTAATGCGCACCTGGGCATAGCTTACCTTAACCAGGCCGCAGCTAACCAATACGGCTAACAAATAAATTAATTTTTTCATGATGTATAAATTTGGTTAAATATTTCAAATAGGATATTGAGGTAACGTTTGAGGGGAGAAATTGTGTTTAGAGATTGAAGATTAGTGATTAGAGATTAGGCCTGTCGGTTGGATAGGGAGTAACGTGGCTGAGATTATGAGCCGGATTTTAGTATTTCAAAAAAACGGTCGATACCAATTGTGGTAAGGGAAGGGAAAGGGATGTTTTTCAATGCGTCGAAATGCCGGTCTTCGGTAACAATATAGGTAGCCTGGCCAGCGATGGCGCAATCGCAATATTTGTTGTCATCAGGATCGGCTGTGATTAATTGCCATTGATAATGAGGATGTATATACGATATATTTGGCAATTCATGCAACAGCGTGATAAACGCGTGTGCCGCAGCAATGCTGTACTTCTGTTGTAATACTTCTTCATATTCCAGTAAAATATCACCCGCTACTGCTAATTGAAATTTACCATTAACCAGCGCCTTGTAAATAAAATGGTACGGTGAAGTTGATGTAAGGCACATGACAAAAATATTGCAGTCTATTACAACAGTCATTTGTTAAGCTGTTTTCCGGCAATGTTCCTGTTTCCATTTTTCGAAAATGGCGGTGGTATAACCTTTTTCATGAAAAGCTTTATCGGCTTCCACAGTTACCTTATCGGCAAGGTAAGTAATAAGCAACGACCTGATCTCCTGGAGTTCTTCTTCAGGCTGGTCATTCCTGAACAATTTCAGGATCTCTAATTGAATATTATTGAGTGCAACCGGCATGTGCTATTTTTTGTCAAAGATAAATAAAACTGTTTAAATTTAGTGATTAGTGTTTGGAGATTAAAGATTAGGCCTGTCGGGTTGTTAGGTCTGCGCTTGCCGCACATTTTGTAACATCTCTTTGTTTCATCCCGTCAAAAAAAGGCTTATTTATAATTATTTGATTATCAATATTATAAAACATAATTATACCTAAATTCTACTGACGAATAAGTTGTTACATCTTGTTTCATGCTGTTTCACCTGGTTTTTACAAAATGTTGTTTTTCAATTAGTTAACTCAAAATCTTGTTTCACGTGTTTCATTTGTTTCACGCGCGTGTGAAACAAAACAAGTTGGCAGTTATCAGTTGACAGTTTGCGGTAGCCTTGGCTTATTAACCACTTCTGCCAACTGCTCCCGATAACTATCGGGACCTACTGCCAACTGAACCATAACATATCCCCAACTTATTTGTTAATTTTGTACAACACCAATTACCGCATGGATAATTTCGCCTATAAAGCAACCAACAAAATACGCATAGTTACAGCCGCCTCGCTGTTTGACGGGCACGACGCTACCATAAACATTATGCGCCGCATACTGCAGGCCAGCGGTGCGGAGGTGATACACCTGGGCCATAACCGCAGTGTGGAGGAGGTGGTGAACTGCGCCATACAGGAAGACGTGCAGGGCATAGCCCTCACCAGCTACCAGGGCGGCCATATAGAGTACTTTAAATACATGCACGATCTGCTGGCCCAGCGCGGGGCGGGGCACATCAAACTGTTCGGCGGCGGTGGCGGGGTGTTCCTGCCGAACGAGATAACCGAGCTGCAAGCCTACGGAATCACCCGCATCTACTCGCCCGACGATGGGCGCACCATGGGCTTGCAGGGGATGATAAACGATATACTCAAACAATGTGATTTCAAGACCATAACCCGCCTAAACGGCGAACTAAAGCACCTCCCCGAAAAGGACGCGCACGCTATAGCAAGCCTGATAACCCTGGCCGAAGATGGTGCAGCCGTCACGATGCCTGCAACTGCAAAGGCACCTGTAACTATACCTGTCATCGGCGTTACCGGCACGGGCGGCTCGGGCAAATCATCGCTGGTGGATGAGATCGTGAGGCGGTTTCTGATGGCGACGGATAAAACGCTGGCCATCATATCAGTCGACCCCAGCAAGCGCAAAACAGGAGGCGCCCTGCTGGGCGACAGGATAAGGATGAACGCCATAAATAGCCCGCGGGTGTATATGCGGAGTTTAGCTACGCGGCAGGCCAACCTGGCGTTGAGCAAGCATGTGCAGGAAGCGGTTGATATTTGCAAGGCGGCGGGGTTCGATCTTATCATCGTGGAAACATCGGGCATAGGCCAGAGCGATACCATGATAACGGACTACTGCGACCTGTCACTCTATGTGATGACGCCCGAATTTGGCGCGGCAACACAGCTGGAAAAGATCGATATGCTTGATTTCGCCGACATAGTGGCCCTTAACAAATTCGACAAGCGCGGCGCCCTCGATGCCCTGCGCGATGTGCGCAAACAATACAAACGCAATCACCAGCTTTTTAACGCTAAGGATGAGGATCTGCCGATATTCGGTACCATGGCCTCACAGTTTAACGATACGGGGATGAATGCGCTGTTTGCGGAGTTGATGAAAAGATTACCAAGCCTCAATAGCCTCAATCCGGCCATCTCAAAAGAAAAGGACGCTGTAGGAGAAAAGATATATATTATTCCGCCTGACAGGACGCGATATTTGGCCGAGATCGTAGAAAGCAGCCAGGCGTATAACGATTGGGTGAATGAGCAGTGCGGGGTGGCGCAGCAACTGTTCCAGTTAAAGGGAACGATCGGGCTGCTGGATAAACAAGGAAGTAATTTGGCTGATGGGTTGGAAGACGTACAAAAACATTTAGAAACCCAACTGCACCCCGACTGTCAACGCCTGCTCAGCGAATGGCCCCATACCGTTGCCACGTATAAGGCGGAGAATTTTATTTATAAAGTCAGGAACAGGGAAATTAAACAACCGTTATTTTATACGTCGTTATCGCAGTTGAAAATACCTAAAATTGCCTTGCCTAAGTATGAGGCCTGGGGCGATATTCTGCGGTGGCTGTTGACGGAGAATGTGCCGGGCGAGTTCCCCTATACTGCCGGGGTTTTCCCGCTAAAACGCGAGGGTGAGGACCCTACCCGCATGTTTGCCGGTGAGGGCGGCCCAGAGCGCACGAACAAGCGGTTCCATTATGTATCGCTGGGACAGCCCGCGCATAGGTTAAGTACGGCGTTTGATTCTGTTACGCTTTATGGCGAGGATCCGCATGTACGGCCAGATATTTATGGTAAAATAGGTAACGCCGGGGTAAGCATAGCTACCTTAGATGATGCCAAAAAACTGTATTCAGGGTTTGATCTATGCGATGCAGCAACTTCGGTATCTATGACCATAAACGGGCCCGCGCCCATGCTGCTGGGCTTTTTTATGAACGCGGCCATTGATCAGCAATGCGAAAAATATATTACAGAACATCACCTGGAGCATTTGGTAGAGGCGAAGTTTAAGGAAGTTTATGAGGATAGGGGACTTGCCCGTCCAAAATATAATAGCCCCACCCCAAACCCCTCTCCGACAGTTGGCGGAAAGAGCTTAAAAACGGACAAATCAAAAGTCTCCCCTACCGGGGGAGATTTAGAGGGGGCTTTGCCTGCCGGAAATAATGGCCTCGGCCTATTATTATTGGGCCTAACCGGCGATCAGGTTTTGCCTGCGGATATCTACCAAAAAATAAAGGCCCATGCCATAGCCAATGTGCGCGGTACGGTGCAGGCGGATATTTTGAAGGAGGACCAGGCGCAGAATACCTGCATATTCAGTACAGAATTCGCCCTGCGGATGATGGGCGATATGCAGCAATATTTTATTGATGAAAAGGTACGCAACTTTTATTCGGTTTCCATATCGGGCTATCATATTGCCGAAGCTGGGGCCAACCCGGTTACGCAACTGGCGTTCACCTTATCAAACGGGTTTACTTACCTGGAGTATTACCTGAGCCGGGGTATGCATATTGATGATTTCGCGCCAAACCTTTCCTTCTTTTTTTCGAACGGGATAGATCCTGAATATTCGGTGATAGGACGGGTGGCGAGGCGGATATGGGCCAAAGCCATCAAGAATAAGTATAAAGGTAATGACCGCTCGCAAAAGCTGAAATACCATATTCAAACCAGCGGCAGGTCGTTACACGCGCAAGAGATAGATTTTAATGATATCCGTACCACGCTGCAGGCTTTGTATGCTATTTACGATAACTGCAATTCGCTGCATACCAACGCGTATGATGAGGCCATTACTACGCCTACCGAGGAATCGGTGCGCAGGGCTATGGCCATACAACTCATCATCAACCGCGAATTAGGTTTAGCAAAAAACGAAAACCCCATACAAGGCGCGTTTATTATTGAAGAACTAACCGACCTGGTAGAACAAGCCGTACTAACGGAGTTTAAAAATATTAACGACCGCGGCGGGGTATTAGGCGCAATGGAAACCATGTACCAGCGCGGCAAAATACAGGAAGAATCGCTGTATTACGAAACGCTGAAACATAACGGCGAATACCCCATTGTAGGCGTAAATACCTTCCTCAATAAAAAAGGATCGCCAACCATAACGCCATCGGAGGTGATACGCGCTACTGAAGAGGAAAAACAATACCAGATAAACGCTTTACACGCGTTCCAGGAAAGAAACGGGGATAAGACAGCCTCATTATTAAAAAATCTGCAAAGAACCGCCATAGCCGGCGAAAACATCTTTGAAAGCCTGATGGAAGCCTGCAAGTATTGTTCGCTCGGGCAAATATCGCACTCGTTGTACGAGGTAGGGGGACAGTATAGGAGGAATATGTAGGTGGTAGAGATTAGAGGTTGAAGATTAGAGATTAGGAATTGAACGTTACAAAAAAGCCCGCTACTTTCGTAATGGGCTTTTAAATATCTGTTTATCCAATTATTTCGTAATGTACATCACCTCTTTAACCGCCTTAACAACTTTATCAGCGTTTGGCAGGTATTCCTGTATTAGCGTTGGGGCGTAGGGCAGGGGCACATCGCCGCCCATGATGCGCAGGATGGGCGCGTCTAAATAATCGAACGCGTCTTTTTGTACTTTGAAGGCTATTTCGGTAGCTATTGAGCCTAAAGGCCAGCTTTCTTCAACCAACACCAAACGGTTGGTTTTTTTAACCGAATTAATAATGGTTTGATAATCTATAGGGCGCACGGTACGCAGGTCTATAACCTCGGCGTGGATGCCTTCTTTTTCCAGTTCGGCGGCGGCGGCATTAACCACTTTCATGATCTTACCATAACCAACCAGCGTTACATCCGTACCTGTTTTGGTTACTGCGGCTTTGCCTATTTCAATATAATAAGTTTCTTCCGGCACTTCGCCTTTATCGCCATACATTAATTCCGATTCCATAAAAATAACCGGGTCGGGATCAATAATGGCCGATTTTAACAAACCTTTGGCATCTGCCGGGTTAGAGGGTACAACCACTTTCAAGCCGGGGCAGTTGGCATACCAGCTATCAAAACATTGGCTATGCTGCGAGCTTAGCATACCCGCGTTGCCGGTTGGCCCGCGGAAAACAATAGGAACCGAAAACTGGCCACCGCTCATCGACATGATCTTGGCCGCGCCGTTAATGATCTGGTCGATAGCTACGAGCGAGAAGTTAAAGGTCATGAACTCAATGATGGGCTTCAACCCGTTCATGGCCGAACCAATGCCTATACCGGCAAACCCCGATTCAGAGATGGGCGTATCAATTACGCGTTTCGCGCCAAATTCATCCAGCATACCCTGGCTAACTTTGTAGGCGCCGTTATATTCGGCAACCTCTTCGCCCATCAGGTATATGGTTTCATCCTTGCGCATTTCTTCAACCATTGCTTCGCGAAGTGCTTCTCTGAACTGTATTTCTCTCATCGTAGTTATTAATAATGATGCTTTTGCAGGCGCAAATATAAGCAATGCTATGTTATTTGCAATTAGAGGCGTTGGTAATGTTTAAGTGGCAGTTCGGAACTATTTATCTATCTACTAAAGCATGCTTAAAAGAGCATTTATAGCTGCGTATATAAAAATTAGCCCCATTAAAAATAGACCAATTGAAGAGCCTCGTAAATTTTGCTCGGCCATTTTAATAGAAAACGCCTGCATTTTTTTTAAATACGGCATTTTCTTAAATACGCGTATATTATAATCAATGATTTTTTGAGGTGAACGCAGTGCTATCCAACCTAAAGTGATTAAAAAAGTAGCAATAAGCAATAATAGTAACGAACCTAATATGGTATATATATTATTCATGATTATTGCTTTCTTACATATTTTTATTATTTCCTCTCCCCCTTCAACTTCGAAGCCAGCTGTATCGCCTTATAAGCGTTAACAATACCGCCCGTTTTGCTCAGGGTGCTAAAATCAACTTTTTCGGTTTTGCTGCCTGGTTTTAGCACCATAGTGCCGGTTAACGGGGTTGCCGATGCCAGTATAACCTGCTTTAGCTGTTTGGCGCTCAGGTCGGGGTAATACTCCAGTATCAAAGCGGCAATGCCCGCCGTTATGGGCGATGAAAAACTTGTGCCATCCTCGGTATTAAATTCGGCATCCATATCAATCGACGTAACTTTTACGCCGGGCGCGAAAACGTCCACATTTTTTTTGCCGTAGTTGGTAAAGGTGGCGGCCAGTTCCTCCCCCAATTTGGCGCTCGACGCGCCTACGCATATCACATTATCGGCGTCGGTTGATGAGCCGTCGGCAAAAGTATCGTTCGGATAGGCAGGTATAACATCCACATCCTGGTTGTCATTTCCCGATGCCTGTACCAGCAGCACATCCTTAGCGGCGGCATATTTAAAAGCATCGTCAACCCATGCTTTATGGGGAGATATTTTTTTGCCGAAGCTCATGTTAATGATCTTGGCCCCATTATTCACCGCGTAACGTATGGCGTTAGCAATATCCTTATCATATTCGTCGCCGTTAGGCACGGCTTTAATGCTCATAATGCGCACATCATCGGCAACGCCGTCAATACCATAGCCGTTGCCGCGTTTGGCCCCTATCAGCCCCGCTACACCTGTACCGTGCGACGCGTCGGGCATTTTTAATATATTATTGCCATAGGGCTTGCCATCCATAACATCCGGATCGTCGCCAACAATGGTTTTGCGGGTAGTAAGGTCAGGGTTAACGTCATTGTTTAGTTTCGCCAGGTACTCGCTTAGTTCTTTAATTATTTTGCCGTTATCACTGTTACCGCCTTCCTGGTCAAAAACCTGCATCCATACGCCCTTGCTCTGGTTAATGGTATCGTTTGTGCTGGCGGGTATCTTATCCAGGTCGGCCTTGTTAAAAGTAGCGTCTGAACTGAGTTTTAATTCTTTTTTAATATAACCGCTGGTTACCATCATGGCGTTCATTATCGGCGAAAGCTGCTGCAATTCGCTGGTTGATTTTTTTACGGTTTCGTCATGGGTAGCTTTTACCTTTAACCAATAGGCATATTCCTTTTCGCCGCCCGCTGGCGCCGCGGCCATATCGCCATATTTAGGTTTTAGCCTGTTGTATTCTCTTACCTCTTCGGTAGTTTCGGTATAATCAACCTTGCCGCCGGGACCGCCTAAAAAGTCCCATCCGTGTACGTCATCCACAAAACCGTTATGGTCGTCGTCAATACCGTTACCGGGAATTTCTTTTGGGTTTACCCATAAAATGCCTTGCAGGTCCTTTTGCGCGGTATCTATGCCGCTATCGATAGTTGCGACCACCACCGTTTTACTTTTCTTGCCTTTTAACAATTGGTAGGCGTTATTTAAACTGATGCCATAATAGCCATCGGCTTTCAGGTCAAGCACGTGCCAGTTTTTTGGCAGGTCAGGCTGTGCCACGGGAGCTGTTTGTGCTGATACATTAAGGCTTAAAAGCAAGGCCCCACATAGCGCGGAGCGGAAGATGAATTTCCGGAAACTGGTCATGTAGTTAATTTTTGTGTAATGTATTATAAATCGAATTTAATTCCTTGTGCAAGGGGTAATTTTGTTGAATAATTAATGGTATTGGTTTGACGCCTCATATAAACTTTCCACGCGTCGGACCCCGACTCGCGGCCGCCGCCTGTTTCTTTTTCGCCCCCAAACGCGCCGCCTATCTCTGCGCCCGATGTGCCGATGTTTACATTGGCTATCCCGCAATCAGACCCGGCGCCCGATAAGAACGCTTCCGCTTCGCGTAAATTGTTGGTCATGATAGCGGACGATAAACCTTGCGGAACACCGTTTTGCATAGCGATGGCCTGCTCAAGCGTTTTATATTTGATTAGATAGAGTATGGGCGCAAATGTTTCATGCTGTACAATATTAAATTCATTTTCAACTTGGGCAATGCAAGGCTTAACATAACAGCCCGAAGAATAATCTTCACTGTCAAGCCTGCCGCCCTCAACCACAAAAAATCCGCCCTCTGCCTTGCACCGTGCTATCGCGTCTAAATATAAGTTAACCGCGTCATGGTCTATCAGCGGGCCCATGTGGTTGTTTTCATTAAGCGGGTTGCCAATACGCAACTGACCATAGGCCTTTACCAGTTTTTGTTTAAAGGCCTCATAAACATTTTCATGGATGATGAGCCTGCGCGTGCTGGTACACCGCTGCCCGGCCGTGCCCACCGCGCCAAATACCGCGCCCACAAGCGCCATGTCCAGGTCGGCATTTTCGGTAATGATGATGGCATTATTGCCGCCAAGCTCTAACAGGCTGCGCCCTAAGCGCGCGCCCACTGCGGCGCCCACCGCCTTACCCATGCGGGTTGAGCCGGTGGCCGATATTAAAGGCAGGCGTTTGTCGGCAGCCATCAGCGCGCCAATATTGCTGTCGCCAATAACCAGGCATGATACCCCTTCACCTATGCCATGTTTTTTAAATACGGCCTGCGCTATATGCTGGCAGGCAATAGCCGATAATGGTGTTTTTTCGGATGGTTTCCAGATGCAAACATCGCCGCAAACCCAGGCCAGCATAGCGTTCCAGCTCCATACTGCTACCGGGAAATTAAAGGCGGATATAATACCCACTATCCCTAACGGATGATATTGCTCATACATACGGTGCGCGGGTCTTTCGGAGTGCATGGTGAGGCCATATAGCTGCCTGCTCAGGCCCACGGCAAAGTCGGCAATATCTATCATTTCCTGTACCTCGCCCATTCCTTCCTGCAGGCTTTTACCCATCTCGTATGATACCAGCTTACCCAGGTGCGCCTTGTTTTCGCGTAAAGCGTCGCCTATTTCGCGCACAATTTCGCCGCGCTTTGGGGCGGGCAGGGTACGCCAGGTTATAAATGCTTTTTGTGCCTGCTCAACTACCGTATCATATTCATTCGCCGTGGCAAATTTTACAGCCGCTATCTTTTGCCCGTCAACTGGCGAGATGATGTCTTTTACAACAGCATTGGCCCCGCTGGCCCATATACTACCGGTACTGTAAGCATCGTTAATGTTGTTTATATGTAAATGTTTCAGGGTATCAGTAATATCAACGCGCATAATCGTTACTTTTGTCAAAGGTAAAAATCTTTGAGGCAATTTTATTCATCAGCCTGCTTTCAAATCCGCTAATCGCTTTGTATTAATAATCAAGGTTTTGCAAAGGGCGATGTTAGAAATGTTTGTATGTTGAAAACTTAATTGCTTTAGGGGCAGTTTTATCTTGTAATTTAAGCACAGCTAAAGTTTAATAAGTGGCGTAAAAATTGCCTATTAAACCAATGTTCTGCAAACACTATTGAATGGAAGAAGAATTTGAATTTGGTTTTACCGAAGATCCAAAATTTTCGGTAGAACGGTACGAGGAAATGATACGCAATCAGGACCAGTACTTTTTTGATGCCCAGGCGTTTGAGAACATTATCGATTACTACATCGAAAAAAATGATCCAGCCAGGGCGTTGCAGGTAGCCGAGTATGCCACAAGTCAACATCCCTTTGCCGCAGTATTTTTAATAAAACAGGCACAGCTTTTAGCCGTCACGAACCAGGTGAGCCAGGCATTCGAGATATTGGATAAAGCCGCCATGCTCGAAGCATCCGACGCGGATATTTATATTATCCGCGGCAATATGTATGAGAGTATGGAACGCTATGCCGAGGCTATTGAAAGCTACGAAAAGGCGCTTGACCTGGCCGAAGATACCGACGAGATACTGTTGCACATTGCCTACGTTTATCAAAACATGGGCGATTACGAAACATCCATTACTTATTTAAAGCTTTGCCTCAAGCAAAATATGGAGAACCAGGACGCCTTATACGAGTTGGCTTTTTGTTACGATGTAATGGATAACCAGGAAGAAAGCGTTCAGTTTTACCAGCAGTATATTGATAATGAGCCGTACAGCTACGCAGCCTGGTATAACCTGGGCAACGCGTTTACCAAGATGAGCCTGTTTGAAAAAGCTATTGACGCGTACGACTATGCCATACTGATAAAAGACAACTTTGCATCGGCCTATTTTAACAAAGGCAACGCGCTGGTTAATTTGGAGAAGTATGCCGAAGCTATTGAAGTTTACCGCCATACGTTTGAATACGAGCAACCCAATGCCGATACCTATTGCGCTATAGGCGAATGTTACGAAAAGCTGGAGCAGATGGATGACGCACGGGCGTTTTATAAAAAATCGGTGAAAATGGACCCGAAGCTGGCTGATGCCTGGTTTGGGATAGGTGTTACGCTTGATTTTGAGGAACGCTATTTTGAGGCCCTGCATTTTTATAAAAAAGCGCTCGACCTGGATATTGCCAATGCCGATTACTGGTTTGCCATAGCCGATGCCGAATACAAGCTGGGCCACCTGCAGGAAGCCGAGGATGCGTATGAAAAAGTTGTGGAACTGAACCCCCTCGATGTGGATGCGTGGCTGGATTATTCGTCAATATTATACGAACAGCAAAGGTTGGTTAGCGCTATTGAAGTCATATCCGACGCGATAAAAAATAACCCCGAAGCTGCCGAGCTGTATTACCGCATGGTTGCGTATTTGTTTGCTAAAGGCGAATACAACGAGGCGTTAAATTACCTGGAACTGGCATTAGCCTCCGACCCTGAAAAGCACTATATACTGTTTGATTACCTGCCCCAGTTACAGGAAAACACGGTTATATTAGATATAATTAACAGGTACTCCAAGTAATACCAGGTCAAAAATAAATTAAACTAAAACTTGTTCAGGGTTTTAGTTTTTTTTATGACTTTTACATCCGTTATAGCTTTTATAGTTATAGCTGCTAATTAACAGGTTTTTTATGAACTATACCATCAATAATCTTCCCGAACGTACCCAAAAGCCACGAGACAGTGGTATTACCATGATCATGGATAAGGGCCTTAGTATACGGCAGGCTGAAGATTTTATTGAAGTTGCAGGCGCCCATACTGATATTATTAAGCTGGGCTGGGCCACCTCATACGTAACACCAAACCTCGACGTAAAGATAAAAATATACCAGGATGCGGGCATCCCGGTTTATTTTGGCGGCACATTGTTTGAAGCTATGATAGTGCGCGGGCAGTTTGACGATTATTGTCGCATGTTAGATAAATATAAGCTGGTACATGCTGAGGTATCAGACGGGTCGATCACTATTGAACATGATGAAAAGTGCGAATATATACGCAAACTGGCCAGGCAGGTAACGGTGATATCGGAAGTAGGGTCGAAGGATGTTCAAAAAATATTCGCCCCTTATAAATGGATACAATTAATGAAAGCCGAAATAGAAGCCGGTGCCTGGAAGGTAATTGCCGAGGCGCGCGAAAGCGGTAACGTAGGTATTTACCGTGATTCGGGCGAGGTGCGGCAGGGCTTGGTTGATGAAATACTGACACAAATACCTGAGCAAAGCATTATATGGGAAGCCCCGCAAAAAGCGCAGCAGGTTTGGTTTATTAAACTGATAGGCGCCAATGTAAGCCTCGGTAATATTGCCCCGGCTGACGTTGTACCCTTAGAAACATTACGCCTGGGCATCAGGAGCGATACTTTTGATCATTTTTTGGGGTTGTAGCGATACAGTTTGCAGTAGGTGGTTCGCAGTTTGCAGTAAAAATATTGCCAACTGCCAACTAAGAACTGCCAACTAATCTTTCTTGATCTTCCTGTAAGAAATAACCTCGGGCTTATTATCCTTTTTAATGAAATTGGTAAAAAGTTCTTTTGCCTTATCCCAAATATTGCTTACCGAATCTTCCGAAATATAATGCGAAGCTTTTTGCGAAACCAAACCCACTAACGCCTTGATCAAAAAATTAGAATGTTTGAATATGGTTTTATTTAACGTAAAGGGGAGCACAATACGCGATATAAGGCCTAAAAAATCCTGGTGAAATATACCGTCGCCTTTATCACTTTCCTGGTCAGATCCGGTCCAAAACAAAGAAAGTATAGTAGAAAATAACGCGCCCGGGCCATTAAAGCGTTGCTTTATCGCCATCCCTTGCTGTTGCTCTAACCCCTTTAAGCGAAATATTTCGTTCCTTAAATCCTCGCGGTTGTTAATAAGTACTTCGGCCATCATTTTAACTTTTAAATATCTTTCTCACAAACACGTCGGCAATTGGTTTTTCAAGGCCCTTTTTATTAACCTTAATAATAATTGCAATAACCAGGTACAACAGCGCCACGCACCCAAAACCGCCCGAGTACGATTCAAGTTTTTCGGCCAGGTAAAAGGCTAAAGTGAAACTGGCAAATATAAAAGCCAATACCATACTTACTATTACAACAACATCGGCCAAAATGCCCGATAAAATTGTTGAGCCACTATCAATAGCTTTATATTTCTCCAGTTTAAAGCGAAGTTCGGCGTACTCTCTAAGCTGATCAATGAGCGGCGGTTGCGGTTCTTTTTTGGCTTCCATGTTTTAAGTTGTGAGTGGTGAGCGGTGAGTTTTGAGTAATATTTAACTAATTATTCGAAAACTCACCACTCAAAACTAATTTACGCGTGTTCCAGGTCGTCCTGGTATTCTTCTTCGGCGCCTTTTATTTTGGTTTTTA
>Ga0206969_1065_pt1 | contig 31594 bp, 34 predicted proteins | sample Alteio_BWOrgHeat_87_FD_153256 | JGI IMG/M metagenome (GOLD analysis project Ga0206969, IMG submission 153256) | Enriched cells from forest soil in Barre Woods Harvard Forest LTER site, Petersham, Massachusetts, United States -... | ecosystem: Environmental > Terrestrial > Soil > Temperate forest >... | reverse complement strand
CGCAAAGGGATCGAGCCCTGATCCAGGGGGTTTACCGCAATGTTCATCGCACGACGAAAAGCCTATAGCTCCGATCAGCAGGATAAGCAAATATTTCATGGTAGTTTTGTTTTTTCGATCCTTATGATTTTTCAATAGCCGACTGGTCTTTACGGATGCACTCCCTTTCCAACTATACCAACTCCTCCGTAACCTCCATGCTCATTTTGTTGTATTTATTCCTGTATTCAATGGGCGTGAGGCCGGTGATCCGTTTAAACAGATCGCGAAAGGCCTTTGTGTCGGTATAACCCACACCAAACATTACTTCGGCAATATTCTTTCTGCTGGTTTCAAGCGCCCGCTTTGCCGCCTCTATTTTTACCCGTTGTATGTATTCTATCAGTGTATTATTGGTAGCATCTTTGAACCGTCTTTCAAAACTTCTGCGCCCTACCGCCACCATAGCAGCCAGTTCGTCAATGGTCATTTTTTCTTCAATGTTCGCCTCTATATAGTCCTGCACTTTCTTTATAGCATCGTCCTTATGGTTTCGCTGGCCTTTAAACATCATGTACTTGTTTTGGCTGTCGCGGTCTATATCCACAGCAAAAAACTTCGACGCTAAAATTGCCGTCTCCCTTGATGTGTATTTTTCCAGCAAATACAATAACAGGCTCCAGTAAGAGTTTGCGCCACCGCTGCTGTATATGCCATTCTCGTCAGAAATTATACTGCCATCAATAAGCTCCACTTGCGGAAACATGTCGCGGAAATCATTGGCTGACAACCAATGGGTAGAGCATTTTTTGCCATCGAGCAATCCGGTGGCTGCCAGTAAAAAAGCGCCTATACATAGCGATGCCACCTCTGCGCCCTTTTCATGCTGGCTCACGATCCAGGGGTAAAATTCTTTATTTTTTTCGATAGCCACATGCAGGTCGCCACTGATGGCGGGGATAAAGATCAGGTCCACTTCTTTTACTTCGTCAATCGTTTTATCGGGGTGCACTGTTACCCTATCGTTCATCAGGGTCACCTGCTTCTTCAGCCCTACCAGCTCCACATTGAACAGCGGTCTTTTCCCCTCCGATTTTAAAAATTCATTGGCTGCGGTAAACATATACCTTGGGTCGGCAATGGCCTGCATTATTGAGGTCTCGGGAACAATAATAGCTATGTTTTTCATGACAGAAAGTTAGGCAATATTTTGAAATGTCACAATTGGCCCCGCAGGTTGTCGTTATTCCCGCTCACAGATTTCACAAAACCGTCGCATTTTTGCATCAGCATTTGAAACGAAATTAATCACAAACTAAAACAAACTAAAATGGCAACTGAAAAGACAAACATCACCGTGGAAACTACGGTAAACGCACCGGCGGAAAAGGTATGGCACTTTTTCAATGCGCCAGAACACATAGTTCAGTGGGGCGCTGCATCGCCCGACTGGCACACCACCAGGGCAGAAAATGATATACGCACCGGGGGAAGCTTCCTGTACCGGATGGAAGCAAAAGACGGAAGTTTTGGCTTCGACTTCGGCGGTGTTTACGATGAGGTGAAAACAAACGAACTCATTGCCTATACCATGGGCGATGGGAGAAAAGCAAATATCATCTTCACAAATAACGGCAAAGCAATAAAGTTGACCGAGACTTTTGAAGCTGAGACTGAAAATCCGGTTGAGATGCAGCGCGGCGGATGGCAGGCCATCTTAGACAGCTTTAAAAACTATACAGAAGCAAATTCCTAACAATTAAAATCCCAAACAAAATGGCAAAAGTATCCATCTACCTTAATTTTCAAGGCGACGCAAAAGAGGCGTTCAATTATTACAAATCAGTTTTTAACACAGAGTTTGCCAGCCCGATGATGCTCATGGGCGATGTTCCTGCAATGGAAGGAATGCCCCCGCTGTCAGATGAGGACAAAAGCAAGGTAATGCATGTTAGTCTCCCTATTTTGGCCGGGATACAGATTATGGGCACCGACTCGCTGGAGAGCATGGGGCACCAGCGCAAAATCGGTAACAATATGACCATTAACCTGGAGCCGGATACGCGGGAAGAAACAGAAAGGTTGTTCCAGTTGCTGTCTGATGGCGGCTCCGATATTGCGCCGCTGCAGGATATGTTCTGGGGGTCTTACTGGGGCTGCTGCTTAGACCGCTTCGGTATCCGGTGGATGTTCAATCATACGAAAAGCCCGCAGCAGAACGGATGACGCACATAGGTTGCTATCTCACTTTCAATGGCAATTGCCGCGAAGCTATGACCTTTTACCAGGACTGCCTGGGTGGCGATCTGCTATTGGAGACCGTAGGTGAGTCGCTATTGCCGGGTGAAATGCCCAAACAGATCACAGATTGTATTGTGCAGGCCACCCTTACTAACGGCGCGTTGGTGCTACAAGGTTCCGACATGGCCCCGGCGACAGGAGTGGTGCGAGGCAATAACGTTTCGCTTGTGCTCAATTGCAGCAGCGAAGAAGAAATAAATACTTTTTACAAAAAACTATCGGCAGGAGGCAAAGCAAACAGCCCGATCGAAGAGACCATTTGGGGGGCCTTGTTTGGCGACCTAACGGATAAGTTTGGAAACCAATGGCTGCTTAATTTCAATAGGGATAACAATCCCTGATTCACGTACCATCAAAAAAAACGAAAATGAAAAAGACAAAAATATTTTACTGGACAGTTACCGGGCTATTCTCGGCCTTACTACTGCTATCTGCAATACCTGATATTTTGAGTGTTCCTGAAGCCAAAACATTTATGGCCCACCTGGGATACCCTGGCTATATCCTTCCCTTCCTGGGTGTGGCAAAAGCATTGGGTGTTATAGCTATACTCGTGCCGGGGTTTCCGCGTATAAAAGAATGGGCTTATGCAGGGATATTCTTTGACCTGCTGGGCGCCACATACTCGCAAATAAGCAATGACGGATTTAAACCCGGAGTTTTATTCATGGTTTTGCCTTTTGCGCTCTTATTCCTGTCTTATGGGCTGTGTCATAAAATACAGCGCCAGCCTGGGAATTAGTTTATGCTGCATGGAAGATCAAAACTCTTCTCTGAAGTAGCATCTTACAGGCCCGAACGAGGCTCTCAATATACATATCACGTAGATTTTGTGTTACTGTTATATTGTCTTTTTATGTTTCCGATTACTATCGAAAGGTATCTGTATATTTGGTTTCACCTAAAAACAAAATACATTATGCCTAAAGTATTAGTACACCACAAAGTTGAGGATTACGCTACATGGAAAAGCGCTTTTGATGCCGGTGCCTCGAAGAGGTCAGAAAAAGGAATAACTCATGTACACGAGGGTGCTCATGTCAACGATCCAAACCATGTGTACCTGGTTTTCGATGTGGCTTCCGGCTCAGACATTCTTAGCCACCTGGAGCATAACGACACTCAGGACTTTCAAAAACAAGGCGGCGTTATTGGGGAAACTCATGTTGTAATGCTCAACTAAAAGTACCCTTACCAGGCCCTCCTGCAATTTGCACAACAAATTGCAGGAGGGCTGTTTTATTATTATCACTAATTCAAAACGACCCAAAACATTTTGATCTATGTCAAGAATGAACAAACCTGTATTACTAGTGGGAAGTGTTCCCGGCGATAATGCCGAAGAGGCGATGCTGCTATGTGGCCGCGAAATCGGCGGTCTGGCAACAAGCATTTCAGACGGCGAAACCGGAAATCGGCACCAATGGGTGCAGTTTCTTGCAGCAAATATCTATCACGGCCACGAGGCGATGGAAACCATCCAACGGCCGCAAACGGCTAATGGCGAAGATAAATGGCACAACGAATCTTACCAGGAAAAAGGATGGCTTTTCAAGGTAAAGGACGGGGTAACAGATGTTAGCTTTTCATCGCTGGGGTATGCAGCGGCCGCAAAAAAATCGTACTCGGAATTTGTAAAACTAAAAGTTGCGGGTGAGATACCCGCAGATGTAAGATTCCAGGTATCATTGCCGTTGACAGAAAGCGGTACGCGAATATTTTTTACCAACGATGCCGATTTCCAGGTCGTAAAAGGCGCGTTTGAAGATGCCATGGCGAGAGAAATTGACAGTATGCTGGAAACGATTCCCGCCAGCGATCTGGTCATTCAATGGGATCTTGCACTGGAAGTACTCTATATAGTGCTGGAAGGCAAAACGCCTTGGGCGCCGCAAGGGAGTACTTTTGAACGGTATTTGGTATCGCTGTCAAACTTGTCATCGCGGATACCGGATGAGGTAATATTGGGGTGTCATTTTTGTTTTGGCGACCTGGGACATAAGCACCTGCTGGAGCCGCCAGACCTGGCACTACCTGTGCAAATGGCCAATGCCGCCACAAAAGCGGTAACACGGAGAATAGACTACTTCCATATGCCTGTGCCTATGAACCGCACAGACGATGAATATTTTGCACCGCTTGCGAAACTGGAGATCGGGGACGCGCGGCTTTTCCTTGGACTAATACATTATACCGATGGTATAGCGGGGGCCATGCAACGCGTGAGCGCTGCCAATAAGTATTATCCGGCAGGCTACGGAATAGCTACCGAATGTGGATTTGGAAGACGGCCCAAAGACACAATACCTGGCCTGCTGAAAATACACTCCGAGGTGGCAAAAATGCTTAGCTAACTTCTGGAAACAACACCCTGGAGACAGGGCTAACAATAAGGGGTTTTGAGCAATCAGAACCCTTTATTGTTTTTATGGGGTTAACTATGACATTCAGATCTAGAATAATAAAGTCTAATCTTCCGTCCCCGCACCGCTATACGCCGTGAGCCTGGGAATCCAACGGGGAACGTGCTTTTTGTATTCTTTGTACGGCTCTCCAAACCGGGACAGCATATCCGGTTCTTCTTTAAAGATGAAGAACATGGTGTTCATTACAAAGAATATGCAGGTCCATATCAATATGCCACGGGCATTGAAAAACAATGCCTCACCTGCAAGCATCATTAACACGCCGGTTATCATCGGGTTGCGGCAATACCTGTATATGCCGCGGATCACGAGCTTTTGTGTGGGTTGCCAGGGAGCAAGTGTGCCCTGAGCAAACTTCCAGAAGAGGTAGGTGGTGTACAACTGTATAGACAGGCCCGACAGATAAAGCCCCGGGCCAATTATTTTGAAAACGGCTGGCGGCTGCTGAATAACGGGCAAGCCCACACTATTCAGGAAATAGGGAATAATAACCGTGACTACAAATGGCAATGCTATCCAGTCGCGGACATGAACAAGAAGCGAGGGACCTTTTCCTGGCATATACAAGCTTTAAGCCGTCAATTTACGATTTTCTACCAAAACACATCGGGCGACGCCTATGGCATGCTATGAGTTACGCTTATACGTGCAGTGTAATTTATTTGTATTTTTAGATTTTCTAAAAAGCATATACACCTTACTATGAAGAGGATATTACTGGCCGCCATACCATTTGCGTTTTTGCCGGCAACGCTTTTTGCTCAGGCTACCACCGTGCAGACCCTTACTGATAAGGGAAACACGTTGTTTGACGACGGGAAGTATATTGACGCCATTGTGGAATACCAGCACGCACTTTACATAGACAGCAATGCCCCAGGGCCTAACCTGGAAATGGCAAACACCTATCTTGCTTTAAAAAAATACCAGAAAGCTATTGATTATTGCGACAAGATCATCCGGTTAAATACCAGTTGCGTGGACCAGGCATATATGGATAAAGGCAGCGCCCTGGACATGATGAATGAGCTTGATGCCGCTATACAAACATATAAGGAGGGCATAAAAAAATACCCGGATAACTACTTGCTTCTCTACAATGCTGCATTTACTTATTTCAGGGTCAATAAATTTGATGAAGCCGCTTATTATTCGGCAAGGGCGGTATCCGCTAACCCAAAGCATGCAAGCAGCCATTTGATGCTTGCAAACAGCATGTACCAGCTCAGGAAACGGCCACAGTCTGTGATGGCGTTGTACTATTTCCTTTTGCTGGAGCCAAATTCCAAGCGATCGGTTGGCGCGTTGCAGCTCTTAAACAGGCAAAGGCAAGCAGGGGTGTCGAAGGAAGGAGAAAATAAGATCGCTATAAATATCCCTGAAAAGGATGTGCATGACGAATTTGGCACAGTCGATATGATACATAGCTGCGTTCAGGCATTGAAAGACGGTGATAAGAACAAGGATAAAACAGAGGAACAATTATTCTATGAGAACACGGAATTGCTTTTTAAAGCTCTGGATGAGACAAAAGAAAAAGACAGGAGTAAAAGCGTTTGGTGGGAAACTTATATCCCGGTATTCCATGACCTTTTGTTATCCGAAAACACGGAAGCCTTCTGCTACTCTATCTGCGCGCCCCAAAATAATGACCTGGTGGATAAGTGGCTGACCGGTCATAAAGACGAGGTTGAAAAATTCGCAAAATGGCGAGAAAAGTATGCACCTGGAGGCAGGCAAGGAATAATGTTTAAATAGGCGCCATTTCCGCCTGCCACAAATCAACAGCTTAGTTTACTTCTCTGCCTCCATCCAAACATTATTCCCACTTTGGGCAATCTGCCAGAAGCAGAGCCGCCGCCTTGCCATTTAACTAAAAAACCTGAAAGCCGTACCAGGTGCCACTCTTGCATAGCCGCGTAGCTTACTGCCTCTTAAAAAGCTGGCGTGGCACGATAATCCTCACACATTGTACATAACACTAAAACATAAGAGAATGAAAAACATTAAGAAGGTATTGTTTATCCTTGCTATTGCGCTCACTTCAGGGGCATATAGCAGTATGGCGCAGATCTATGTACATGTTCGCCCGCCACGGCCCGTTGCGGTTGTACGCATAGCAGCGCCAAGTCCACGCCACGTATGGATCGACGAAGACTGGCAGGAGCGTAACGGCAGGTATGAATGGAATGGTGGCCGCTGGGAAGAGCCACAACATCCTGGCGACAGGTACCATGCAGGCCATTGGAACCATAACGGCCACGGCCATCAATGGAAAGCAGGTGGATGGCATCATTAAATGAAAACAGAATTTAGAACAAGGGTTTCGGGCAACTGGAACCCTTTGTTATTATAGTATAATCAGTGAGCAAATCAAGCGCCTACTTCGCGAAATAAAGGGACCAATTGGTATTTGGTGCAAAGCTGAACTCAGCGCCATTCAGCACGTAAGAAACTATATAACGGCTGCAAAAGCCGGGCGTAGGGGAACCTTCCCTGCAAAACTGATTTTGCAATTGGTCCCCGCCCAGCGTGATCTTTGAGAACCGGTAAACTCTATTGTTATTTGAAGGAACTATTAACTCGACGTCGTAACTATTGTACGTATAGTCATACCAGCCCTGGAATTGCGGATCCTTGTTTACCAGTGTGTCGCTGGTTGAAGAAGGTATGTTTTCCCAATTGGGCAGGTCCTGGTAAGCTTGGTTACTCCGCATTATGCCGGAATGCACCGGGTTGCTGAATGTACCATCTGCCGGATAAAAATTAATAATAACGCTGTCCAATTCGTTAATTGAATAGCCCACGGCCGTTGGTACTACACTTGCGCCACAGGTCACTTTGCATTTCTCGTTGCAACCGGGCATAACGAGCGCAATAAATATCATCAGCAATAGATACCTCGATGCCATAGTGTGTTTCTAATCTATCTCGCAAGAATTGTGCCGTTTTTTATCAGCGCTTTTTACCTGCAAAGGTTTGCAACTCGTTGATGAGGCAACTGCCGGGTTCGCTGGCCATAGAGACGTAGATACTGTCGGCGACCAGCGATATGCCGTTATAACAATGCCGCATGGGGTTTGCGTAGTACCTGCCGGAGCTATCGGGCACAAAACTAAAATACAGGTCACTGGTTCCGTAGGTTGCGCTTCCCATGAGGTCATCGTAATAAGTAACGTAAATGGCGCTGCCGGTAACGATCACGGAGTCTTTAGTCACATGGTTCACATACACAACAGACGGCCTCATGGAATCGCTGGTGTAGCCGCCATCTCCCACTTTGGTGATGAACATTCCAGAGAATGTATCAATGTGCGGTGTGAAGACCTGAGCTGAAGACAATGTAGTCGCAGTATCGGTGGTAGCTTTTCCCGGAGTCACCTGTGCTGCCTTTTTACAAAAAGAAAGCGATAAACAGAGGAAAAGCGATAGCGGCAATAGCGTTCTCATAAGGTTGTATCTTGATGGTATATGGATATAACGAACATGCGGAATTGTTATTGTATCGGCCGGTATATTTTAAAAAGGCGTGACACCGGGTTTCCAAACGGAACGTTTATTTACGTAGCTTCGTATGGCTGCACTGAGGAAATAATAAAGTAATTTCGGGAATGGCTCAAGCGCATAACATCAATGGTAAAAGACAAAATTGTAAATAAAACAATTCTGATTAATGCACCTGTACCCAAAGTATGGGAAACACTTACAGACCCCGCATCAATAAATCAATGGCTCTCTGATACAGAGATCCACGTTGCTGTGGACTGGAAAGTGGGCGGGCATATGACTTTTGAGGGCGTGTGGCATGGCGTCAAATATAAAGACAAAGGAAAGGTGCTGAAGTTTGAGCCGGGTATAATGCTCCGGTACAATTATTGGAGTGTCTTCTCCAGGTTGCCGGATAGGCCGCATAATTACTCGGTGATAGAATTTAAACTGACCCCCGATGAAGATCAAACATTGCTGGAACTGACGCACAGCAAGTTTGTAATTGAAACAAATTATGGGCACTCGAAGTTTTATTGGACGCTTACGCTGGGCAGATTGAAAAGGTTAATAGAAAAATAATGAACCGTCACTTAGGAACATATTTCGTCGTCGTTACTTAGTTACCCGTTTCGACTCCTGCTTCCAACTCTTTTCGTTATATTTGCTTTAAATGCCGCTTATGACCTTCCGCATCTTTGCGCTATTATTCCTGTTATCTTTTTTTACTTCCCGGCCGCTTGCTATTGCTCAAAAAAAAGCTGACCGGAAAGTGGCAAAGCAACTGGAGGTGGACATAGACTACCTGGCGTCAGACAGCCTTGAGGGCCGACGGACGAGTACTGAGGGAGAACGAAAGGCGGCAGACTACATTGAGAAAAGATACACCGAAGACGAAATAGAACCGTACAAAGGCCAGTACCGCTATCCATTTCATTTTGTTTATGGCAAAGAAATAGCTGCCATTACCCAGGTGCGTATCAGCAATGTGCCGCTGCGCCTCAATGACGATGCATTGCCCATGCCTTTCAGCGCCAGCAAGCGCACCACAAGCGAGGTGCTGCCAGATGTTATGGAACAGGGGAGCATATGGATGGCACCCCTTTATAAAGACCAGGATCAGGCAAGCGATCCTCATTTCGACGAGGAGAAATATATGTACGAACATGCTAAGGACCTATCGAAACAGGGGGCATCAGGCGTAGTGTTCTTCGATGCGTTTGGGGGCAAATACACACCAACTTTTAACAAGCATTCGGAGTATGACCCGCTGACCATACCGGTGGTGTATCTATCTAATGCTGCTTACCAAAAGTATATCCTCAACTCAGATAATCTTAAGACGGGCATACCAATTGACCTGAATATTTCTATAAACAAAGCCGAGCGCACTGGCAGCAATATTGCGGCTTATGTGGACAATGGCGCACCTTACACCGTGATAGTAGGCGCCCATTACGATCACCTGGGTTATGGCGAGGATGAGAACAGCCTGTTTGCCAATGCGGTAAAAGAGCATAAGATACACCATGGCGCCGATGATAACGCCAGTGGCACGGCGGCCCTGCTGGAAGTGGCCAAATGGGTGAAGCATAACAAAAAGAAACTGCACCACTACAATTACCTGTTCATTAACTTCTCTGGCGAGGAACTGGGCCTGTATGGCTCCAAAGCGTTTGTGAAAGACCAGGGTATAGACAGCGCGCACATAGCCTACATGATAAATATGGACATGATAGGCCGACTCAACGACAGCACGCACTACCTGGAGCTTGGCGGCGTGGGCACATCCCCCGCATGGGAGCAGGTGGTGGAAATGAGCGGTGATGATTTTAAACTCAGCCTTGACAGTTCGGGTGTGGGGCCGTCAGACCATACCAGCTTTTATAATGTGGGCATACCGGTATTGTTTTACTTCACCGGTACTCACAAAGACTATCACAAACCAAGCGACACAGCAGGGGCCATAAACTACCCAGGCGAGGCCCTTGTGATAAAGAACGTGGACAAGGTGCTGGCGAAAATGGATAAGGATAATGCAAAGCCGGTATTCACGGCCACCAAGCAAAAATCAATGGGTAAGTCGTCTTTTAAAGTAACCCTGGGAATAATGCCCGATTATACTTTTCAGGAAGGCGGCGTGCGGGTGGATGGAGTGAGCGACAACCGCCCGGCCATGAAAGCTGGGATCAAGCAGGGAGACATAATTACCCAGCTTGGCGACATAAAAGTAAATGGGATGCAAACCTATATGGAAGCCTTAGGTAAATTTGTGCCCGGCGACAAAACAAAGGTTACCGTAACCCGCGATGGCAAGGAACTGACCATGCCGATAGAGCTGAATAAGTGAGTAAAAACTAGATTAGATACAAAATGTAGTCAGCCAGCACTTCTTACTGCTTGATAATTTTGAAAAAATTTATCCCGGCCTGATCTCTGATTTTTAATAAATAAAGTCCGGGAGGTTGACCTGTCAAGTCAATGGTTTCTTTTAACGAGAACTTTTTCTTTATTGAAAGAACATTTACGCCAAGAAGGCTATAGAGGTCTAATGATTCTGCCATTTCAAGCCCGTAAATATTGACTTTATCTGAGACAGGGTTGGGGAATATCTCGATGTTTTTGTTTGCAATTATATTTTTTATGCCTACATAAGGAACTGGTAACCCAGTAGATGTTGTTGCATAGTTAAACGAAGAATCGCTTGGATAGCAAGTATTAGTAGGCGTTATGTGAAAATTAAAATTTAATGCACCCAAAGGATCAAAGTACATGCATATCGCAGTATCCACAATTGTAATGCTGATAGAGCTATCCGGGGGCAAGTTGCTGAGCAAAAAAGTCATTAAAGAATCCACCGAGTTATAACTAACCCAGGGAATGGAACTATACAAAGGAACAATGACAAAACCTGGATAGTGAATAGTTAGAATGGTGTTTCGCGCGGTGTCTCTACCCCCATTGCAAACGGTTAATGTAGTTCGTTGCAATGAATCGCAAGCTTCAAACGAATAGCTGATGACCGACGAAAAATACAAGAATGAGCAAGACGAGAATTTGTTTGGAAAATTTGTTCCCGTATCTACTTGTCCAGCAGATGTGAAGGTAATCGAATAGCCGCTAACCGGACAAATTTGCGTATCAATAGTGATTTCACTTGTAGGTATGATTTCATGTACATAGTAGATACCAGTATCTACCTTCAACGAGTAATTGCCTTCAGAATCGGAAACGGTATAAAACGGACCAGGTTCTGCAATGATACCAAAACCGTTTAATCCAGGTTTTGCGTTTTTTACGCACGTGAAGTTTGTATCGTTAAATACATTCCCTTTGATAGTATTGTATGCCGAGGGCTCATAATCAGAATCGCATATTATAGAAACGAAACTTCCTTGATTTAACAGAGAGTTGCTACCCAATTTCGTCAATGGAAAAGGATCATATGGAAGTTGTCCAGAAAGTTGGACTACTCCTTTATCAGCATTTGCTGAAAATAATATTCCTGATTGTACGTGAAAGGGCTGAGTATTCCACATGAAATTACCAGTAGCAGTATCCGTTTTGAATATTATTTCGTTTTCTCCAAGTGAAGTGATTGTATTGCCCATGTAGCTAAAAGTATCCGTAAAATGTGCCCTCAAGTAATTTCCGTTTTTGTTGCTACATATTGAGGCAAGAAGGCAGTCGTGGCTTTTTGCATGGTTGCTCCATATTTGGTTCCCATTTGTTCCGTACTTAGTGTAGTATCCCTCAACGTAATCCCCTCCAACAACATAAATACTGTTGGAATCAATGCATGCGTCATAGCAAGGTTGTCTGACACTATCTGTTATTTTAGCCCATAAATAGTTTCCATGTTCATCATATTTTGAAATGAAAGGAATACAGGAAGAATAAGGGATACCGGAATTTAGCGTATCTGTTCCATTAAAAACGCAGTAAAAACCATTAAGATACCCACAAACAAATACATTATCGGCTCCATCAGTAAGTATTTTTACGGGGTAGGCTCCACAGTCGAAACAGACTAACGGTTGTATTTGTTTAGCCCATACAGTAGTATTTGTGATAGGGTTCAGCTTTGCAAAAAATAACTGGCCATTAGAGCCATTTAAAGGAATCCCGTCCAATGTATAAGTGCCCGGAGAATAACCATAAATATACAAACTGTCATTCTTGTCGCAGGTTAGTAAATTGATTATAATGTTGTACTCTCCCGAACCGCCGGAATAATAATTGTTGAATATTTTTGCCCAATAAATCGCACCTGAGGTATCAGATTTCATTATGAAGTATGACATAATACCCATATCCCCGTGAATTGTTGTTGAACCAAAAGTTATATCCCCCTCAAATTCTCCGGTAATGTAAATATGATTAGAGTTATCAATACACATACTATGTATTAGCACATCGCCTGTTCCTGTACTCTGGGATACACGAATTAGGTTTCCACTCGGATCATACTTGGCTATATAGGATGTCCAGCCACTGGTACCACTATAATAAATGGTATTGTTGAATATGGCAGAATCAAGGTAATGCCCACAAGCATAACTGTTTCCATAATTATCCAATACGGATGCATCAATAGTGGTATTCTGGGCTTCTTTTGCCCAAACAAATTTTTGAGCTTGTACAGTTAAGTTGGATACGAATACAATTATGAGTGCCAGAAAATGTATGAGTGCCTTCATATGAGACCATGTTATCGTAAATGTAACATAGTTTTTTTAATTTCAATAATCTTTATCTTTTTGGAAGGTAGGATATAATGAGTAAGCGCATAAAAAAGCAAACCATCCGGAAGCCGGATGGTTTGCTTTTTTAATACAATGCAAAGAAAAGAATTACTTAGTCTTAGTCTTTTCAGTTGTTTTAGTAGTAGTCTTAGTTTCTGTAGTTGAAGCCGGAGCTGCTGCTGGCTTAGCAGTATCTGCTGGCTTAGCTGCACCTGCATTCATCGTGTCAACCGGAGCTGCAGGAGGAGGTGTAGTTGTAGTAGTTGTAGTAGCGCTGCTGCTTGCAGAAGAATCAACTTTCGGAGCATCACCGCTGCCGCTGCCGCAAGAAACTACAAAAAGGCTCATTGAAAGAGCAACGATGGATAATTTTACAAATTTCATAATCTTGTTTTTTTAGATGGTTATACAGGTTAATACCCTAAAGCGAAATAGGTAACCCAACCGCCGGAAATATTTATTAGAATTTATTTTTCTGGTGTAGGTTAGTTATAGTTTCATTAACACATGCGTTACGAGCAATATGTATAAAATAACAAACCATCCCTTTCGAGATGGTTTGTTTAATATTACTTGTATGAAAAAAATTACTTAGTCTTGGTCTTTTCAGTTGTTTTAGTAGTAGTCTTAGTTTCAGTAGCTGGGGCAGCAGCAGGAGCAGCAGCTTTAGCAGTATCCTTTGCTGGACCGGCAGTTGTTGTGTCTGGTGAAGCTGGAGGCGGAGTAGCTGGAGCTGTAGTAGCTGGAGCCATAGCTGCAGAATCAACCTTTGGAGCATCGCCGCTACCGCTACCGCATGAAGCAACAAAAAGACCTAATGAAAGAGCGAGTACGCTTAACTTTACAAATTTCATAACTTTGTTTTTTTAGATGGTTATGCAGGTTTATACCCGAAAGAAAAAAAGGTAACCCGATATTTGTAAAAGTTTTTTGAAAAATGTTTTACGAAATATAAATTTATCTAAAGCAAATATTATTTCACGCGTAAAATATTTATCAACTTTTTACAGATCCTGCATCAGTATTGTTGAGAGTGTACCATCGGTGTCGTTAGCTTTACCTGTAATTGGTAACGCAGCGAGAAAGATCATTTTTTAAAGGCGATATTCCCGTTATTGGCATTTTTTTTATTTTAACTGTAATCCTTAACTTTGATAAAAAAAGACAATGAGCGCTCTCGAATTGAAAGCATATGATATTCTTAAAAATAAACTTGGGGAGCAAGAGGCATCTACTATACTGGAATTCATAGAAGAAAAGTCTGAACAAAAAATCAATCAAAAAAAAGATATTTTTCTTACCAAGGATGATAAAGTGGATTTAATAAAGTGGATGGTAGGATTCTGGATTGCGCAAATGGCAGCAATTATCGGGTTATACATTAAGTCTCATTGATCATCGCTTTGTTCCAGTTTCTTTATGTAATATAGCTTTCAAAATAATAAAATGGAGCAAGTAGCAATTTCTCATGGCAGTAAAAATACGGTTCTCGTTTTGGATGGCAACCATTTGAGATTAGCTTATTCCGTTTATATTATCCAACTGGTAAATGGAAATGAATCATATTTTTATGTAGGCCAAACGGGAGATAGCCATTTTATTACTGCTCGCTCCCCTTTGGGAAGAATTGGGGGACATTTACAGGCTAGAAATCGCTCAAAACAAAATCAGTTATACAGATACATTGCCGAAGTCATTCTCAAGTATCCAGCACGGGATAAATATTCTGATTATACGATTGCCGAAAAGGCTGCGATTAATGATTTTCTTTCCCGCAGCACGGTAAATATGTACAGCTATCCAGTCATTGATTTTGACTATCACGCCAGTAAGGAAGAACACCAAATACAAAGGCAAAAGGTGTTGGAATTTGAAAAAGAAGTCATAAACTTATTTAAAGAAGGTAAGAAACACCTCATCAACAAATCGTCCCCCTAAAAATTCTTTAGGCTACAAATCGCTTTTCCGAGACACTCTATCAGAAATACGATCGGTTTTTAGCATTTAACAAACACTCCGCTCTACATACCTCAAACAGTAGGTCCACCTGTTCCTTAGTATTAAATGTATGCAGGCACACCCTTAGCCGTTCTGCCCCAGCAGGTACAGTAGGGTGTAGTATGGGGCTCACCTGTAGCCCGGCTTCCTGTAGTTTTGTTGCAAGCCTTTTGCTCCTTTCATTGTTGCCGGTTACCAATGCCTGTATGGGGCTGTGGCTGTCCTTCCAGCCTGTCATTCCTGTTTCTTTAATGCGCGTTCTGAAATACGCAATCAGGTCGTGCAGTGGCTGGTTAGTGAAGGTGTCGCCGGCCAGGTATTGGTAAGCCGCAGATATAGCCTGTAACGAATGGCCCGGCAATGCCGTAGTGTAAATAAATGGCCTTGCGAAGTTGATAAGGTATTGCTTTAATAGTGCGCTCCCTACCACCGCAGCCCCGTGGCAGCCCAGCGCCTTACCAAAAGTATGCACCCGCGCAAATACCTTATCCTGCAAGCCAAGCGCGGCAACCAGCCCGGCTCCCCCTGGCCCGAAAACGCCTGTGGCATGGGCTTCATCCACCACTAATTGCGCACCATATTCCTTGCATAGCCTGACCATGTCCGCAAGCGGCGTCATATCGCCATCCATGGAGTAAACAGATTCTGCAACAACTATAATGGGCGGGGTAGGGTGGGTGTTTTCGTTATACTTTTTTAATTTTTCTTCCAGGTCGTTTACATCATTGTGCCTGAATTTGTACTTGCCGCTGCACTGGCTCAGCCTTATGCCGTCTATAATGCTGGCGTGGCATAGCTCGTCTGACAGGATGATAGTATGCCTGCTGGCAATGCTGGCAAGCAATCCCATATTGGCGTCATACCCCGAATTGAATAATAAGGCAGCTTCAGCTTTATGAAAGGCAGCAATTGTTTGCTCCAGGTCTTCTGCCATCCCGCTGTTGCCCGATAGAAGCCTTGACCCAGTAGAGCCGGTAGCTCCATTAGCCGGTTGGCGCATCGCGGCTGCAAGTGCGCCTGTTGTTACCAGCCCCAGATAATCATTTGAATAAAAATCACCTTCGGCTCTTTGAGTGGTCAACCGGCGCAGGTTTCCGGCGGCAGTCCGCTCATTTAGCTTATTTGCCAGGTATTGCTCAACATGGTTCATGCTGCATAGCTTTCTCCTGTTTCTTCGGGTAGCCGTCTGCGAATGCTGCTTTTGGTTTCAGCCCCAGTATGCCGAACATTTCCATATCGGCATTGTATTCGGGATTTGGTGTGGTGAGCAGCTTATCCCCGGCAAAAATAGAGTTGGCCCCTGCCATAAAACACATGGCCTGCTCTGCAATGGAAAGCTCCAGCCTGCCAGCCGATAACCGCACGGCAGATTCCGGCATCACTATACGGGCTGTGGCTATCATGCGCACCAGGTCGTCAAAAGGCACGCGGTCATTGTCGGCGAGGGGCGTGCCTGCCACCGGCACCAGCACATTTATAGGCACCGATTCGGGGTGCTGTGGCAGATTGGCCAGCGTGAGCAGCATACCTATGCGGTCGGCATTGGTTTCTCCAAGCCCTATAATGCCGCCGCTGCATACCGAGATGCCTGCTTTTCGCACGTTCGATAATGTGTTCAGGCGGTCGCCATAAGTGCGGGTAGTTATTACCTCGCTATAATGCTCTTCAGATGTATCTATGTTGTGGTTGTAGGCATACAGGCCCGCCTCTGCCAGCCGTTCGGCCTGGTGAGGGGTAAGCATACCCAGGGTGCAGCACACCTCCATGTCTAAGCCATTTACGGCCTTCACCATATCTATTACCCGGTCAAAGTCGCTATTGTCCCGCACCTCGCGCCATGCAGCGCCCATGCAGAACCTGGATGCCCCGCCTGCTTTCGCGTTCTCTGCGGCCTGCACCACCTCCTCCGTTTTCATCAGCGCATGTACCTTCACGCTGGTATGGTATCTTGCTGCCTGTGGGCAATATGCGCAATCCTCAGAACAGCCGCCGGTCTTTATAGAAAGCAAACTGCTTATCTGCACTTCTCCAAAAATATGTGTGCGCCGGTGCACATCGGCAGCATCCAGCACCAATGAAAGCAACGGACGCTCATACACACTACTTATCTCTTCCTTTGTCCAGTTATGGCGTACCCCGTTTCCGGAAACTAAGCTGTTACTCATTAGTCATCTAATTTAAAAGGCGAAACTATTGGATTTTCGGCAGGATATAAAATTTTTGGGGTCCCAAATGACTTTCAACACCGCTCTACGTGCATAAAAAAAGAGTCTGTGTGAAACAGCCCCTTTTTAAGATCGCTAAATGAAAGTTTACTTCTTTCCGCCGTTGCAGTTTTTATCTAACTATACTTCTCGCCGCATAAGTTTGTGCAATGATAAACGGGCAAGCCCGATAGGGCTTAAATGATGAATAGCCACCGGTGAAACCGGTGGGAAAATAGATGTGGTCATTGAACCCCGGCGGGGTTCAACTGGTATAACCCTGAAGACTCCGGGTTGCACCCGGAGCTATTCACATTAAAGCCTTCCAGGCTTTTTAAATTCAATGCACATTTTTATCCGGCGTATAGTATAACATGAAATTTTAGCAGTATAAGCAAGCTACCCACGATGGCCAGGAATTGCACTACACCAACAATGTAGGAATTACGGTTAAGCCTCACTTCCATGTCGTGCATCTCATTTCTTACTGAGGCGATTTCCTTAGTCAGTTCTCCTTTAGTAGCAAACAGTTCTTCTTTGGTAGCAAAAACTGATAATTTGTCCGTAAGTGACGCTGGCGAAATAAATACTACCATATGACGAAGTTGTTTTTCGTTTATGCGAGGCACAAAATCCGCGAATAGTGAGCTATTTATCCCGATTAGTCCCGATAGCCATCGGGAGGATTGGGAAGAAGCAGAAATGGAAAAGAACAAGTCAGATGGTGGTATTTATTTTGTCATCGTCACTAAGCATATTTACAAAGATAAAAAATGAAATATCATTAACTTTTGCAAAAAAACTACTCCTTCACAAACCGCCTCACCTCCGATTCATTTATCCTAACGAAGTACACGCCTGCCGATAAATAGGATATATCCATCTGCACCGGTTCCTTGTTGTAATTGTGTGTAAAGACAGTTTGGCCCAGCGGGTTGGTGATGGAAACAAATGTTATCTTACCTGGTGAAGCTATAGTTATCTCGTTCGTTGCCGGATTGGGGTATAGATTTATTTCCGAAGTGTGGTGCAATGACGTAATCCCTTCGGTTGCACTTGGGTATTTAGCTACATACGGATAGCCGGCTGCATCCTTAAAATCCCCGGCAGCATAAATGTTACCGGCAACGTCTGAGCAAACGGAAAATATCCAGTCATTTGCATTGAGTGCGCTGCTACCCGTACCCAACTCGCTCCAGGTGCTACCGTTCCACTTGGCCACATATTCGTGTCCACTTAAAAAAGATACGCTGTCGGTAAAAAATCCGGTAGCATATAAATTACCTACGTTATCCCAACACATGGAAGTTATCAGGTCGTTTGCGCTCAATATTCCAGCCCCTGTTCCTAACTCGCTCCACATGCTGCCATCCCATTTTGCCACATAATATCCGTTGGCATCCGCAAACTTACCCGCAGCGTATATATTCCCGGCAGGATCCCCGGTAATAGAATAAATATAATACTCTCCATAACCATGACAAATTCCCGGGCCTAATTCACTCCACGAGGCGCCGTCCCATTTGGCCACATAAATATTTCCTATGGTGTCCACAGCCCCGTCGGTAAAGCCGCCTCCGGCATATAAATTTCCTGCCGCATCTGTGTAGATGACGTCAATTTCACTGTTCCCTTTTAGCGAACTTGTACCTGTCCCTAATTCCGTCCATGAAGTGCCATCCCATTTTGCCACATAAGTATGACCTGTAGAATTCTCGAACACGCCTGCTGCATAAAGATTGCCTGACCTGTCCATACAAAGAGTAAGAACTTCTGCATTTAAGACTAAGGCACCTGTGCCGCTGCCAACATCACTCCAGGAAGTTCCATCCCACTTCATAACGGTATGTATCGGAGGTGTCCCCGGCGTACTATAGGGTGCCCCACCCACATAAATATTTCCGGCTGAATCTGCAACCATTGTTGCAATCTCCCCAAATAAACTCACGGGGGAAGTGGAGCCGGAACCCAATTCCATCCACGATGTACCATTCCACTTGACTACATATAATGCTGTATCCAATCCCCCTGCCGCATAAACGTTCCCAAACCGATCTATACAGGTGGTAGAAATATCTGCGTTAGGATGTAAAGCCGCAGTGCCAGTACCTAATTCCGACCATCCCTGCGCATACGAAGGAATATAAGCGCCCATAAAACAGAAAATGAGAAACAAGATATTCTTCATAAACCAGGTTTGTTTTATAGAAGGAAGGCAAATATTATGCCAAACTCAATATGCTAACCGCATAAAAAAAGAGACTGTGTGAAACAGTCTCTTTTTTAAGATCGCTAAACGAATTTTTACTTCTTTTTAGCGGCTGCCTTTTTCGGGCCAGCATTCTTTTTAGCTGCGGCTTTTGGAGCTGCGGCTTTCTTCGGAGCTGCCTTTTTCGGAGCAGCTGCTTTTTTTGCAGGCGCTGCTTTCTTAGCAGGCGCTGCCTTCTTTGCTGGAGCAGCTTTTTTTGGAGCTGCTTTCTTTGGTGCAGGTGCTGCTTTCTTAGCAGGAGCTGCCTTCTTTGCTGTTGCCATAACTGTGAATTTAAGGGTTAAACAAAAATCTTTATGGCAAAATCGCCGTGGGGGTTAGGCCTCGGCGATTGCGGTATTAACTGTCTTTACTGATATTAATGTCTTGGTACGTGTTTTACGGTATTCTACAAGTCCATCGGCAAGGGCGAAGATCGTAAAATCTTTTCCCAGTCCCACGTTGTCTCCCGGATGATATACCGTGCCGCGCTGGCGAACGATGATATTTCCTGATATCGCTGGCTGGCCACCGAATATCTTTACCCCTAATCTTTTGCTATGCGAGTCGCGGCCGTTCCTTACACTGCCTTCCCCTTTTTTATGTGCCATTTTATTCTGTTAATTACTATTTACAAGTTAAAGTTAAGCTATTGCATTTATCTTTATTTTCGTCAGGCTCTGGCGATGACCATTTTTTTTCTGGTAGCCTTTACGACGGTTTTTCTTGAAGATGATAACCTTATCACCCTTCAAATGATCTAAGATCTCAGCCTGTATTTTATTAGCGCTTTTGCCAACAGTTATGTTGCCGCCATCACTTACCATAAGGATATCTGAAAGTTCTATTTTGTCTCCGGCATTGCCGCTGAGGCGATGTACAAACAATTCATCATTCTGTTTTACCTTGAATTGTTGACCTGCTATTGTTACTATTGCAAACATGATTTACTGGATGATTTACTGAAAATATTTTCGCAAAGATAATACAGTTTTTTATTTTAAACAATAAAATTCGTTATTGTTTAAAATTTTTTTTCTAGACATTGTTTGCAATCCTGAACCGTTCACAATATACCCTTATAAGAAGTATAGCATTGGTGGCCGGAAGTACCCAGAACACCCGATTTTGGAAACGGCTTGCAACCGTTGAGAAGGTTGACGTGACAAAGGCATTAACAACTAAAAAAAGAATGATAAAACCATAAATAAATGCCAGGTCTTTATTGATCACATCTGGATGCAATAATATCCAGATCGAGGATAGCACAAAAAAAAGAAAATAAAAATAACTAAAAACAGAAGCTGAAATTCCTCCGTTATTTTGTTCAGAAGATAGATATTCGCTCAGTTCAACGGGGTAATGCAAACCAATGCTGAACCCCGGGCTGCTGCCTTTGGCATCGCCCACCTGCATATTGCCGGGATTTATGAGGCATAGTTCTCTCAATGTGCCTATTGCTGATTTTTGAATGAATCGTGCCAGGTATTTCGGAGTAGTAAGTATATCGCGGATTATCGCAGTATATTCTGTAGCGCTGCTATCCCAGCCCCCGGTTTTTTGAAAAGGGCCATTACTGCTCCACATGAATTCCCATGATCGTAATGGTAATTGGTCTTTGTATTGGCACAGGGCATAATTTTTTTTACTGCAATTATTGTCAAGGTATATTTTCAAAATGCCGGTCTCTGCTAACCTGCCCATCATAAAAACATGCCCGGTTCGTGAGTAAGCAAAGCCTCGTCCGTTTAGCGAATTTGTACTGCATATAACTAACCAGCTAAACCCGGAAATGATAAGCAGGAAAATGCTCCGTTTAATAAGTGGTTTGTATTTTTTTGCTAAAGACCAAATCAGCAATAACACTGAAAATAAACCAACGATAACAGCATGGGCATTATGAACAATAATTGCAACAAAAATTATGCTCATGTAGATAATTGCTGATTTCGTTTTATGAGTACCCCCCGACAGGTACAAAATGATGGCTAATAGAAGTATAGGCGCAAAAATATCGGGCATGAGGAAACACGTGACCCAAGGCAATGCAGTGAACGATATAATAGTTATGATCGTTGCAAATGCGGTATTGAACTGCGCAATGTCGTTTTGAATGAGTTTAATATACTTCAGGATGAGGTAGGACAAAATAAGGCACTGTGCAAAGATGGTCAACCATAAAGAGGTCCTGAAATTTGTATAGCGCATAAACCAGCCGTAAAAAGGGGTACGGTCTATTGAGTAAATTTTGTTGAGGCCGCCCGCAATGTAAGCTCCGGTATCGTTTTCAGTAAGGGGGAATCCGTTTGATAGCCCGACAACCATCATAGACAGCGATGAAACAATCAGCAACAAAAGGAATTGTTTCTGTTTCATAAAGGAGTAAAATATTTATTAATGCACAATATCGCGAAATAATACTACAATAATAAACAGGCGCTTAATAAATACTAACTTTGGAATCGAATAACCATTGAATGAAGATAAAATCCTTTCTTGCCAAGCCATACGCTTCCATTATTTATTCAAAGGTGCGCAAGGCAATGGCTACTGCGGTAGCCGACCAGCAGGCTGTTTTGCAGCAGTTGGTGAAGTATGGTGGCCGCACCATTTTCGGGAAAGAACACAACCTCCAGCAGGTGAAAACCTACGAGGATTTTAAGAAGGCAATACCCATTCGCGACTACGAAGCATTTGTTCCCTACATTGATAAAATAAAAAGCGGTGAGCAAAATGTGCTGTGGAAAGGCAAGCCCATTTACTTCGCAAAAACATCGGGTACTACAAGTGGTACAAAATATATCCCGATCACAAAGGACTCAATACCCAACCACATTAATGGTGCGCGCGATGCATTGCTTTGCTACATGGCCTCGACTGGTAACACCGCTTTTGCCGATGGCAAAATGATCTTTCTTTCCGGCTCGCCGGAACTGGAGAGAGTGGGGGGCATACCCACCGGCAGGCTTAGTGGCATTGTGAACCACTTCATACCCCGCTACCTGCGCGGCAACCAGCTACCCTCATACGAAACCAATTGCATTGAAGACTGGGAAACAAAGCTGGATAAGATAGTGAACGAGACCATGAACGAAAACATGACGCTCATCAGTGGCATACCGCCGTGGATGCAAATGTATTTCGACTGGCTGAGTACCCGCAACGAAGGAAAGAAAATAAAAGAGCTATTTCCCGGCCTGCAGGTGATTGTGCATGGTGGTGTAAATTTTGAGCCTTACAAAGCAAAACTTATGGATAGCCTTGCGGGCGAGGTGGACATGATAGAGACCTTCCCCGCGTCAGAGGGCTTCTTCGCATTCCAGGACACGCAAAATACGGAAGGGTTATTGCTGAACACAAATGCCGGTATATTCTATGAATTTGTACCGGCCAATGAAATTGGGAACGAGCAGCCCACAAGGCTCTCGCTGGGGGATGTGAAAGTTGGCGAGAATTATGCATTGGTCATAAGCACTAATGCAGGCCTATGGGCGTATAATATTGGCGACACAGTTCGCTTCGTTAGCACAGACCCATACAGGCTCGTGGTCACAGGCCGCACCAAGCATTACATATCCGCTTTCGGTGAGCACGTGATAGGCGAGGAAGTGGAATATGCCATGCTACATGCATCCCGCGATTTTAACACGCACATCATTGAGTTCACCATAGCGCCGGCCATACAGGTAAGCGAGGGGCTTCCCTACCACGAATGGTTTGTAGAATTTGAAACGCCCCCTGCAGATATGGATGCTTTTGCAAAGGCAGTAAATAATTACCTCGCAGAGAAGAACATTTATTACAACGATCTTATGACGGGGCATATTTTGCAGACCCTGAAGATAAGAACGATGAAGAAGAACGCCTTCATAGAATACATGAAGTCCATAGGCCGCCTGGGTGGGCAGAACAAAGTACCGCGCCTCGGTAATGACCGCAAAATTGCTGATGCATTGCAGTCCTGGATAGCAGCCAAGTAGAGCATTTTTTTTCGGTCCAGTATAGACCATAACATTTCGACACAATCCTGTGTAGCCCTGAAGGGGCGGGATCTAATAGCGATGGGCATCGCCCATCGAACTTGCGGGGTGCATCTCCCCATGATTTTATCATCACTGCGTATTCAACTGCACAACATCCGGCGCGGTAATGTAGTTGCTGCTATACCTGTAGCGGATATTGGAATTAAGTACAACCTTAAAGCCCCGCATATTGTTTGGCGCTACCGGGAAGAAGTAAGCACGCAGTTCTATTGTCTCAAATACCAGGTTCTCATTTCTTGCACGTACCCCACCACCTACGCTGCTGTATAGGGATGAGTGGGAATAAGGGGCGTTCTCCGGCGTTATCAATGATAGGTCGCCATAAGGGAAGGGCGCAAACTGGAAACCAAGCACTTTGTACTTCAGATAAAATTCTGTTTCCAGTTGCACGCTCAACCTCCGCGACCCATATGCCGAATCGGAAAGAAAACCACGCAGGCCATAATAGTTATTTATTGTTAGCGGCGCATACGTGACCCTGTTGTACAAATGGGTGTAGCTCGTGTTTATGTACTGCCTGATCTTTGTGCTGTTCCAGAAAAATATACGGCTGAATGCTGTAGCGCCTATGAGGAAGCTGCCGTCCTGCACTTTGTTGTTATACAGAAATCCGCCGCTGCGTAAAAACAATTGTATGAAGTCGCCCCTGCCGCTTGCAATGTACTCCGATACATTTAGGCCCGCATACGGGCGCTCCAAGTTTATTTGTTTGTGCCACCCTGCAGTTACCGCAATGTTATATCCATATGGCAGATCCTCTGTAGTACCGAAACCATAAATGTATTGTGTCTTGTAATAGTCTTGTCTGAAGAAAGTGAACTGCGCAAGCACCGCCTGGCTGCTGTTGTATATAGGATCGAAACGGTTGCCTACCTGCGCCGGTAATTCTAAGAAATTCCGGTTGTAATACCGGAACGACAGAAACCGCCTGTCGCGGATGGTGTTGTTTGTGGCCGTCAGTTTATTGATGCCTATGTTATACCCTGCCCACGCATCAAACAGGTTATACTTATAGCGGTTAAGAATGCTGTCGGGCGAATGATACACATCATACGCTTCATTGTGGCTGATCATTAACCCACCTGCAAACCTTGAGTAGGGAGATACCAATTGCCTGGTAATATTGATGTATTCTGTTGTTTCTTCCTCGTGCGTATAAGAGCTTATGTTCATAACGCTGTAGCCCACTGTTGCATCGGCAAAAGAATGTAGCACATTCTCCTTTTTGTATAGACCGCCGTATGCAAAATTCGGGTTGCGGGTATAATCATACAAAGTGGTTGCCTCCAGCCGCTGCCCCATACCGCCAAAGTTGGCGTCATAAAGGTCGGTGGTTATGTGGTTTAGCCCATTAGACGCCCCGCCGCCGCCTATGCTGAAGAGGTCTTTGGTGTAAACGGTTATGTCCACGGAGTCCGGGTTGTCGGTTAGTGTATCTATCACTAAGCGTGCATCGTGTATGTAGTCGAGGGAACGGATGTAACGTTCATTATCTGCCAGCTTAAAGGCGTTCAGTGGCCTGTTTTCTTCTATGAACAGGTTGTCGCGTATCACGAATTTGCGCGTACTCTTATGCAGCCGGTTCCCTATTTTTGCAGCCTTGCTCTTATCCAGTTGACTGGTGTCTTTAAAAGAGCGGTCGAAGTTTACAGGCTCCACATAAATGTGGCGAATTATTTTTCCCTGGTAAGGCATGTAGGGGTCTTCGCTCTTACCATTCAGGTAGCTATCATCGGGACCCGCATCTGGCGTTTTCTTTACAGAATTTACCGCCTGCTGAAAAATATTATTTACAAACTTATTGTTGGAGAAATGAACTTTACTGAAGTTGATGCTGTCTATACGGCTCAATATCTGCCCTTGTACGGCGCAGGGAACCAGCAGCCGCAAAAACACAATGGTTAATATGAATGCCCTTGTACGCAACAATCCGTGCTTTTTAGACAATTATAGCATAAAAGGGATTAACCTATGCAATATTTATTTTAAAAGACAACAAAAACCGTGCTAGCAGAGGGCATAGAACAAGGATATGCCGGTTGGCCATGCGTACAACCTAATGCGATAATAAACTATAGTTTTACAAACCTGTGTAAGCTATAAGTGCTTCCAGATATTAACTGAACAATATACAAACCTGGCGCAGTAATACCAGATTGGTATTGATGGGCACCGCTGGCTTGAAACTCATTGTTCGCGAATTGCTCCACCTTTCTGCCGGTAGCATCAAAGACAGCAATACTTACCGTTTCTGCCGAAGGAAGATTGTACGAGATCGTTGGGTTATTTAGCGCGGGGTTCGGATAAACAGATAAACCGGTAGCGCTACCCGTTACGATCTGTACACCGTTTACAGCAGCGGTGGTAACTGTGTCATTGGTGGCGGCAAACAAACTTGGGCTTCCGGAGCAGATGGTCTGCACCCCAAATTCATACTCAGAGGCGGCGGAGAGGCCGCTAATGGTTGTGGAGTTAGCGGTTGCAGTTGCACTGGTCCAGCTTGAAGTGGCTACAAGCCTGTATTGCACTTTATAGCCCACTGCCCCAACTACTGCGTTCCAGGATAAACGCACCGATGTGGGTGTAACTGCGGAGTCGGTCAATCCTGTTGGAGTGCCACACGTGGTAGTGGCTGGGTTCTCGTATATTGTTACGTGGGGTGCAGCATTAGGATGGTCTCCCGAGCTGCCGCCGTCGCGGTTTACCGCATTGAGCATCGCAAAGAAGGTCACGCTATCACTTGCCGGTGGGGGAGCAGTCCAGTAAAATGAGATGGAGTATTTATTGCTGCCGGTAGCAGTGGGTGATAATACCAGGCTATGCTCCACAACGGTTGTTGCTCCGCAAGGGTAAGTATGGATGCTTCCGGTCAATGTCGATGGTATTACAAATGTTCCGGCCTGGGTATGGTTGCCGAGAACAGCCGATGCCTGGAAGCCAAAGCCAGGTAAAGCAGTGGTAACAGCAGTGGCATCGCCGGTTAAAGTAACAAGGTAAGTTTGTAGCGCGTTGTAGGTCGTTATCGGTAACGTTGTTGCAGTATCAGTAACCTGCAATTGTACTACGTTGAGCGAGCTATTGCCTCCATGGCAACTGCTCGTTTGGCAGTGTCCTGCACTGCCGCTGGGGCTGCCTGTAACATTGCCGTGGCCATGATGAGCTGCGCCATCAATATCACTGGAAAGGGCAATATAAAGCATTGCCAAAATAACCGTAAAAATAATTCCTTTCTTTTTCATGTAATTGCCTGACTACACGTTTATTGTAACGTCAAATCGGGCGCAAGTAACATTGTAATTGGTTACCCAAAAAGAAAAGAAGGTTATGGATATATTAATTATCGAAGTACAATGACCCTTAAAAAAAATAAAACACCCGCACACCGAAATAAACCGGCTGATAACTAAGCGGTATATCTTTCACAACATAGTTGATATTGTAAGTGATTTTGGCATCCGGCTCATAAAAGTTAATCAAGGTAGGCTCCACGAGCAGTTGGGCCCGGAGGTGTTTCCTGATGTTCCAGGTAACGCCAAGAGAAATGAATGGGATTACGCCCCGGCTATTATCTGCTACCTGTTTGGTGGCGCTATCCACGCTGCTATAAAATGTGCCGGTCGAGTTAGTGCTTGTTGATGTTTCTACCGCCTGCCCAATATTTACCAGCGCCCCTATGCCTATGCTGTATTTTATGTTGTCCCACTTACTCCTGATAAGTACCGACGGGTTGATGTTTAGAAAATACAGCCCTGTTCTTATTTCACTCCCCGGCTCGGTGCGGAACGATCTTTTATCATCGGTTATGCCAATTGTTTGCACAAACGACATGGTGTTTTCATCAGCGCCATTCACCTGCAGCACAAAATCTATACCGGTAGCGCCAAGTACAGAACTCTTTGCTTTAGGATCGGGGGTAGTGTTCACTTTCAAAAATATCGGAGCAGAAAAACCTGCCTCCAGCACGGGTGCCTGCCCATAGCAACACACAGAAACAGAGCAGGATAACACAAGAAGGGATTTGAACATTAAGTGGTATAAAAGGATTTGTTTCACCACTAACGGGGAATAGGCTGGTTTGTTGTGGGGTTATTGTGAAAATCCTGAAGGGATTTAACGTTTATAGAAAAGCAGTTTCTCTAACACCGATGCTGAAGGCATCGTACTACTCCACACAATAGGCCCTGCGTATTGTTTAGTTCGATACATTCGGCATCGGGTACTCATTTTGTATTGATTTTTCTATAAACGTTGGATGCCTTCAGCATCGTCCGGCAATGATTTTCTTTAAATAAACGACAGTGACCTAAAATTGGGAGCAACAAAAAAAATAAAATCGCCGTGTAATTTACCATGCACCCGACGGTTACACACCCCGCACAAACACTATCCTAAAAGTATGCACCCCATCTGAATACTCATAAGAAACGGGATAGCCCGCCACATCGCATATCTGCTTCACTATAGATAGCCCCAGCCCATTGCCCTCTTCCGTCACCCCATCACGATAAAACCGTTTGAATAATTTAGAACTGTCTAATTGCTGGTGGTCAGATGTATTGGATACCGACAATACATTATCTGCCAGCACTATCTCCACGCGCCCGCCCGGCTTATTGTATCTTATGGCATTGTTGTACAAATTGCTCACAATAATTTCGGCAAGGTGCTGGTGAAATAATATTGTTGTGGGCTGCAGGCTCAGTTTCATGTCCAAGTTAATGGCCTCTGCCATCTCCGTATGCTCATTGCATTTGGCCGCCACTATGCTATCTAAGCTTATTTCTTCGTTTAGCTCAAACTGCCGGTTCTCCACCTTAGTAAGCAACAGCAGCGACTGGTACAATCGCGATAATCTATGCACCGCTTTCTCAATATCCGTTATAGGCGCTGCATTTTTCTCCAACAGCAATTCATTTTGCATCAGTACATCCAGCCTGGTACGTATCACGGCCAGAGGGGTTTGCATCTCATGGGCTGCCTGCCCCGTAAAGTTTTTTAAGGCATCGTAGTCTCGCTTTATCCGTTCCATCATTTCGTTGATGCTCCGGTTCAGCAACGAAAATTCATCAACGTCCACTTGTGCCAGTCTCAGTGCATCCTGGTCGGCAAGATGGTACTTCTGCACCTTACCTATGGTATCGTAAAATGGCTGCCACAATCTTCTTATCACTATCCTGTTTATGATGTAGCCCATCAGCAGTATCACCGCTATCATGGCCACTGTAACAGCTATGATCACTTTCAGGAGATCTTCTGTTTCCTCAAGTGGCTTATCCACTTTTACTAAGTAATTCTTTCCTCCGGCAATAATGGTAAATTGTATCTCCCGCAGATATTCTTCTTTGCTTTTACCGCCCCTCACATTCCCGAATGAAACAGGGAGTGTCGCCGCTACCGGTGCATAAGATGTGTACTGGCCCTTGGTGCTGATGATCTCCGGCAGTGCGTTGTGGGCGCTTACATAAATAGTTACCTCCTGCTGCTCCGTCTGCAGGCTTTCATCGAGCTGGTTAATGAGTATGTACCGTAGCAGAAAATAAAATGCGCAGCTACCCACAACAAATGTGAGTACCGTTGCCGTAATATTCAGCCGGTTATATTTATCAAACAGCTTCACCTGGCCGAAAATTTATAGCCCATGCCATACACGCTTTGCAGGTAGTCGGCAGCGCCGGCGTTCAATAATTTTTTGCGCAGGTTTTTGATATGTGCATAAATAAAGTCGTAGTTATCGGCCATGTCCATATCATCGCCCCAAAGATGCTCTGCTATCATATTCTTAGATAGCACCCTGTTCTTGTTTATGATGAGGTACACCAGCAATTCGTATTCTTTTCGTGTAAGCGGCACCCGCTCTTTGTGCACAGATACCGTTTTGGCAGGCATGTCAACGGTTATCTCTTCAAAGGCCAGCAAGTTGCTGCCTTGTATGTTTTTCCGCCGTATTATGGCTGCTATCCTTACGTTCAGTTCTGATAAGTGAAACGGTTTGGTAAGATAGTCATCAGCGCCAAGGCTCAGTCCCTGTATCTTATCGTCCAGCTCGTTTTTGGCCGAGATAATAATTACGCCATCTGTTTTATTGGCGTTCTTTAAGGTCTGTAGTATTTGCAATCCGCTACCGCCCGGCAGCATTATATCCAGCACTATACAATCGTAGTGGTACAGCTCGGCCTTTTCAAGCGCATCGCGATAATTACTTACTGACTCGCAGAGGTATTGCTGCGAAGTGAGATAATCAACCATGCTCTTATTCAGCACCGGCTCATCCTCAACGATCAGTATTTTCATAGTGCAAATTAGTAAAGTTCTTACTTACCCACCACCAGTATCTGGAATGTTCCCGGCACTGTTCCCGGACGTTTCTGCCCGGGTTCTTTCGATGCGTTAAACTCTGCTGTGGGCAGATACACCTTGTGTGTCGTTTCATCTACGGCAATTGTGCGGGCGCCTTTCTTTGTAGGCACATTTTCGATTACAGATAAACCCTCGCCCAATTTTTCCTTTATCACCGTCAGCGTTCCTTCTCCGTTCGAGCTGAAAACTGTTTTATTCCCGGGGTCAAATGCCACGCCATCGCAGCCATCGCCTATAGGCAGCTCCTTCACCACCTTACCATTTTCGGCATCTAATACTACCAGCAGTTTATTGTCGCATCCGGCAAAGAGTCTTTTTTTCCTCACATCAATCGCAAGGCCAGAGGGTGATGTGCCCTTACCTATTGGCCAGTGGTGCGTTATCTCGTATGTTTTTGAGTTTACTACTGCGATCTCATTTTTGTCTTCTATGTTGATGTAGATATTTCCGGCATCATCGGCAACGGCGGTTTCCGGCTTGCCACCGAGGGGAATGGTCTTTACAACTGTATTGTTTGCCGCGTCTATTATGGCAAGGTCTTTGCTGCGGCCATTGCACACGTAAACCTTCTTGCTCTGCGGGTCATACATAATGGCATCAGGGTTTTCTCCCACGCTTATCTGCGCCTGCACGGCATTGGTATTAATATCGAACACCGTAACTGTGTTCATTTTGCCATTGCTGGTAAATCCCTTCATAAAATCAGGAGCAAATGCAATGCCATGCACACCCTGCGTATTTGGTATGACCCCCACCGAATCGCCGGTATTCTTGTTCAGTATATTCACCTGGGTAGCATGAGATACATACACGTTATCGCCCACCGGCGATACCGCTATATAATCCCATCCGCCGCCGCTGGCTATATGGAAAGTCTGCTGCACCTTATAGCCCTGCGCCATGGAGTTATTGCCAGTGGCTACAGCAGCTACCGCTATTGATAAGCAAATGAGTGTTTTCATAGAATAGTTTTTAGCGAACAAAGGTTAGAAATAATTCTGTAGCTATTCTGAATAAAAAGATTCACGAGAAATATCGCTTCCTTTTAATAGGCCCGGTATTCACACCAAGGCTATTAGTTAAAGGATTATCCAAACAAACGTAGTTCGACACCTTCAGCATCACCAGCTTGCTTATTGAGGGGAAAGCCCCTTCACGGGTTTGGGGTTATGGGTTCTGGCTTTTCCTCACATCAATCACTTTCACCTGTAGCTTAATGTTACCGTTATGCTCATTCTCCTCCATGTTATAAACCATATCGAAAGGGCCATCCCTCACCAACTCGTATTTATCGCCCAGGCCAAATCCAATGCCTTCTATTATCGCGCCGTTCTGCTGGTGGGCTACAATCCGCAGGTGCTGCTCCTTCACTACATTCGACTTGCCCTGGTAGTCATACATCTGCCGGGTTATAAATACCGGCTTCATGTTTGCCGGGCCAAAGGGCTCGAATTGTTTTATCAGATTATTCAGCGCCGGCTTCACTAATGAGAGCGGTATCTCGGCATCTATTTCTATTTCGGGTATTTCCTGCTCCGGGGTTATGGTGGCGGCTACTATGCTCTCAAACTTAGCAATAAATTCATCCACCCTGCCTTCCCCCATCGTCAGGCCGGCTGCATAGAAATGTCCGCCATAGTTGTCCAGCAACTCGCGGCACTCATGTATCGCCTCGTATATGTTGAAGCCCGATACCGAGCGTGCCGATCCTGTTGCCTTACCATTCGCAGAGGTGAGCAATATAGTGGGCCGGTAGTAATGGTCTATCAGTCGCGATGCCACTATACCCACCACACCCTTGTGCCAG